>ERZ870021.33-NODE-33-length-14363-cov-4.652737_pt1 | contig 14363 bp, 11 predicted proteins | sample MGYA00520890_ERZ870021 | MGnify/ENA primary metagenome ERZ870021 (study PRJEB32232, sample SAMN07284987) | human gut metagenome | biome: human-associated habitat; material: feces | host: Homo sapiens | place: Tanzania | collected 2014-08-14 ...
CGTACCCGATATGACGGGTAAGGAAAACGGGGAAGATTATACGGAAGAATACCGCGGACGGAATTTAAGCGATATAAAGAGGGAAGACTCTTACGAAACCACTAAGTCCCGTCAGCCTTTTGACAGAAAACCGCGCTCAGGGGGCGTAGAAAATCCGACGCGCGTCGGCGTCGAAGAAGGAAACCGCGCGGAAACCTATCGTACAGAAAATCCGATGAGGCAGGCTTCTTCGGAGCATGCGGGAAGCGAACACAGGTTCGATAACGGACGTCCTGATACGCATACGCCGCCGGATAAATCGGATACCAAATTTACCTCCGTAACGGAAAGTCAACTTTCGGATATGCCGGAAGAACCCGATCCCAACGACGGCTACATGTCGATAGAAGATATGCCCCGTAATTACAGATACGTAAGACCTACGGCAGATCTTCTGAATATGATAGATATCGACGAGGCAAAAGTTCTTGCGGAACGTCAGCGTCTTATGGAACTTGCGAAACTCGTCGAAACCAACTTTTACAAGAGAGGCGTAACCGTTACGCTCGAAAATATCGTTTACGGTATGTCCATAACGAGGTTTGAATATTCCATACCTACGGAGACTTCGGTTAAATCCATCACGCAGAATCAGGGCGATATCGCCGTATGGTTACACGCCAAAGGCGAAATACGAATCATCGCGCCCATTCCGGGGACGTCGCTTATAGGTATAGAAGTGCCTAACCTCGTCCGTTCGCCGGTGGGGCTGAGAGAACTTATTTCTTCTTCTCAATTCAGAAAACTCAAAAAAGACGGTATATATATCCCTGCAGGCAAAAACGTTATGGCTGAACCCGTATTTTTAAACCTTACGGATATGCCTCACCTTTTGATAGCGGGCGCGACGGGTACGGGTAAATCGGTATTTTTAAACGCTATGCTCGTAAGTCTGTTATACACTTATTCGCCGGAAGATCTGCGCATAGTGATAGTCGATCCCAAACAACTCGAATTCGTAGGGTTTGAGGGGATACCGCACCTTATGTTCAATAAAATAATAACGCAAGCCGAAGAGGCCGCCGCGCTTCTTAATTATCTCGTAAAGGAGATGGAATGCAGATACGCGTTGTTTGCCAAGGCGAGAGTTAAAAAAATCAGCGCGTATAACGAATCTATCGACAGGCGAACGACTAAAAAATTACCTTACATTATCGTTTTAATCGACGAGTTTGCCGATTTAATGATGAAAAACCCCGTTGCGAAAAAGGATATGGACACAAGCATAACAAGGCTTGCCCAACTTGCAAGGGCGGCGGGTATTTCGCTTGTTTTCGCAACTCAGCGTCCTACCACCGACGTTATCGACGGTACCATTAAAAACAACTTTTCCGCGCGTATATGCTTTAAAACGGCGGATTATACGAACTCTCAAGTCGTTCTCGGTGAAAACGGCGCCGAAAAATTACTCGGCAAGGGCGATTTGCTGTATAAGGTAAACGGTCCTATGGAAAGGGCGCAGGGCGCGTTGGTCAAAGACGAAGAAATCGAGAGAATAGTCGATTTCGTCAACGAAAACAACAAGTGCTATTACGATAAAAAACTGCTCGAATACATCGCAAAAATGGCTAAAACTTACGGACAGGCGCAAAGCGCCGAAAAGGAAGGACAAATGTCCATGGATCTTGACGAAGGTTCAAGCCCCGCGGATATGCCGCCCGATTATCACAGAGCGGTAAGACTCGTTATCGTACAGCAAACGACTTCAAAGTCTATGTTGCAGACAAAACTCGGCATAGGGTATAATAAAGCCGCAAGAATCATCGACTGGATGGAAAGTCAGGGCTTTATATCCTATCCTATGGATAACAAACAACGTGAAATCCGTATTGACAGGGAAGGCTACGAACAAGCGTTCGGGGAACCTTTCGACGAAGATTTCAGAAAATAATTTAAAATACTACGCGACGAATTGTTTTTATGAAAAGAAAAACCGTAGGAATGATATCGCTCGGTTGCGATAAAAACCGTATGGACAGCGAAAGGCTTTTAGGCTTTTTGCAAGACGAATACGAAATAACCAACGATATCGCCCAAACTCAAATCTTAATAATCAATACCTGCGCTTTTTTAGAGTCGGCAAGAAAAGAATCCATAGAAACGGTTTTTTCGTGTCTTCCGTACAAAGAAAACGGCAAACTCGAAAAAATCATTATGACGGGTTGTCTGCCTCAGAAGTTTATAGGCGATATTTTCGAGGAACTTTCGGAAGTTGACGGTTTTTTAGGAACTTTCGACGGAAGTCTTTTGAAACAGTTGATAACCGACCTATACGCGGGTTTTCGCGTAAACTACGTGGGTAAAGGCGATACTTTAAAATGCGAAAGGTACCTTACTACGCCTAATCATTACGCTTATTTAAAGATTGCGGACGGATGCAACAATCATTGCACCTATTGTCTTATACCAAAGATAAGAGGTTGCTATAAATCGGAAAAAATCGACGACCTCATCGACGAGGCGAAAAATCTCGGCGAAGTAAAAGAACTTATTCTGGTCGCTCAGGATACCACCAGTTACGGCGTCGATATATACGGTAAGCCGATGATAGTCGAACTTATAAGGGAACTTTCCGCTCTCGAAAACGTCGGGGGAATAAGACTGCTTTATTGTTATCCCGAACTCGTTACCGACGCGCTTATAGAGGAGTTTAAAACGAACGATAAGTTGATTAAGTATATAGATATACCGCTTCAGCACGCTTCCGATCGTATTTTAAAACTTATGGGCAGGAAAAGCACCGAAAGCGGGAATCTTGCGCTTATTGAAAAACTTAAAGAAAACGTCCCTAATATTGCCATACGTTCTACTTTTATAGCGGGCTTTCCTACCGAAAGCGAAGATGACGTCGAAATTTTAGCAAACTTTTTACGCAAAGCGAAGTTATTTAACGCAGGCTTTTTTGCCTACTCACGCGAACCCGATACGCCCGCGTATAAACTCGACGGGCAGTTAAAAAGCGGAGAAAAGCAAAAGAGAACCAAATACCTCTATAAAGTGCAGAACGCCGTGATGGGCGAAATTTTAGACGGTTTCGTCGGCAAGGAACTTGACGTCGTATGCGACGGTACCGACGAAAACGTGACGGAATTTTTCGGCAGAGCGTGGTTTTCCGCGCCCGACATAGACGGAAAAATCATCCTTTGGTCCGAAGGACTTATAGAACAGGGCAAAACTTACAAAGTACTTGTCAAAAAAAGACGCGGATCGGATCTTTACGGAGAAATTCTTTATGAACTTACCTAACAAACTATCTGTTTTAAGACTTTTGCTTATTCCGGTGATAATGGTTACGTTTTACGTAAACTTTCCTTATCACTACGTTGTGTCGTGCGCTTTATTCGGTTTTGCCGCCTGCACGGATTTTCTCGACGGACATATAGCAAGAAAATATAATCTGGTCACCGACCTCGGTAAATTTTTGGATTCAAGCGCCGATAAAGTTCTCGTTTTAACGACGCTTATTTTGCTTCTCGACGCGGGTTTTATAACGGGCGACGTACTTCCGTCGTTTATCGGCGGTTTGTGTATTGCCGTTATTTTAGCGCGTGAAATTTTAATTTCGTGTTTACGAATGGTAACGGCGGCAAAAGGAATCGTTATGGCGGCGGATAAACTCGGTAAAATAAAAACCATTCTGCAAGACGTTTCGATAGTTTTTTTCCTTCTTGCGGGTGAATTCGGAAAAAGCGGTACTATATATTCCGCGATTAAAGACGGCGCTTTGGCTAATATTCTGCACAACGTGATTTTCTTTATCGGTTTAGGGCTTTTCGTTCTCGCAATAATCATGACGGTCGTTTCCGGCGTGCATTACGTGCTGGTTTACGGCTCGAAGTTGGAGGACGATAAATGAAAACCGTTGTCGTGTCGTTTAAAAACCGAACGACAAACGCGGATATGCGGGCGGAAAGCGAGTTTATAAACTTTTTAAACGAATACACGGTGTATGCCGACAAGATTATTATTTTGGACGAAAAGTCGAATAACGGGCTTATAGAGGCGCTTTCATCCGATTTTGATTTGCTTTTCGTGCTGAATTCCGAAGAAGCCGATTTTTACGTTCCTTCGGCGGTGTCCAAGATATACGAACCTTCTTCGTTCGACGGTTTTTTCGGAAAAGACAAAACGGTATCGATTGTTCCGAAAACTTTTACGGGCAAATATCGCAAACCGCTCGAAGAACTTCTGGTTAAAAAATTCAACGTCGGCTTCGGTAAAATAACTTTCAAACTTTTCGGCACTTCGTCGGAAGAAGTACTATCCGTCGTAAACGGAATTTCGGCTGATAACCCTTCGGTTTATTTTAACGTTTCAAGCGATTTCGGCGATATAAAGGCAACGCTTATGTACTCCGATTACGCGCCGAAAAAACAGGTTGATTCCGCCGTAAAAGAATTTATTTTAAGGCTTAAAAATCACGTTTACGCCGAAGACGACGTAACCCTTCCGAAAAGGCTTCTGGACGTAGCAAAACTACGAAAACAAAAAATCTGCGTCGCAGAATCGATGACGGGCGGAAAAATCGCCTCGAAAATCGTTTCGGTAAGCGGAGCGAGCGACGTTTTTTACGAAGGACTCGTTACCTATAATACGCTTGCGAAAGAAAGGCGTCTCGGGGTAAAACACAGCACGGTCGTTCAGCACACGGTGGTGTCCGAAGCCGTTGCTTACGAAATGGCGAAGGGACTTTTAGAACAAAAAAACTGCACTTTGGCTATAACTATCACGGGGTACGCCGGTTCCGACGTTCACCCGTCCGAAGACGACGGGCTTTGCTTTATAGCCGTCGGCGCCGAAGGCAAAATTCAGGTTTACAAGTATCGGTTTAAAGGAACGCGTGAGGAAAACGTCGAAAAAGCCTCTAACGCAGCGTTGTTTCTTGCAATCAAAACGATTGAAAACCTCGACAGTCTGTAAAGAAAGGCGAAAAAAATCATATACATAAACGTCAATAAACGGAGGACAAAATGGAAGACAAATTAAAAGCTCTTGAAAAGGTCGTTCACGAGATCGAAAAAGAATACGGCAAAGGCGCTATTATGACGCTTGACCAGAACGTTGCGGCGCAAGGCATCGATACTATTTCTACGGGGTGTATCACGCTCGACGTCGCTTTGGGAATCGGCGGTTTACCGCGTGGCAGAGTGGTAGAAATTTACGGTCCCGAATCTTCTGGAAAAACAACGCTTGCACTCCACGCGATAGCCGAAGCGCAAAAAGCGGGCGGAATTGCCGCGTTTATCGACGCGGAACACGCTCTCGATCCCATTTACGCGCAAAAACTCGGCGTCGATCTCGATAAATTATATATTTCTCAACCCGATTGCGGCGAACAAGCGCTTAATATAACCGAAATGCTCGTTGAAAGTTCGGCTATCGATTTAATCGTTATAGACTCGGTTGCGGCTCTTACGCCCAAAGCGGAAATCGAAGGCGAAATGGACGATAACGCCGTCGGTATGCAGGCAAGACTTATGTCCAAAGCGCTCAGAAAACTTACGCCTGTAATCAACAAAACCAATACCTGTATAATCTTTATCAATCAACTGCGTGAAAAAATCGGCGTTATGTTCGGAAATCCCGAAACCACTACCGGAGGAAAAGCGCTTAAATTTTACGCAAGCGTTCGTATCGACGTAAGAAAAGCCGACGCGTTAAAAGATACTTCCGGCATAATCGGTAACAGAACGAAAGCCAAAATCGTTAAAAACAAACTTGCCCCGCCGTTTAAGGTCGCCGAATTCGACGTTATTTACGGTAAAGGTATTTCGCAAGCGGGTTGCATCCTCGATATGGGCGTAGAACTCGGACTTATCGAAAAGAGCGGTTCGTGGTTTGCGATAAACGGCGAAAAGATTGCGCAAGGCAGAGAAAAAGCCAGAGACTATATCGAAACTCATCCCGAAATTTCAAGCGAAATCGAAAAACAGATAAGAGACAAACTCGTCTTGAAAGATTTCGATACCTCTCAAAACTATTCCTTAGAAGAAACGGAAGAATAATTTTTATGTAAATTGACGGAGGATTCCGTCAATTTATTTTTGACAGGCATATAATATACGACGGCGCAAAGTTTTTTCGCGCCCATGGAATAATTTATATGAATAACAGAGAAAGAAGCGTTAACGGGCTTATAGACCGATTTTTATCACAAAACATAGAGTGCGACGAATATGTTTCGCCTAAAACAACAGAGGATATAATAAACGAAATCAAGCATTTGTTTTACCCCGACGTAAAAAAACCGATAAAAGAATTTGCCGATACGAAAAAGGAAGCGGAATATCTTTACGACGCGGTTTATTCGCAGATATCGGCGTGTCTTTGTGAGGATAAAGAAAAAACCGAAATAGCGGTCGGGAAATTTTTCGAGGCGTTACCCGAGATTAAAACAATGCTTGACGACGATCTCGACGCCTTTAAAAAAGGAGATCCCGCGGTAGAAACGACGGAGGAGATAATACTTTGCTATCCGGGGTTTCATGCGGTTTTTACTTACCGCATCGCTCACGCGTTATACGAACTCGGCGTGCCTGTATTGCCGAGAATATTCACTGAAGTAGCCCATAAAACCACGGGTATAGATATCCACCCCGGCGCAAAAATAGGCAAACGCTTTTTTATAGACCACGGAACCGGCGTCGTTATAGGCGAAACTTCCGACATAGGCGAAAACGTCAGCATATATCAGGGCGTAACGCTCGGCGCCATATCTCTTAAAAACGCAAGTTCCCTTAAAGGTGTTAAAAGGCATCCTACTGTAAATAGCGGAGTTACGATTTACGCCAACGCAACTATCTTAGGCGGCGACACGATAATAGGCGAAAACGTAACCGTACCTTCCGCCGCGTTTATTACCGAAAGTGTTTATAAGAAAAATAAATAGACAAAAAACCGTCGAAAGTCCGTCTATAGGTCGATTTTCGGCGGTTTTTGCATTTATTAAGATTAAAAAAGCACAAACGGAAACTTTTATATTCTTTTATGCGGGTAATACCAAACGCGGGTTTGGTAAAACAAACTTTGTCGGACAAAACTTTTTGCTTGTCAAACAAAACCTTTTGTAAAGTATATTATATAAATATTTATATAGCAACGATTGAAAAATCGATTGACAAAAGAAAAGATATGTTATAAAATTGTAACGTATAAAAACATATTAAGCGTGCGTTGTCGGGTTAAATCAAAACGACGAAAACCGCGATAAACGCCCACGTTGTTATATTTTTTTATAATACTCATATTCTCAGGAGGTTTGTTATGTCTCAGTATGCAAGCTCCCTGTTTCTTGCAAACGGTTCAAATGACACCGTTATGATTATCGTGATAGCGGCGGTAGTCGCCGTATTGGTATCCGTAGCAGGCATTTTAGTCGGTACGAAGGTCATCGCCAACGCGCGCAACAAAAAAATGGGCTCGACGGAAGCGATTATCGCTCGTATGAAGGAAGATGCGGAACAGGAATGCAAGGCTTTGAAAAAAGAAGCCATTTTGGAGGCAAAAGAAGCAGATTTGAAGCTTCGTAACGAGTTTGAACGCGAATCGAGAGAAAAGCGTCAGGAACTCCAGAAGCTCGAACAACGCCTTAATCAAAAGGACGAAGTTTTAAGCAAGAAAGATTCCAACTTGCTTAAAAAGAACGAAGAATTGGAACAACAGCAAAAAGAACTCGACAAAAAGAACGCGGAAGTTCAAAAGATCAGAGAAAAACTCGAAGGTCAGGAAGAACTCATGATGGCGGAACTTGAAAAGGTTGCGGGGCTTACCAAGGACGAGGCTAAACAGCGTCTTACCGAAAGCATTTTAGACGAAACCAGAAAAGACTGCGCCATACAGGTAAGGCAAATAGAGCAGGAATCCAAGGACGAAGCGGATAAAAAAGCAAAAGACATCATAAGTCTTGCGATTCAGCGTTGCGCAACCGATCACGCTTCGGAAATCACGGTTTCCACGATCGCCCTTCCCAGCGAAGACATGAAGGCGAGAATCATCGGCCGAGAAGGCAGAAACATCAGGGCGCTCGAAAACGCAACGGGTATCGAACTTATCATCGACGATACGCCCGAAGTGGTCATCGCTTCAGGATTCGATCCCGTCAGAAGAGAAGTCGCTAAAATCTCGCTCGAAAGACTTATTGCGGACGGAAGAATTCACCCCGCAAGAATCGAAGAAACGGTCGAGAAGGTTAAAAAGGAACTCGACGCGCAGGTTAAACAGAACGGCGAAGAAGCCATGTACGAAGTCGGTCTTTTCGGTATTCATCCCGAACTTATCAAACTTTTAGGTAAGTTGAAGTACAGAACGAGTTACGGTCAGAACGTTTTAAAGCACAGCATCGAAGTTGCTAACTTAGCAGGCATTATGGCTGCGGAACTCGGCGCCGACGTGAATCTTGCCAAACGCGGCGGGCTTTTACACGATATAGGTAAAGCGGTAGATCACGAAGTCGAGGGAACTCATATTTCAATCGGCGTGGATCTTGCCAAAAAGTATAAAGAAAGTAAAAACGTAGTTAACTGTATTGCCGCTCACCACGGCGACGTGGAACCCAAAACCATAGAAGCGGTACTCGTACAGGCCGCAGACGCGATTTCGGGCGCAAGGCCCGGCGCCAGAAGAGAAACTGGTACGAACTATATCAAGAGGCTCGAACAACTCGAAAACATCGCTTCGTCTTTTGCGGGCGTTGAAAAGAGTTACGCCATTCAGGCGGGCAGAGAAATCCGCGTTATGGTCAAACCCGAACAAATCGACGACAATAAGGCAATGTTCTTAGCCAAAGATATCGCCAAAAAGATCGAGGGCGAACTCGAATACCCCGGTCAGATAAAGGTAAACGTAATAAGAGAATGGCGCGCCGTCGAGTACGCTAAATAAAATCGCAATATATAGGGCCGGCGTTAATAACGTTGGCCCTTAAGTATAAAGATAACGAAAAAAGTTTGTAAATATATCAAAAAACGCCTATAATCGTAAGTATGAACGAGATATTGGAAAAAAAGATAAAAATGCTTCCGACGGATCCCGGCGTTTACGTAATGTTAAACGGGGACGGACACGTTATTTACGTGGGTAAGGCAAAAGTACTTAAAAACCGCGTCAAGCAATATTTTTATTCTAACGTCAAGACGGATAAGGTCATGGCGATGGTTTCCAATATCGAAGATTTTTATTACATTATAACAAAATCCGAAGTTGACGCTTTGTCGCTTGAAAACAATCTTATTAAAAAATACAAGCCAAAGTACAATATTCTTCTGAAAGACGACAAAACTTATCCGTATATAAAAATCAATCTTAAAAAAAGTTACCCGTATTTTGAAATAGTAAGAAAAATAAAAAGAGACGGGGCAAAGTATTTCGGTCCGTTTATGGGCGTTTCGGCAAAAGATATTTTAGACATAGTAAACGATTGTTACATGATACGCTCGTGTCGGATACCGCTTGAAAAACATCGTGAAAAGCGCGAATGTTTAGATTATCACATAAAGCGTTGTCCTGCGCCTTGCACGGGGCGCGTAACCGAAAAAGAATATCTCGTAAACGTTGATAAAGCCATCGATTTTTTGTCCGGCAACGACGACGAAGCCGAAGATATTCTTATCGGAAAAATGGAAAGATACGCGCAACTTAACGAATACGAACTTGCAATTTCCGTTCGTGATAAACTGAAAATTTTAGATAAAATAAAACAGAAAAAAATTACTAATCTGAATCGTTTTATAAACGCAGACGTTATTGCCGTCGCGTCCAACGGATTATATTTTTCCGTAAACGTTTTGCTGACGAGGAGCGGTCGCATGCAAGGCGGAAAAAACTTTTATCTTAACACCTTGTGCGAGGAAAAAAGCGAGGCGCTTTTCGAGTTTATAAAAAGTTATTATACGATAGAAGAAAGCCTTCCCGATGAAATAATTTTATCGGAAGAATGCGCGGAAATCGACCTATTGGAGGACTTTTTCAAAAAAGAATACAATAAATCGGTTTCGATTCTCGTGCCGAAACAAGGGGTAAGAAGGCAACTTGTCGAAATGGCTTTAAGTAACGCGAACGATTATCTCGACAAAACGGTTTCCAAAATAATTCACGACCGGGATTTAACCGTAAACGCCTGCAAAAAACTGCAGATCGCCCTTAATCTTAAAAGATACCCTAAGCGCATGGAGTGTTACGATATTTCAAACATATCGGGCGTCGATAAGGTTGCTTCCATGGTCGTGTTTACCGACGGCGAAAAGGACGCTAAAGAATATAGACGGTTTATGATAAAAACAGTCGAAGGAGCAAACGATTTTGCCTCACTGAAGGAAACCCTGCAAAGAAGGCTCGCTAAACTCGGCACTCCCGAAGAAGAAAGATTTCCGAAACCGGATCTGATAATCATCGACGGCGGAAAGGGACAACTTTCGTCGGTTAAAGAAATATTCGACGAACTCGGCGTTACCGATATAGATCTTATTTCCCTTGCCAAACGGGAAGAGGAAGTATATACGATTTTTTCAAACGAACCCGTGATAATTCAGCACAGCGACTACGCTTTAAGGCTTTTGCAACGTATCAGAGACGAGGCGCACAGATTCGCAATAACTTATTTCAGATCAAAACATTTAAAACGAAACCTCGAATCCGTCCTTGACAAGATTCCCGGCATAGGAAAAAAATACAAAGACGCGCTTATGGACGCTTTTAAAACCGTTGAGGCAATAAAAGAGGCGGATATCGATACGCTCGAAAGCGTATCGGGAATAGGAAACAAGCGCGCAAAAACCATATACGACTATTTAAGGAGCGAAAAAAATGGAAACTGTTAAATCGGTCGGCGTAAAAGAATTTGCCGAAAAACTGCAATTAAAAGTAATAAACGAAGGCATGGGCGAAGTGGTTTTGTCGGACGTAAGCGTATCGAGGCCAGGGCTTCAACTTGCGGGATATTATGAAAAATTCGCTAACAGGCGGGTTCAGGTTATAGGTTCCGCCGAATACGAATTTATCAGAAGTTTGCCGGAAAAAGCCCGCTATAAGTCGGTTAAACAACTTTTTTCCAAAAACTTATGTTGTTTTATAATTGCGCGCGGGCTTGAGGTTACGGACGATATTTTTTCCTGCGCAAAAGAATACGGTTGTCCGCTTTTCGTATCCGATAAGGTTACCACGCTTTTAATACACGAACTTACTTTATATCTTTCCGAAGAGTTGGCGCCTGTTGACAGACTGCACGGCGTGCTTGTGGACGTTTACGGCGTGGGCGTTTTAATTACGGGAAAAGCGGGGATCGGCAAAAGCGAAACGGCGCTCGAACTTATTTCGCGCGGGCATAGGCTCGTTGCCGACGACACGGTCATCGTCCATCAGAGCGGCGATAAACTTTTAGGTAAATCCCCCGTTAATACGAGATTTTTTATGGAAGTAAGGGGCATAGGCATTATAAACGTAAAAACCATGTACGGTTCGGCTTCCGTAAGGACGGATAAACAAATCGATATTTTACTCGAACTCGTCGCATGGACGCCCGAATTAAAGTACGACAGACTCGGCAACGAGAAAGCATATACCAAAATTCTCGGCACCGACGTAACTTCATACGTTATTCCCGTACAACCCGGCAGGAATATCCCCGCTATAATCGAGGCGGCGGCTAAAAAATACAGGCTTGAAGAACAACTCGGAATGAGCGCGACCGACGAACTTATAAACAACGCTTTCGGCGATAACGACAAGTAGCGTCAAAACGACAGTTTTATGAGAATTATCGCAGGAAAGCACAGAGGCAGGGTTTTAAAAGAATTTGACGGCAAAGATATCCGTCCGACTTCGGACAGAGCGAGAGAAGCGCTTTTCAATATTTTTTCCGGAAAAGTTCCCGACAGTAGTTTTCTCGACTTGTTTTCGGGAACGGGCGCAGTCGGAATAGAAGCGATTTCGAGAGGGGCAAACTTCGTCGTAATGGTTGATATTCGCAGAGAAAGCGTTGATTTAATCAAAAAAAATCTTGCGCTCGTAAAAGAAAACGCTACGGTCGTAAATAAAGACGGAATCGATTATTTAAATTCGTTAAACCGTAAATTCGATTTTATTTTTATCGATCCGCCCTATAACAGCGATTTAGGTTATAAAGCGCTCGAAACAATAGGGAAAAGAAAACTTCTCGCTCTTAAAGGGTTTGCGATTTTTGAAAGCGACAAAGAGTGCGGGGAAATCCCTTTACTTATAAAAACTTCGGTAAGGCGTTACGGTAAGAACGTTTTTAACATTTTTACGGCGGAGGCAACAGATGAAAATGATTGACGAAACCTGCGTTTTCGCAGGCTCATTCGATCCCGTTACCAACGGGCATGCTTTCGTTATAGGTATGGCTGTCATGACTTTTAAAAAGGTGATAGTGGCAATAGGCGTAAACGAAAAGAAGAAGTATTTTTACAGCCTTGAAAAAAGGCTTGACATGCTTAAAAAAACGTGCGCCAGATACGATTCCGTTACGGTTACGTCGTATAGCGGGCTTACCGCGGACTTTATGAAAGAAAACGGCGCGCGTTACCTTGTCAGAGGTATCCGAAACGACGCCGATTTAAAGTACGAGGAAGAAGTTTTTAACGCGATTTCAAAAGACTTACCAAACGTTGAATTAGTGATGTTCAATTGTCCGAAAGAACTTAACAAGGTAAGTTCTACTTTCGTCAAGCAACTGATCGCGGACGGGAAACCTTACGAAAAATACGTTCCTTACGAAATAGCGGAAATGCTTAAAAGCAAATAGCAAAGTAAAAAAGCGAATATCGAGTGTAAAAGTTTTGAAAGCGCGAATATAAAAAGACGGACTTTACACTTTCCGAGATAACAAAACGACTGACACCATACGGATATTCCGCCGAATGAAACGAGAGCGGAACAAAGAGATACGGAAAGTTTGTCGCCGCCGGAACGAGACAGGCTAAGAGCGCCTTTCGTGCATTCTATGATTCCGCTCGTTAAGGCTTCGGAATAATTTTCGCCCAAAAAAAGAGAAAGAAACTTTTCAAGAGGATAGAGTATATAGATGTCGGCGACGATTTGCGAAAAAGTAAAAAATACCGCGATAAGTCCGCCTGTCGTCAATACGGAGATAACAGCCGAATATACCGATTCGTATAACGTGTTATCGCAGTCGGTTTTAATGCTAAGTGTTCCTATAGGTCGATTATCGGGTAGTTTTCTGAAAATTACGCCTGTTAAAAGGCTTGACGCGACGTGTGATAAAAGTATAATCATTCCTATGATTTTGCTGTCGTACATGCCTACGCCTACCGCGCCGACTATAAACAGCGGACCGGAGGTTGAAGTAAACGTACAGTATTTTTCGGCTTGTTTTTCGGTAATTATTCCGCTTTTATATAAGTCGCAAATTATTTTCGCGCCGACGGGATAGCCGGACAAAAGGCTCATAAGCCGAACGTACAGAGAAATACCGTCTGCGCCATACAAAAACTTTGAAACAGGATTAAGTTTTTTTGAAATTTTAGAAAGATTAGCCGTTTTCGTCAGGATAGCCGTTAAAAAAAAGAACGGCAAAAGGCTCGGTAAAACGGTGGTTGCCCAGATTGCGACGCCTTGTCTTGTGGTTTCCACGTATTTATCGGATTTTACAATAAATAGGGCTATAAGCCCGATAACCGCAAAAACTATAACGTTATTCATAGTTAAAACGTCGCTTGTTTTATTTTTCAGACGCTTCTTATTCATAATAAAATATATTAACGTTTCACGCGTATAAGACTAACAAAGAGGAAATCAATGGAAGATTTTTTTGATATGTTAAACCCGAAAACAGAACTTCACCCTCTTGCGGAAAGAATGAGGCCGACTACGCTTTCGGAGTTTATGGGGCAAAATCATATAGCCGAAGAAGGCTCGCTTTTAAGAAGAGCCATTAAACTCGACAATTTGGGCAGTTGCATATTCTGGGGACCGCCCGGATCGGGCAAAACTACGCTTGCCAACATAATAGCAAACTCTACCGACGGAAAGTTCGTGAAGTTAAACGCCGTTACGAGCGGTGTCGCCGACGTAAAACGCGTTGTGGAGGAAGCGAAAAACGACTATAAGATTTATCACAAAAAGACCTATTTATTTTTGGACGAATGTCACAGGTTCAACAAGACTCAGTCGGACTCGCTTCTTCCGCACATCGAGGACGGAACAGTTATTTTCATAGGCTCGACCACGGAGAATCCTTACGCTTCAATGACACCCGCGATAGTTTCCCGTTGCAGGGTTTTTGAACTTAAAGCGTTAACCGACGATATAATAGAAAAAGCCCTCTATAAGGCGATTAACGACAAAAAAAG
>ERZ870021.37-NODE-37-length-14248-cov-4.666220_pt1 | contig 14248 bp, 9 predicted proteins | sample MGYA00520890_ERZ870021 | MGnify/ENA primary metagenome ERZ870021 (study PRJEB32232, sample SAMN07284987) | human gut metagenome | biome: human-associated habitat; material: feces | host: Homo sapiens | place: Tanzania | collected 2014-08-14 ...
AAGATAAAAATCGAAAAACAAAAAAAACTTACAGACTAAATGCCGTCGAGGTTTTTCATTACCGAATAATATAACGGACCGAATCTTTCAAGTTCTTTTTCTTTAAGGTATCCGAATAAAAACGTTATAAAGCCGACCGACAACAAAGCGGTAAGCCCGTACTTGCTTTTAAAAAAGAAAGCAAATTCGCCTATATAAGGGATTCTGAAAAGATAAACGCCTTTAATATCGTTGCGACGTAATATATCGGGATCGTTTACGTTATTCGCATCGCCCCTCGTTACGTAACCTACGTTTTTGCCGTCCGATTTTATTTTATAAATGCGGTGGATTATGGTAAGTTTGTTTTTGTTTACGTAAGTTATTATATCCCCTTCTTCAAGTCTTTCGTTTTCGAGCCGTTTTACAACGACCACGTCGTTGATTTTTAAAAAACCTCCGCGTTTATCCGCCAAAAAATCACGATTGCTTTCATCTATCGACGCCATGCTTTTGCTTGCGACTGAGTACAGGTTTATACCGGACAGGTTGGTAAAAGGGTTTTTCGTTATCGCTTCCGTTACGTTGCCAAGCCCTACTATAAGCGCAAGCGACCAAAAAGCGACGGATAGCACCCTGAATATTCTTTTTACGATTAAGTTAAATTTTCCGAAGTTCATAAATTATTCTTAAGTAAATTACCGATAAACGTAAATATGCGCGCGTTTTGCGCTAGTGTGCGCCGTAACGGATATTTTTCTTTCACGATTTGACAAAACGTAAGAACTGTATTATAATAAAAGCATGAAAAAGATTACCATACACGACGTAGCAAGGGAAGCCGGCGTTTCCGCCGCAACCGTTTCTTACGTCATTAACGACAAAAAAGGCAAAACAATAAGCGAAGAAACCAAAAAAAAGGTCTGGCAAATAGTCAATTTATATAACTATAAGCCCGGCGCTTTTGCCAAAAATTTAAGATCCGCGCCTAATCTGAAACTTATTGCGGTTTATTCGGGAAACGATACCGATATCCTTTACTTATCCGAATTTCAATACTTTCTGAGTACGCTCAGGGGGGTTTTCCCTATCGCCGAATACACAATCGTTTTAAGCGGTCTTCCGTACAGAAAACTCGATAACGTGGACGGAATAATATGTTACGGCGTCGATAGAACGGGCTTTTTCGATATTGCAAACCTAAATTACGTCCCCGTTTTGTCGGTTGATTGCGACGTGAAAGACGTTTTGTTCTATCAGGTACGAACGGACTACGAAAAACTGAAAGCCTTGGGCGACGAGCGCTTTAAAGGCGATTATCTTTATTTGACAATTCCGCCTAAAGACGAAACGGTTTTAAAAACCATAACCGATACATTTAAAAACGTTGAGTTTATAGCAAGTTTGGAGGATTTGTACAACTTCTCGGTATCCGCAAAAACAATGAAGCAAAGAAACCTTTTAACCGACAGTAAAACTTTGTACGAATTTATAAAGAGAGGGTTTCCGAACGCCGAATATTGCGATAACGTTCTTAAAAACAAATGCGAATTGCTTCTTAAAATGTTCAACTTGGCGTCTCAAACAGATTCAAGCGCCGCCGTACACGATTATTTTGCCTGATTTTTATTATACGCGCCCGTTTTACGGGCGCGTTTTTTTTTGTAAAAACTACGCGATAACAGGCTTATAGACCGGTTTTTAAAACTTTTGCTTTATTATACAGTCGGCGGTCGATTTGTTCGTAGCGATGGGGATATCGTAAACGACGGCGATTCTTAAAAGCGCTTTTACGTCCGGATCGTGCGGTTGCGCGGACAAAGGATCCCAGAAGAAAACGACCATATCTATCTTTCCTTCGGCGATTCTCGCGCCCGTTTGCTGATCGCCGCCCATAGGTCCCGGCAAAAGCGCCTCAACCTCTAAACCCGTTGCTTTTGAAACGAGTTTTGCAGTATGCCCCGTACCGCAAAGGTCGTATTGCGTCAGTAAATCTTTATTGCTTTCAGCCCACTCGACTATTTCCTGTTTTTTGTTGTCGTGTGCGATAAGCGCTATTACTTTTCTTTTCATATTGCTTCCTTCGTTTTTTGTAGTTTTATTGTACCACTTGTTTAAGGAATTAACAATGTTTTTTTAAGCGTTTCTGTCGAAACGCTCTTATATTTTTTGTTGACGAGATTATTAAGCGATAGTAAAAACAGCCGTAAATCGCTATTTCCGACGCAATTTACCTTAAGCAAAAAACCAAAGTCCGTCTTAAAATAAGAACTAAGCAAATAAAAATCCGAGAGACCGTCGGGTTGACGGAATCTCGGATTGACTGCGCCGCTTTATAGAGCGGCGTATAAAATTGCAACGGTCAGATTAATATTTTTTATCGATAAAAGAAAGTCTGTTTATAGTAAGATTATATCCTTTTTCGGCTAAAACTTGAACCAAATCGTTTTTGGAAGTATTGTCCGTCATGAAAACTTCGCAGGTGAGGCTTACGTTACCCGTAATAATATCGCCTAAGCAAGTGGCAATAACGAGCATACCTTTCTCTTTGGCGGTATCGACGATAGCGCCGAAAATCAAATTGCCGTCGTCAGAGTTTCTTCCGTCGTCGGTAATAGTTATTGTGCCGCCGATCTTGTCTTTACCGTCGTAACCCTTTTCCACGTTATAATAGCCGTATAAAACGAGGTCGTAACCGTTTAAATCGAGCGTGTAACCGTTAAGGTTGAGCGTAAGTTTTTCGGCTGCTATATAAAGATCCTTCGTTAAAACGACGTCACTTAAGAGGTTTAACGTAACGTTTCTTCCCGAACCGCAACACCAATAAACGTCGCCGTAAATAACCATGCCGGGCAAAATCTCGTCCTCAAACGGCACCGTGCCGCCGGTGTGATAATTGAAGGTTTCCGAAACCTCGCCGCAAACGGAGCAATAACGACTAAAACCGTCTTCCGAGCAGTTTTCGCCGTTACACTTATCGACGTAATTATGGCTTGCTTCCCTTTCCTCTTTGGTAACTATCTCTTCGCCGTTCTCGATTGTTACAAAAACGGTCACGTACTCGCATTTTTCTCTTACGTAATTACCTACGGTATAATCCGCACTTTCTCTCGGTTTACGAATATCGACGTAATCTCCGTTATCGAATTCTAATCTGAATTCGTAATCAATCGTAATGCCGTTCTTGTCCGAATAAGCGCTGACCTCTTTCGTGTAGCGAGCGGATTTACCTTCGTATTGATTGAATCCGTACGGTACGGTTTTTAAAATTTCGTAAGCGTTTTCTATGGTTGTTCTAGTCGTAACGTAGTAGTGCTCTATTTCGCCGTTCTTATAATAAACGCTGACTCTTGAGGACAAATCTTTTACTTCTTTTGTTTCTAATTCAACCTTTTCGTAAACTTTTTGTCCGCAACCGATACAGGTTTCGGATTCGTAAGAGAGGTAATTTATCGTGTCGATCGTCAAGGATTCTTCGGCAAATCTATTATACAGCGCAAGACCTTTTTCCGCAACCGCGTCGTCTTTATTTTCATCATGGAAATTCCATAGTTTCCCGGTCCATTCAGTATAATGACGGTCGGTTTCGGTATAAGTTACTTCTCCGTAAGAAGTAACCTTTCCCGTTTCGCGGTCGATTTCGCCGACGTTTGTCATAACGTATAAGTTGCACCCTTTTTCGGTATGAACGTAAAACTCTTTTATAGTAATATAGAGGTTACATTCGGCGCACATTTTCGTTCTCTTAACGCCGTAATAAGCGCCCGCAACGTTTTCGGCTTTTAATTCTTCTTTCGTCATGGGAACGGATTCGGTTTCCGTTATGGAGTGATTGACGTCTTCGATATAAGTTTCGGATTTACCGCACGCTACGCAAGTATTTGTGCGGATTATCACTATACCGCAAGAGTTTGCAAATTCTTTACGATCTTCTTTATAGTAATGTCCGTGCGTTTTAAAATTGTGAATCTTACCGCAGGTTTTGCATTTTTCAGTAATTTCAACGCCGTCGTCGCATTTTTCAGACTCGCTTAAATACTGAATCGAAACTACTTTGTAATCGTGTTCGAAATAACGAACGAACTCGCTCGTCTTTACGTTATAATATCCGTTTAAGGATTTATCTTCATAACCGGAATACTCGCTGATTTTAGCGGAGGCTGCGGTTTCTTCGTTATCGGCAACCCAAAGACCGTTTTCATCGAGTACGAATAAACCGTTTTCGACCTTTCCGGTCGTTGTGAATTTCCCGAAGAAGATAATCGTAAGACGATACCAGTCTTTGCAATAGGGTTCGGAAGACAAAAGTTGCGCCTTAGGAACACCGTTTTTAGCGGGAATAACGCCTTCTACGGTTGTCGTTTCCAAAGTTCCCATAAAGGTTTTCGACGTCTTCGTCTGTACGTCGGAGATTCTTTGGCTTACGACCTTGTATTCGTAATACTGCATAGTTCCTTCTTCTTTATACGTTAAGGAAACTTTTTCCGAGCCGTAATATGGTTCGTTGCTTACCAGAACCAGATTCAATTTGTTAAAGACTTTGAAAGAATCTTTCAAAGCGTCTTTAATCGTTTCGTCAATCGTTACGGCGTCGTTTATCTTAAGGTTGATTTTTTGTCTTATCTGTTCGAGGGTAACGACGTTAGAGTAACGATAACTTCCGTCTTCGTTGGACGAACCGTATTGAGAAAGAACGATATTAAGCCCTCTTGCGTCGAGCGCGTAGTCTAAAACGACGTTGTTAACCTTATTCGTAGTAAAGGCTTTTGCCGTTACGTCGAAGAATTTTTGCATTTCCGCGTAATTACCTTCTTCGTCAACGGCGCCTGCAGAGAAGTCAGCCTTAAAGACGTTTTCTTGCGTTAAATCGACGACGAATCTGAAGGGCATAACGTTTTCGCCCATGGTTACGTTGACGAAAACGGTAGTAAGTTTGTTTACGGTTTTCCAGGTTACGTTAACGGGTAAAGAAGTTCCTCCCATAGGAATAACGACTTCCAATTTACCTTCGGCGCTCGTCGCGTTAAGGTCTATTACGTTAACGCCCATAGCGGTAAGAACGGCATTAACGCCGTTTTCCGTCGCCGTAACGATAAGTTTACCCATTTCCTGTTTGGTAAATACGGGGTTTCCGTCTTCGCCTTCGGAGGCAACGTTCATTCCGACCAAAGCGGTAAAGACGCCTTGCGCTTTATCGTAAGATGCGTCGGCGTAATAATTCATTGCGGTAACCGACAAACCGAAACCGTTTTGTTTTACGGCTAACGCTACTTCCGCCATAACTTGTTCGGTCATCGTAAATACGCCTTTTAAGGTAATGCCTTCGGTCATATCGGTACCGATATAAATTTCGTAATCGGCAACTTTGACGGTTGCGGTAGTTCCGTTTTCGGCAACTTTGATTTCAACTGAGGATACAGCCTTTATTTGGTCTATCATGCCAAGAACCATATCGATAAAGGCAATCTTTTCGGGAGCATCCGTTCCTTCCGTTCCTTCGCTGTTTTCGCCTTTGGAACCTCCGTCGGAAGTTGCTTTCCGATAAATCATATCGGCAAGATCGGCTATGGTTACGTTATCCATGGACGACGTAACGGAGGAGATCAGATTTGAGAGCATTTGAGCGGCTTCTTCTTTAGTAACGCCGTTCATCTTTGCAACGACCTCGGTAACCGTCATAGGTCCGAAGCCTTTAAGCATTTCGTTTACGTCAATTTCGGTTCCGCCTAATTTTAACGCCAAAAATTCGATAATATCGTAAACGTCTTTCAAATCGACTTCGTATTCGGCAAGTATTCCGTTCATAAGCCCGATAAGTTCGTTTACCGTGTAGGAAGGAACGGCTTTAATCAAATTTTTGATTGCGTTTGCCGTACCCGGCTCGGCGGCTTCGTCAATGGCTTCGGAAACGGTCATTGCGCCGACTTTTGAAATCATCGCTTTAAGTTTATCGAAGTCGAGGGTGTACGTAACCGTGCCGTCGTCTGCGGTTTGGGTTTCAAACAAAGCGTTCAGAATCGCGGTTAACGCTTTTGAAGGATCGGTTTTACCCACGAGTCCGTTTAATTTTTCGGCGATAAGTCTTAAAGTATTTTCTACGTCTTTTAAGGTTACGTCAACGTCGGATTTTGCTAAACCAAACAGTACGTCCAACGCGTTTGCCACGTATTTGACGGGAGCGGGAACGTTCGAATCTTTCTTAAGGTATTCAAACAAGGTTTCAAGATCCATAAAGGCGTTAACTTTGTTTTCGGAAGAATCGGAACCGCTCGACGACTGATAGCCGTATATCACGTCGTTATCTATGTACATTAAAATCTGAGCGTCGTCGGTGTATTCGATTTCTTCCGGTTTCGTAAGATCGAGTTCGTTAACGTCTTTTACCGAAACGTGTTTGCCTTTGAGACCTATATAACCGTTTACGGCTTTTTCGTCGGCTAAGTCAAGCAAAATTTTACATTCCGAAAAATACATAATATCGTATGCGATTTGTTTTTCGGTGTTACCGTTTTCGGTTTTTTCGGTTACCTGTTTTGAAACGATAAGCATATCGGATAAGTCAAGGTTAACGCCTTCTCCGAAAACAGCCTTTAAAAGAGCGGGTAAACCGTCGATTTTTTTGCCCGAATCGGCTTTTAAAACCACGGTGTAACTATGACCGCAACGCGAGCAGGTATATTTGCCCTCCCCGTTTTCCGTTTCGGTGGGAAGTTTAACGATTTCGTATTTATAATCGTGTCCGAGTTTGGGAAGAACAACTTCCTTTCTGTCGTCGCCGTCAACACATTCGGAAACGATAAGCCCGTCTTTTTCGCAAGTTGCGGGCGTTTCGCTTTTAACTACGTACGCGTGGGTGTGATTAAGGAATTTATCGGCGTCTTCTTTGGTAATCGTTTCTTTAGCGACAGAGTCGGGAACGGTTGTACCCGTAACGTTTTCGACGACTTTAACGTTTGATACCGTACCGCCTTCGGTTACCGCGATTTCGGTATCGTTCGCGCTTACGACTACGTTGTCGATTTTAGCGGTTTCTTTAACGTCAACCTTTGCGCCGGTTGCCGTTTCGGTAACCACTACGTCGGTAACGTTTCCTTCTATTTTAACATCCGCCGAGGCTTTAACCTCTACTTTGGCTATAACGGCAGTCTCTTTAACCTTGACGTCGGCTTTTTCGGCGCTTACCGAAACCTGAGAAACTTTACCCGAAACTTCTACGTTTGCGGGAGCGTTGAGTTCGATTTTCGCAACGCTTGCCGTTTCTTTTACTACGACGTTCAAAGCGTTTGTTTCGTCTGATTTGACGTTTTTCGTTACGTCAAGTTTGGCTACTTCGCCTTCGATTTCGATATTGACCGCTGCTTCTACCGATACTTTACCCGTAACTTTTGCGGTTTCGGTAACTTTGACGGTTGCGCCCGCGGCGCTTTCGGAAAGAGTAAGATTTTTCAAAGCGGCGCCTTCGCCTACTTCGAGTTTGCCTTTACCCGTTAAAGTAACGGAGGCTACTTCCGATTTCTGAATCTGAACGCGGGTACCGGACTTAACCGTGCAATTACCCTTCAGAGTGGAATTGCTCATTACGATGGTGTCGCTTGCCGCTTCGAGTTCGTAACGGACGTTTTCGGTTATGGTAACGTTGTCGAAAGATACGTCGCCGTTAGGGACGAGAACGTTTAAATTACCGCCGGAAATAGTACCGTTTTTAAAAACGACTTGCGCGCCCGCTTCTTCAGAAGAAACGGTTAAAGTAAGCCCGCCCAAATCAAGCGTATGTCCGGATAAATCGAATGTCGCGGGATACTGTAATAAAACTTCTCCCGTTTCCCCTTTTCTTGCCTTTTCGTCGGCTTTCGACAGCGCGTAGTCCGCGCTTAACGCGTAAGACGACTGCTTGATGTAAAAAATGCTCGAGTTTGCCGAAGAACCTTGCGACGAACTCGGCTTACAACCTATTACGCCGACAAGGCAGATAAGCATTACGCTTGCGAGCAAAATTACAGAAAGTTTTCTTGCCAAATCATTGTTTCTTGCTTTCATGTTACTCCTTTTTTGTCCGAAAAATTACACGACGTTCCGGCAAATTGCGCGCCATCGCATATTTATAAGACTAAATGCTAATTCAGTATAAACCCTTGACTTATAAAAGTCAAATTATTACGTGTGTGAAAAAAAATTTCACAAAACAAAATTTCGAGTCTTTACGAAGGTGTGTCCTAAGGCTTTGATAAGGAACTGATTTTTTTCGCTTAAAGACGTTTTTTAGAGCGGGTTTTCCGCGAAAACCTCGTTTTATTGTCCCGCGGAAATATCGGGTTTTTTCATTCTCACTTTTCAGTTTTTCCATTCCCAATTTTCATTTTACGCCCGCACGCGAACAAATAGAATTACAATTTGACGAAATATAACTATATTTGACCAAACGCCCGAAACACGCTCGAATTGTAAAAAAAAGCCGAAAAACAAAAAAAGGGCTGTCGCAAGTTGTTTTTTAAACTTGCGACAGCGAAAATTCTGTTGACTTTCAAACGCTCGGTTTGAATCGGACGTTTGATTTATTTATTCGGACAGTAACGATAAAAACAGATCGACCGAAAATATATGCTGTGAAGCAATAATCGGGTTTTTAAAAACTGTTCTTCGGTTTTAGTTTTTTACGGAATATTTTATAAAAGTCAGTCTATACGCCCGTTATCCGACTTTTTTTGATTATCTATTTCTCTTTCTTCCTCGAGTATTTTTAAAATTCTTTTTTGGTTTTCCGAAATCGAAACGATTTTTTTGTATAACTCGTCCGTTATAAGTTCGGTTTTCAGATTGATTTTATAATCGCTTTCCGCCCTTTCCCGATCTTTCGCTTCCTGCCTGTTCTGGCTCATCATTATAAGCGGAGCCTGAACGGCGGCTATACAAGACAAAACGAGATTCAATAAAATAAACGGATAAGGATCGAAAGCGTTTATTGCCAACAAAACGTTCAAAATCATCCAGATAATCATAACCGAAATAAAACTGAAAATAAAAGCCCAACTTCCCGCAAATTTCGCCACGGCGTCGGCGGCTTTCTGCCCGAAAGTTACTTTTTGCTCTCTTTTAGGCGATTGCGTAACGCTCGTACTTGTAAGCGTGGAAACGAGTTCTTCGTCGGTAAATTCTTTATCGGTAACGTTTAAAAGTTCTTTTATTATTCTTTTTCGGTCTTTCTTGTAATTCATATTTCTCCTAAAAAGCCTCGATAATCGGCTTATAGCCCGACTTTATAACGCTCAGGCGATATTTGGGACTTTAAACGCGCTTTTTGATATACGGCAAAGAAAGGGAAATCAGGTTTTCTTCGGATATCCCGTTTTCTTTAAGTAAGTCGTCGGGATTAGTAATACTTTCAAAAGCCTTTTTTAACCCGAAAGATAAAACTTTCATATCGGTGTTGCCGTAGTATAAAGCGATTCTTTCGCCAAACCCGCCGTCAAGTTGGCCGTCCTCGAGGGTAACAACCAAATCGTGATCGCAAATCAGATCGGATAACAATTCCTTATCTATCCCCGATAAAAATGTCGGGCTTATTACGGTTATTTTTTGACCGTATTCTTTTTCTATCGTATCGGCGGCGGAAAGCGCGACGTCCAGCGTGGGAGCGGTTGCGATAATCGCCACTGAATTTCCGCGTTTTCTTACTTTATATTTGTTCGCGGCGGAATAATCGGTGTCGTCCTTCGCGTTTTTTACGGGCAATTTCGCATGAACCCTTATTGCTACGGGATGAAGTTTTTGCTTAGTCGCGTAATCGAGCATGGCAAGGTATTCTTCTTTCCCGTAAGGATCGAGATAGATAAGATTCGGAACGCCTGCAAATAATTGAATATCCCAGATTCCGAGATGGGTGTTTGACGTAAACCCGTACGCGCCCGGTGAAAACACCAGAATAACGGCGGGATTATCGTTTAAGCACAAATCGTGCGACAACTGATCGTAAGTTCTTTGCAAAAACGGAGCGTAAGTTCCGAAAACGGCGGTTCCTCCGCCTTTTGCCACACCGCTTGCCATTGCCATCGCGTTTTCTTCGGCAATGCCTACGTCAACGTAACGACCTTCGTCTATAAGTTTCTGCCTTTCGCTTCCGTAAAACCCGAAACTCGTCGGCGTAGCCGCGTTTATAATAACCGCTTTGTCGTCGCGGTTGAGTAAATCGACTATACTGTCGTGAACGGTCGTATCGGGTACGGACGGATATTTCGGCGAGCCGTCGGAAACGTTGAACGGTCCGCCCGCATGCCATGCTTCCCTGTCCTTTTCGGCGTAGGGTAAGCCTTTACCTTTGACGGTGTGAACGTGCAGAACGACGGGGTGAGATATATCTTTCACCGAACGGAAAAGTTCGACGAGTTTTTTAACGTCGTGTCCGTCGTCTAAATATTTGTAATCGATGCCGAGCGCTTTAAAAACGTTGTTTTCGCATTTTCCGTCGCTTTCGCGCAACTCCTTCAGATTTTTATAAATACCACCATGATTTTCGGCAATGCATTGATCGTTATCGTTTACGACGATAATTAAATTTTTATCGTATTCCCCCGCGTAATCTATGGCTTCCAGCGCTTCGCCTCCCGACAGACTGCCGTCCCCGATAAGAGCCGTAATATTATACTTTTCGCCTTTTATATCCCTTGCTTTCGCAAGACCTAACGCGAGAGAAACGGACGTTGACGTATGCCCTACCGTGAAAAAGTCGTGTTCGCTTTCGTCGGGATTTGTAAACCCCGTAACCGACGAAAACAACTTGTCGTTCGTAAAGGCTTCTTTTCTTCCGGTAAGTATCTTGTGAGGGTAACACTGATGAGAAACGTCGAAAACGAGTTTATCCTCCGGCGAGTCGAATACGTAATGATAGCAAACCGTCAGTTCCACCACGCCTAGATTAGGTCCTTTATGTCCGCCCGCTTTGGATATACGGTTTATAACGGCGCCTCTTACTTCGTCCGAAAGTTTTTTTAATTCTTCGATTTTTAATTTTTTAACGTCTTTTGGTGAGTTGATGTTTTCTAAATACATTATATTCTCCGAAATTTTTATTTCAAACGGCGTGTTGAACGAAAACCGCCCGATAAAAGCCCGAAATCCTCTATACGGCAACAGATTTCTTAACGCCATTATAAAAGGATGTACTTACCCATATAATATTTTATTCGCGTAGCGCCGGCGATTATTCGCAATCAATCGACGGATTTATACGGGTAAAAGTCTGCCTATAAGCCCGTTATCTGCTCTTTTTTAAAAATTCCGCGTTCATGCGGACGCGGAATCGATTTTTAGTTTTTATTGATCAGATCCTCTGTTTCGGTATCGTAAATCAAAAGCCTGTTGGTAGGTACGGATAAGCGGACCTTTTCTTCCGGTTCAAGTTTCAAAGATACGTTAAAATAAACGCCGTTGCCAGTTAAATCAGAATACAATATAGAAATTTGTTTACCGCCGGCGTACTCGTCGCAATCGCTTACGACCGCAGAAAACTCTCCGTTTTCGTCCATAATAAAGTCTTCCGCTCTTACCGCTAAAGTAACGGGTTTGTTTTTAGCGAGGTATTTTTTTACTTTCTGCTCGTCCGATACGTTGTTTATTCTAATCTTCCAGCCTTCGGCTTCAAAATAATAAACGTTACCTTCTTCCGTTAAATTGCCCACGAACAAGTTGATTTCGGGCTGTCCGAAAAAGGTTGCTATCGGCAAAGTGGCAGGATGATCGTAAAGTTCTTCGGTCGTTCCGTACTGAGTTAAAACGCCGCCTTCCAAAAAAGCGATTTTGTCCGCTAAAGTAAGCGCGTCGATCGAGTCGCTCGTCGCGTAAACGAAGTTTATTCCGAGCCTTCTGTTTAATTTAAGCATTTCGGCTCTCAGTTCCTTTTTAAGCCCCGCTTCAACGCCTTTTAAAATATCGTCCACGACGATTATATTCGGTTCTCTTGCAATCGCTCTTGCTAAAAGCACTCTGTATTTTAAGCCGGGCGTAAGATTTTTGACAAGACGACGAACATATTCGGTAAGCCCTAAAATTTCGCAAGCCTTATTTACCTTCGAATCGATTTCCTCTTTGGGGTATTTTCTTAACTTCATACCCATAGCCATATTATCGAAAACCGACGCGTTTTGGTTGAGCGGTACCGTATCGGTGATAAGCGCCATATTTCTGTCTTTAGGCTCCAACTTGTTGATTAAAACGCCGTCAACGTAAATTTCACCGCTCTCTACCGCATCAAGACCGCAAAGAGTTCGTATAAAGGTGGTTTTACCCGATTCTTTAAGCCCTGTGATAACGGTAAATTCTCCGTCGTGAATTTCAAAAGATAAGTCTTTTAAAACTTGACGGTTCGGAAATTTTCTGGATAAATTTTTAATTGTGATTACTGACATGGTATCCCTCTGAAAAGGTTCGTTCCGCCTGATATAATTTCAACGGACGACCGCATTTGACAGCCGATATATATTTACGTTAACTATTGTAACAACTTTTTTCAAAAAAGACAACGAAACGCATAAGTTTTATCGATTTTTTTTGTTTACGCCGTCCAAAACGACAATGTTTATTCTTCAAAAAGGCTTTTTCGACAAATTTCGGGTGTTACGGCTTGAATTTTTTATCCGTCTTTGTTATAATGAAAGAGTAAATAAGTCGGTTGTTATTTTTTAACGCGACCGAAAAGGAGTTTTCTATGAAGTTTGAAATTTATCGCCCGAGCGGTCGGGTAACGTTTGACTCTCTCGTTGACCTGAACTTAATCACCAAAGACGACCTTTTTGAAATTCTTCATGCTTCTTTACAGTTAAAGATATCCGAATCGGTTGGCGAAATCGATAGTTCGCTCGCAAAAACTCACGTTGCGCTTATTACCAACCAAAGACTCGGTCTTTCTCAACTCACTTTCAGAATCGCAATAGACAAAGTGAGCGGACACCCGATGACGATTCCTATCGGCGGCAGTAATATAGACGAGTTTTTATCGGGCAAAGAATCGGTGGCGGTTTTATCCAAACTCGGCATAGACGCTTTCGTCGTGGATACTTCGATATCGGAAGATGCGGCAAAACTCAGCAAGCAACTTTCCCCCGTAATAAACGCCAACTATTTGAGCAGTCCGATTATAGCGCTTTCCGACGTACTTACCGTTTACGAAGCAAAAAGAAAACTCGACGGACTTAACGTCGTTTGCCTGAGCAAGGCAAGCGCGGAATCCTCCGCGCTTAACGCGTTTTTAATTTGCGGAATGAAAGTAACCGTTTGTTCTCCTTACGAAACGGGGCTTTACGCTTTGAAAGAAAAATACGGCGAAGAAAGCGTCGGTTATACTTCCGATTTATCTTCGGTTATTAAAAATTGCGACGTCTTGTACGTCGATAACGACTTCGGCGAAGATTATAAATTGTCCGAAGAAGACCTTCTTGTTCTTCCGTCGGACGCGGTTATTCTGCACGCGGGTTTTATAGAATCTTCCACCGATGCGGATAAAGCGGTTATTAACGACAAAAGATACCTTTCCACCGACGCATACGCAAATAAGGCTTACGTTCTGGCAAGCGTTTTAAAACTCGTATTAACCGATAATTTATAACAAATACGGCGTTAATCGACTTATAGCCTCACTTGTTTAATTTTACGGGAACTTTTATGAACGATTTTTACGGATATTTAAAAAGAATGAAGTACATAAGGCGTTGGTCGCTTATGCACTCTACGTTAGAAGAAAACGACATGGAACACACCATGGACGTTACGGTTATCGCGCACGCTCTGGCGCTTATAGGCAATAAAAAATTTGAAAAAAACTATAATCTCGAAAAAGTTTTGAATTACGCTTTGTATCACGAATGTAGCGAGGTAATAACGGGGGATCTGCCCACTCCCGTAAAATACTTCAACCGGGATATCAACGTTGCGTATAAGGACCTGGAACTTATCGCCTGCAAAAAATTATTGGATACCCTTGACGAAGATTTAAGGGCGGAATACGAAAAAGCGCTTATACCCGATAAAGACAGCGACGAATATAAAATAATGAAATGGGCGGACAGAATATCCGCTTACGTAAAATGCATCGACGAAGTAAACGCGGGAAACAAAGAATTTAAAAAAGCCCACGCTTCTATCGGTAAAGACGTTAAATCCATAAACGAGCCGGAAGTAAAATATTTCATCGACAACGTTCTTCCCTCTTTTACGAAATCTCTCGACGAACTCGACTAAACGGATTTTTCAAAGCCGAGCGGTTTTTTTGTACTTTTTCACC
>ERZ870021.38-NODE-38-length-14199-cov-5.503824_pt1 | contig 14199 bp, 9 predicted proteins | sample MGYA00520890_ERZ870021 | MGnify/ENA primary metagenome ERZ870021 (study PRJEB32232, sample SAMN07284987) | human gut metagenome | biome: human-associated habitat; material: feces | host: Homo sapiens | place: Tanzania | collected 2014-08-14 ...
TTTTTTTTTTTTCAAGCAGAAGACGGCATACGAGATGGAATCTCGTGACTGGAGTTCAGACGTGTGCTCTTCCGATCCACGTCGCGCGGAACGGGCTTATCCGTTTTAACGGGAAGCATCGTGCCGTCCGTACACCTTACGGAAGTTGTCAGAACGCGCATCGGGCGTACGACTTCCGTTTCGGCGTAAAGTTTCCCGCGCGGGCAAGAATTACCCTTAACGTAAACGGCAACTCCGTTTTCTACGCCCGCCTCTATCCGGCACCCCATGGGACATTCCACGCACGTTAAATTTTTAATTTCCATGTATAATCTCCTTAAACCGTCAATTCCACGCAAACGGGCGCGGTAAGATTTTTAATTTTGTCCTCGGTAAGAATAAGGGTTTCCATTTCGCCCGGGGCGACTATTTTTTTCTTTCTTTCCAAAATTACGTCATCGCCGGATTTTACCCGAACGACGCAATTTTTGAAAGTATCTTTTACTCTGAAAAACAGTTTTACGTTTCCCGAAACGTTTTTGTCTATTTTTTGAGGCAGAACGTAACTTACGTTGTCGCCTTCAACGGTATATTCGTAGTCGTGGACTTTTTCGCCGTTTATAACGTATCCCGCGGCGAATTTCCCCGCGATTTCCGATTCTTCCGAAACGAAATCAACGAGGTCGTGAACCTGTAAAACGTTCCCGCAAGCGAAAACACCGTTTTTTTCGGTCTCTCTCGTTTGCGAAACGACCGCCCCGCGGGTTTTTGGCGAAAGCGCTATACCGCAGGATTTCGTAAGTTCGTTTTCGGGAATAAGCCCTACCGAGAAAAGCACAGTATCGCAGTTAAAATGCATCTCGGTACCCTTTACGGGCATCTTGTTTTTATCTACTTCGGAAACGGTTACGCCCGTAACCCTTTCATCTCCCTCGATACGGGTTACGGTGTGGTTTAAATAAAGAGGAATACCGAAGTCGTCAAGGCATTGAACTATATTGCGTTTAAGCCCGCTCGAATAGGGCATGATTTCGCATACGGCGTGAACTTTCGCGCCTTCGAGCGTCATACGCCTTGCCATAATCAGCCCTATGTCGCCCGAACCCAAAATAACGACTTCTTTTCCGGGAAGATAGCCTTTTATATTTACGTATTTTTGCGCCGTACCCGCTGAATAAATCCCGGCGGGACGAGTCCCCGCGATATTTAGCGCGCCTCTGCTTCTTTCCCTGCAACCCATTGCAAGAATTATCGCCTTTGCTTCGACTTCAAAAAAACCGAGCGTCGGATTGACCGCTTTTATGGTTTTATTTTCGTTGATTGCGAGAACGGTGGTTTCGAGATAATATTTTATATTACGCTTTTTTACTTCGTTTACAAATCTTTCTGCGTATTCGGGACCGGATAAACTTTCTTTAAACCTCGTAAGCCCGAACCCGTTGTGGATACATTGATTGAGTATTCCGCCGAGTTCTTCGCCACGCTCTAAAATAACGACGTCCCGGACGCCGTTGTCATAAGCCGAAACCGCTGCGGCAAGCCCGGCGGGGCCGCCGCCGATTATGACTATATCGTGTTTCATTTAGTTACCCCCTCTAAAAGAGTCGAGCCTTTTTTTGATTTGGTTATTTTGTCGTAAGAAATCCCCGCGTATTTTGAAATGATTTCCAAAACGTAAGGCTGACAAAATCCGCCCTGACATCTGCCCATGCCCGCCCTCGTCCGACGCTTAACGCCGTCAACGGTCGTTGCCTTCGGGTTTTCCGATAAAGCCCGTATGATTTCCCCTTCCGTAATTTCTTCGCAACGGCAAACGATTCTGCCGAAAGACGGATCTTTTTTTATCAAATCGTTCTTTTCTCTATCGGTCAGGTTTTTAAAAAAGTAATCGGGCGTGCGGTAAGGATTGAATTTTTCGTTTTTATTAAGCGGTAAAAGTTCGGCTATAAGCCCGTTAACGACGTATTCGCCTATTGCGGGCGCGCTCGTAAGACCGGGGGATTCTATACCCGCAACGTTTATCAGTTTTGAACAAACCTTGCTTTTTTCGATAATAAAATCGTGTTTATACGAATAAGCGCGTACTCCGGCAAAAGAAGTTATCGTATTATAAAAAGGAATATTTTTGCACATACGTTGCGCTTTTTCGACAATCCATTTTAAGCCCTCTTGCGTCGTTTCCGTATTATCGTCGTCGATTTCTTTTGCGGTGGGACCTAATAAAATATTGTTATCTACGGTCGGCAAAACAAGCACGCCTTTACCGAGTTTTGTCGGCGTAAAGAAAAGCGTACGGGTAACGAAGCCCGCCGAGTTTCTGTCAAGCAAAATGTATTCGCCCTTTCTCGCGCCTATTTTTATATCGTAGTCGCCGAAAAATTCCGCGATTTTTCCGCTATACAGCCCCGCGCAGTTTACCACGACTTTCCCTTCCGTTTCTCTGCCGTCTTTTGCGCGGACGATATAACCGTTTTGCGTTTTTTCGGCGGACACGACTTCGTAATCCAAAAAAAGTTCGGCGCCGTTATCCATGGCGTTACCTATTAACGCTATGGTAAGTTCGTACGGGCAAACGATACCGCCCGTTTTTGCATATAAAGCGCCCAGAGCTTCATCGGAAACGTTAGGCTCCAAAGTCTTGAGTTCTTCTTTTGAAATAATCTCAAGTTCTTCAACTCCGTTTTTTTCTCCGCGTTCTTTAAGTTCTTGTAAAGTTTTTAAATCTTCCGAAGAAAAAGCGACGACCAGCGAGCCGTTCTTTTTATATTTTACGCCGAGATCTTTACAAAGTCCCTCCATCATTTTGTTTCCCAAAACGTTGAATTTTGCCTTTTTAGAACAGATCGGCGCGTCGAAGCCCGCGTGCACCACTCCCGAATTTGCTCTGCTTGCGCCAAGGCAAACGTCGCTTTCTTTTTCGAGAAGGCAGGCTTTAAGTTTGTACTTACAAAGTTCCCGAAGTACGCTTGCGCCGACTACTCCGCCTCCTATAACGATTACGTCAAACATATTATACCCTTTATATTTTTTAGTTTACTAAATCAAAAACCGCTCTATAAGCCGATTATCGCCCGTTTTTGTTCTTATTTAAGAATTATTTCGGAAAGATTTTCAAACACGAAATCCGGTTTTTTGTCGCATTTTAAAACGTCGTCTATCGTTGCCTCGCCCGACAAAACGCATATAGAATCTATCCCCGCGTTAAAACCCGAAGCGATATCGGTGTTTAATCTGTCGCCGATAACAACCGCTTCTTCTTTTTTTACGCCGAATTTTTTAACGGCGGTTTCGAGCATGGCGGGTTCGGGCTTACCTATTACGCAAGGCTTTTTACCCGAAGCCTTATACAGCCCGAAGCACACGGAGCCTAAGTCCGGCACGAAGCCGTATTCGACGGGGCATACGTAGTCGGGGTGGGTAGCGTAATACTCGGCGGAAGTCGTGCAAAGCATTTTGCTTGTCGTGCTTAACTTTTCAAAAGTAAGTTCGGTATCGAAGCCTAAAATTATTGCTTTTGCGTCGGGGGCGTAATCGGTGGTAACGTTAAGCCCGCCTTTTATAAGTTCCTCCGTAAACGACTGCGTTCCTTCCGCGTAAATAAGAGAATTGCCGAATTTTTCTTTTAAAAATACGATACTTGCCATCGACGAGGTGTAAAAATTGCCCTCGTCTGCCTTTATGCCCATTTTCGTTACTTTTTTAACGTAATCAAAAACCGACTTTGACGAATTGTTGGTTACGAAAACGTATTTAGCGCCGATTGAAACCACGTCGTCCAAAAACTTGAGCGTGTAAGGGAAAATTACGTTTCCGTTATATACGGTTCCGTCCATATCGAGCAAAAACAGTTTTTTATTTTTGAGCCTTTCGGCGTTTTTATTGAAGTAATCGGTTAAAACTGGCATCTTTTTCAATTGCCTGAGTCGGCGGTTTTCTTTTCGTAGCACTATTGTAACATACTTTTTTAAGGTAAACAACCATAATTTTAAATTTTACGAAATTATTTTTATTTTAAACCCCGACGGAAGAAATCCGTCGGGGTAAAGTCGGTTATTTATGTAAACTTTTACGCCGCCGTAGCCGCGCCTGTTGTGAAAGCGTTTATCCGCTTAAAAATGCTCACCACCATTTAGAAGGGCTAACTCCGTATTTTATTTCAAAATCTCTTGAATTCGTCATATTCGTCATAAAGGTTATTTGAGCGTTGGTTTTTGTAACCTCGAAGTATAATTTTATTTTATAATTAGGATCAGCATCAGCCGCGTTGGAACCCACGTAGGTAACTTTTGAGAGGCAATAGACGCCGTTAGAAGGATATCTGATATAGTCGCCGTATTTGTTTTGCCCCGTTGCGAAATCATCGCATACTTTTTCGGTCACCACAATTTTGTTGACGCCGACTATCAAAAGACCCATTGCGTTATACTTCTGATAGCACGACAGTTGCTTGAGCGGAATATTACCGGAATAAACTATTTCGGTTAATTTTTGAAGCGTGAGCAAACTTGCTTCTTTTGAAGTATTGAAACTGTCGTCTAAACTTGCGGGAATATAAATTCTTTCTAACATAGACATGTTAAAAGCGCCGTCTCCGACTTTTTTGACCGTATCGGGAATACGCAGGCTTTTCAGCCCGCACATATAGAACGCCGATTTTCCTATTTCTTCAAGTCCTTGCGGGAAGGTAAACGAAGTAAGCGCTTTGCAGCCGTTAAAGGCACCTTCGGGGATAACTTTCAGGGTGCCTTTAAACTCTACCTTTGAAAGCGCCGTAAAGTCCAAAAACGCTTCGACCGATAGTTCGGTTACGTTCGCGCCTATAATTACCGATTCCAGATAAGTATTGCCTGTTATCGCTCCTATTTTGGTAACTTCGTCTGAAATAACGAGCGACTTTTCGGTTTTCAGTTTAGGATAATAATAAAGAGTTTTTCCGCTGTCGATGTAAATAACGTTCTCTTTAACCGAAATATATCCGCCCTCTTTCGACTCGAATTTTTTAACGATATCAAAGCCGTTATTCTGTTTTCCGAGAGTCGTCATCGTTGACGGAAAACTTACTTTTTCTATGGTTATATCCTTGTCTAAACTGCCGAAGTATCCGTCGGGAACAACAACGGAACCTTCCGTAAAGGTTACTGTTAAATCTTTAGGAATACTCGCCGTTTTACCTTCCTTAGGAGCGTTTACGAACAACAGATACAATTTTTGTTTAAGCGTTGACGGGATAACCAATTCCTTGACAGAATCGCACTTTTGTAAAATAGTTTTACCCACCGTATCGACGTCTGCTTTTATTACGAGTTTTTGTAAATCGACGCAGTCCGCAAAAGCGTAGTCGGGTATTTTACTGATAGAATCTGGCAATATTATCGTTTTGATTCCTCCGCGCCCGTAGAAAAGTTCTGCCGCTATCTCGTTTACGGTATAATCCGTTCCGTCGTAGGTTATAACCGAAGGGATTTCTGCTTCCGTCAAAGTTTTTGCCGTGTAGTAATAGTTATCGCTCGGTTTTGTGTACATTATGCCGTACACTTTTGCCGTTCCGTCGGCTTTTATCGAATAGGTAAAATAAATGTTTTCGACGACGTTAAAATTTTGTGAAATATTAACTCCGCCGAAAGTGTAACTGAAAACGGACTTACCTACCTTACTCGTATCCATAGCGGCGGCTATTTGTTCTCTCGTAAGTTCGTAAATATCGTAATCTTCCGCGTCATTGTCGAAAATTACCTTGATTGAAACTTCGGTCGGAAGTTCGCCCATAACGTAAGTCGCGGGGAGGTTTTCGTAAAACTCTATTTTGGTTACTTGTTTTACCTTAATCGACGCCGTAACCGTAACTTCTTTATACGTAACGGTTATAGTTTGACTTCCGGCGGTACTCATATCGCAACCCGAAACCATATCGAGGGTTACGGGTATAGTTTTAGTTTTTCCGTTTTGCCTCGTGACGGTAATTTTTTCATCGTTTAAATAAAAACTTTCGCCTTTTACGTATATGCCGCCGAAAGCGCCGTCCGAAAGCGTTATGGACTCTACGGGGTTGCTGTAAACGACGTAGCACGAGGTAAGTATTTTTTCTTCCCCGTTATAAGTCACTTTGTAATGGACACCTCTCGCACTCGTGGGAGCGTCGGTAGAAAAGCCGGTAATATATTCCGCTTTGAACGGTAATACGACTTTTTTGTATTCTTTGAAGCTACCCGGACTCGATGTATAAACGTTGTCGTCGTATTCTTTTACTATCTTCAAATCGTCGGGTATGGATATTTCGTCGCCCTCGTAGTAACTTTGGGGGAAGCCTTTATTATAATTGTCTCCCTCGCTGACAACATCCCAGCCCATATATACCGCTTCGATTTTAAACGACAAATCGAAAGTGTAAGTTTTTCCGTTAAAAGTAAGCGTACAGTCGTTATAGGTAAAAGGTTCGTCCTTAGTCTTTACGACGTTTTCTTTATCGAAATAATACCTACGATTGTCATAGGTAATAAGTTTGGTTTGCGACGAAGATTTGAAATCTAAAAACGCGTTGTAAATTTTATTATACTCGCCGTACATAAACGTGCTTGGGTACATATTTTGCATTTTACTTTTCAGATAGTCAAGCGTCGTCGAAGTGGTGTATTCGGGATAAATGAAATTAAGCGCAAATTTTTCTGCTCCGAAATCACCCGCTTTGGAATCTTCTGCGGTTACCTTAACGGAGTCGGGCATTATAACTTCCGCAGGAATAGTCGAATTATTACTGCCGTCAACGACGTAATATTCTATTTTGACGTCGTCGGAAAATTTATCGGCAAAAAATACGGGCAAATCTTTGGGAGATACCGTGTATTTTTGTTCGTCGTACTCTCCGAGTTTTGCCGGTACGGTTGCTTCTTGTCCTAAAAATTTAACCTTTGTAGTTGCCGTTTGAGAGGCGTGCGTTCCCTCAAAATCGTATTTTACTTTAACCTTTTCGGCTTCGACTTGTTCTGTTATCGAATTGTAATTTACGTAACTTCTGGCGAGGCTTTCCCCCGCGTCGAAGGTAAAGTAAAACTTTTTATACCCTACCACGGCAGAAAATTTAATTACGTTACGATCGATTAAAACGCCCTCGTCGGTTGCGTCGAAATCATCGTCGAAATTTTCCTTGGTAAGGTTTAAATAATAATGGTTGCGGTTAATTAAGTCTCTCGTAAATGCGTTACCAATTATTGCGTCTTTGAGTTTTGATACGGCGTTATCGGGAAGTCTGCTAAACTCGCTGTAGTCGGTCCTTGCGTAAGCGGTAACTGAAAATGAATTCCAGGGTAAATCTATAGTTTCTCCTTCCTCGATTTCCGAAACGACGACTATCTGAGAGGGCGTAAGCGTCAGTTTTCCGTCCTTATAACCGTTTACGTATTTTATAAAATTAAAACTACCTTTTTCGTATTTTCCGTTACCGGGGAAATACTTTCCGGGATCTTCACCGCGGACGATAGAATCTTTGTATCCGAAATACAAGTCGTACAGACCGAGAAATCTCGCGGCGGACCTTTCGTCGCATCCAAGTTCCCGGTACGTCGAATAAAGTTCGAGTTGAACATAGTCGTCGGATAATTCCGTCATTGTAAATTTTACTTCTTTATCTACAATCGCGCTCATTCGGTTATCTCTTACAGTCGGTAATTCGTTACTTGCCGTTACGGTGAAAGATAGCGTTTGCGTTTCGCCGTCGGGGTTTTTTAAAGAAACATCCAGTTTTATCTCCGCCTCGAAATAACCTCGTTTTACGATATCCTCCATCGTTTCGGGATAGTATCCGGCGTTATTGACCGAATAATAACTGCTTTCTTCCTCCTTTTTGAACCTGAGACTTTCTACGTTGGCGTCGATAGACAAAGTAATGTCTTCCGCGTTAAAAGTCGTTTCAGGCGGCGTCACTCCTCCGCCGGACGAACCGCTTTCGCTGCCGGAGGAGTGATTTCCTCCTTTGCCGCCGACGACCACGCCGATTATCACGCCGACGACCGCGCCGATTACCGCTAAAGAAGCGATAAGTATTATCAGGACTTTCTTTTTCATATATATAAACTCCTTTTATTTTTCCGCTTTTCAGCCGCCTTTACGGCTAAAACGCGTCCTGTAAGTATTATTATAACGAAGCCTCCGCCAAAAAAGCGCCAAAATAAGGGGTTTTGCAAAAAAAATTTTTTATTTTTTTAACTTTTTTTATATATTCTTATATATAAGATATCCGAAATCAAAAAAAGCGCGCCGAAAAAATTTTCGGCGCGAAGCACTTTTGTTGTGCGTTACGTAGTTACTGTTGTAAGTTATACTTTATAGAATAAACGGATTTTTAAGCGCGTACGGACTTTCCGTTTCCTTTTCGGTAAGCGATTCCGTTACGAAAAGACTTAAATTTTCGCGTTTCAATTTATCCTTTGCCCACTCGCAAAGTTCCCTCGTTTCAAATACGGAAACTATCGAACTCCCGCTACCCGTCATAAATACAGCCGAGGGCGAAAGTCCCGCTATAAGCCCGTAAACGCGTTCTACTTCGGCATTAAGTCTGCATGCGGGCGCGTAAAGCGCGTTATAAAAATCTTCTTTTTTTATTATCCCTTTCGCTAAATTTTCAATTAACTTTTCGGCTTGTTTTAAAGGGGGTGAGGGTAATTTATCAAATTCGTAATAGCAATCCTTCGCCGCGATTTCTTTCTTCGGCGTCGCTATAAGAAAATGCAGTTTCGGGTTTATATATAAAGGCGTAACGTCTATACCGCGCCCGCGCAATCTTGCAAAGCCGCCGCGAAGCAAAAAACGGGCGTCGCTTCCTAAACTGTCGGCAAGCGGGTTTAAGTCGCAATCTAAACAAAACAACTTCTTCATGGCTTTTAAAGTCGCCGCAACGTCGGCGCCCGAACCGCCGAGTCCGCCTCCTACGGGTATGTTTTTTCGTACCGTTATGTTTACGCCGTCGGTGTTGAAAGTTTGCTTAAACAGTTCCGCCGCCCTGTAAGCGTTATTGAATTTTTCTTCTTTCGGCAAACCGTATAAAGACGAAAAAGAACGCAAAACTATTTTATCGTCTTTACGTTTCGTTACGGTAACTTCATCGAATAAATTTATCGAACATACTACGGAATCTATATCGTGATACTCTCCGTTTTTTTGCAAAACGTCGAGATACAAATTGACTTTCGCATATCCTCTTTCTCTTACAGTATTCATATAAAACCTTTAATAACGGGCTTATAGCCCGACTTTTTTGCGTTTTATTTTAAAAAATTAAAAGACGCGCTCAAAATGATTTACTTTTTTTTACGTAAAATAACAATCCTTTCGTCGCCCGAAAGCGGGAAGGTAAGATCGGGGTTAAATTCGTAAATTGCGTTTGCGTCTTCTTTTAAAGCCTTTATAACATCCCACTCGGTTTCACCCTTTTTTCCGATATACACGGTAATCGGCGCGCGGGGCGCGTTTATAACTTCGCCTTCTTCTAAGTTTTTAACGAGCAGAAGTTTATTCTCTTTAACTTCCGTAAACCTTACGGACAGGTTTACGTCCTGTTCTAAATTTCCGCTTCTCAATCTTCCCTGAAGATTTTCTGCGTTTACCGATACGTTTTCGATTTTGTCCGTAGTAACGGCTTCGGTCATATTGAACGGTAATACGGATTTTTCCGAAACTATACCGTTATCTCCCGCAAATATACAATCCGCTTCGACCGCGCCCGTAAAAGTAATTTCGCCGTCGGTTATTTCGTATTGAGTTACGTAGGCGTTTTCTCCCACGGCTTTGATAAAACGGGAATATTCCGGAATTTTTACCGCGCACTTACCGAAAATTCTTTGCGAAACCGTCCGTTGCAAAACCGTTTCTTCAAAAAGCGTTTCTTCTTTAACTATTCTGAGATTACATTCCGCCGCCGCGGCGTCGGTTACCGCAACGTATTTTTTAAATCCTTCCGCTAAAACCGTAAAGTCGAGCGTAACCGCCGTTTCGACAATCGTTCTCGATTCGTCGTCGTTAAGATAAGCCTTAACCGAAAAATCTTCAACGCAGGAAAACACCGACGCGCGGTAGTCTTCTTTTACGCCGTCCAGAGATATTTCGCATTTAAACGGAACGCTTCTTGTTTCTTTTAATATATCACTATTCTCGGAAAAAGGCAAGAATACGAACGATATATTGACAAAGCCCTCCGCCGTAACGACGTTTTCGGAGCAAACCGCTCTTTCGACAACCGATACGACTTTTGACTGCAAAACTTTTTTTATTTTTTGAATTTCAAATTTATCGTCTAAATCGTACTCTTGCCTTCCGAAAATTCTGTCGGGCAAGGCAATTTCTTCGTTTTTTACGAAACAATCCGCGCCCGTAATTACTTCTTTGTCGTCGGCTTTGTACACCGTGAGATTTTTGGTAAGAATACACGAAACGTATAGCGCGCCGTTTTCGTTTCTCGTTTTGAAATCCGAAAGTTCGTACAAGCACACAGCGTATTTTGCGTTTTCTTCGGTTTTTTTGAATTCAAATTTAACGCCCGTTTCCAGCCTTTCGAGTTCTTCTCCTTCAAAAACGATATTGAAAAACACTTTGCCCGAATAGTTTACGACGTCGTTTTCCACCGTTACCTTTTCGCCTGCCGTCATTCCGCTTACCGAAAGAATTTTATTTTCTCTTTCGGGCGAAAGATTTAAAGACGCTTCTATTAAAGTTTCGTCTTTATAGTTGACTTTTACGTAATCTTCGGCGTTTACTTTTGATAAATTAAACATTTTAACTCCTTTTTGCAGTTTTCCCGTGAATATTTGTATGCAAAAATCGATTTAAACAGAACGAATTTTTATTTTTTATAGGACGACCGTATGATTTTTCGATAAACGGCTATACTTTTTTCGGAGGTGCAAAAATGGAAGAACTTAACTGCGGGATAGTTTGCGACGTTAAAAAATGCAGACATAACTTTAACGGCAAAAGTTGTACGCTTAATACCGTAAAGGTATCATGCGACTGCGAAGACTGCACTTGTTGCGAATCTTACGAGTCTTCTTTTAACGAATAACTTTTCCGAAAAACAAACTGCGGGCGTTTTCGTCCGCAGTTTGTTTTTTTAACTTGCCTGAAACTATTCAAAATAAAATTACCGTTAAACGCATCCGTCATACTTTTAAAGTCCTTCGGCGACGCAGATTTTCTAACATATATATTATATAATATATATAATATTAAATACAAGCCCGTATTTTGTTGACACGAGCGCCCGTTTCGGGTATAATGTTCGTAGTTGCGTTACTTCGCTATGTCGGGGTAGCCAAACTATAAATAATAAAAAGGTGCCTGTTATGAAGTACGACGATATTATTCTGGAATGTCACGGCGATTGCGATACGTGCGACGTCTATCTCGAATGTCAATACCAAACCTCATCCGGTGATGAAAAACAAAAGTTTTTGGAAGAACTTATCGCCCGCGATAATCCGATACCCGACGCCGCGGAAGCCGCCGTCGAATCCACAGAAATTTTGGAACCCGATACCGAAGTCTTAACCGAAACCGTTGAAGAAGTTTTTGAAAAACCTGCCGAAACGGTTGAAGCGGTTGAAGAAATTTTAGACGAAGTAATTAACCCGAATGAAGAAGTTTCAGAAGAAACGGTTGAAGATATTATACAAGAACCGACCGAATCCACAGAAATTTTGGAACCCGATACCGAAGTCTTAACCGAAACCGTTGAAGAAGTTTTTGACGAAGCGATTAACCCGAATGAAGAAGTTTCAGAAGAACCGGTCGAAGAAAATACCGAAACGGTTTATGAAAATATCGAAAGCCAACCCGAGAATTTTTCGATTTCGGATAGCGATATCCATTCCGAGCAAGAAGCCTCGTCAGAGTCTGAAAAAACAGAGTCGCAGGTAACCGTATTAAGCGAAAAGAGCGTCGAAGAAATTTATTCTTCGGTTTTCGGCTTGGATAAACTTCTGATAACCGCCGCCGAAAAAGATTCGACGGAAGAACCCGATACCCAAACGGAAACGATTGCCGAAACCGTTTCGGAAAATATCGCGCAGGAAATTGAAGAACCCTCGCAACAAACGGAATTATATCCTGAAGAACCGGCGGAACAAAAACCGGAAGAAGCCGACGGCTTTTTAACGAGCGAAATCGCTTCGGACTTCGACGAACCTTTATCCGTCGAAGACGAAAAACCGTCTTTTGCCCGGGAAGATTTAACCGATCGGGCAGAACAAATAACGCCTTTAACCAAAGAACAGGTTGACGCAATTTATTCTTCGGTTTTCGGTCTGGATAAACTCGCTTCGCCAGAGGACGTTATCGAAACCCCGGATGAAACCGAAAAGACCGATGAGGGCGAAACCGAAGAAAAAGTTTACGAAACACTTGAACCGACGGAAGAAATCTTAACGGAAAAACCCGAAGCAGACTACGAAACCGAAGAATCTATCGAAGACGGCGAGGAAATTCTTTCCGATGAAGAAGCCGAAGAAGTAAAACTTGCGGAAGAGGTAACTGCGGTTGAAGTATTAACCGAAGAAGGTCTTGCAAAAGAAACCGAACCACAGGACGAACCCGAAAATTCAGAGGCGGATGGCGAAAGCGAAGCCACCGAAGAAGCGCCTAAAAAGGACGTATTCAAACTCGTTCCTCCCGAAAACAACGAAGAACTCATGCAGAGTATGTGCGCTAAGCGCGGAAGAAAACTTATCTACAGACCTAACGAAGCCATAATCACAAAAACGTTTACCGTTCTGGGAACCGATAAGAAAAACGACGTCGGCGAAAAAATAAAAGACGTAATCGACGCCGAAATCAAGCAAGGCGTAAAAGCGGGCTACCTCGATAAATTCGACGGTTTGAATTCTGCCGAAATCAAAGAGGAATACGAGGACGATATCGTTTACGAATTTGCCGATCAGGAATTTAAAAAGACGGGCGTAATTTACGACGGAAAGAAAATTAAAGTTTATATTTACGACTGGGACGGCAAAGCGTGCCACCACGTAGGATACATCGACGAACAAGACGCAGCCGACTTCATTCCGTATTTCATCGACAAAGAAAATTACAGTTTCGACGTATGCGGTATAATAACCGGCGGTAAAGGAAAACGCGTGGTTCGTCAGGGCGACAGTCTGAAAATCGTAAAGGAAAAAGGGAATCCTATCGGCATCGACGCCGATATTGCGGTTATAAAGCGTAAAGACTAACTTTATCTATCGAATTAACGGGCTTATCGGCGGACTTTTATCAAAATTCGCGCCATAGCCCGTTTTTACTGTCCGAAAAATCAGATGCGGTTTTTCGTTATGCCGTTAAAAAGGCTTTAAACGGGCTTATAGCGGGTTTTTTATTGTAAATTACCGAAAGTTCGCGCGTTATTTGGCTTTTCAGATAAAAAGCGGGGCGTTTTTATGCTCCGAGGCAACGTTTTTTCTGCCGAGGTTTTTTTACTTTTTTGAATTTTTATCACACGTTTTTGACAAATAAGTGATATATTTACTGATATATACATCGCAAAACGTTTTTAAAGCGTCCGGCGTCGGCACGTTTTATCGTGTTTATCGGGCGCGGGCGAGAGAGGCCTATCATGTTAACTTTGAAAAATATATTTAAAGATTACGGTCAGGGAGATACCGTCGTACACGCCTTGAAGGGCGTAAGTTTAAATTTCAGAAACAGCGAATTCGTCTCCGTTTTAGGTCCGTCGGGCTGCGGCAAAACAACCATGCTCAATATTATCGGCGGGCTTGACAAATACACGGACGGCGATCTTAAAATCGAAGGGAAATCCACGAAAGATTTTACCGACAGGGATTGGGACGACTACAGAAATCATTCTATAGGCTTTGTTTTTCAAAGTTACAATCTTATCCCCCACCAGTCGGTAATAAAAAACGTCGAACTTGCTCTTACCCTTTCGGGCGTCCCGCGTGAAAAACGCGCGGAAAAAGCCCTTAAAGCGCTCGAGTCCGTCGGGCTTAAAGATCAGGCTAAAAAAATGCCTAATCAACTTTCGGGCGGGCAGATGCAGAGGGTCGCTATAGCGCGTGCGCTGGTGAACGAGCCGGAGCTGATTTTGGCGGACGAGCCGACGGGCGCGCTGGACTCCCATACCGGCCGGGAGGTGCTGGGGATGCTTCAGGAGCTGCACAAACAGGGCCACACCGTGGTCCTCATCACCCACGACAACTCCATCGCCGTGCAGGCAGAGCGCAT
>ERZ870021.43-NODE-43-length-13682-cov-4.179860_pt1 | contig 13682 bp, 6 predicted proteins | sample MGYA00520890_ERZ870021 | MGnify/ENA primary metagenome ERZ870021 (study PRJEB32232, sample SAMN07284987) | human gut metagenome | biome: human-associated habitat; material: feces | host: Homo sapiens | place: Tanzania | collected 2014-08-14 ...
ATTTCTTTGTATCCCTCGGTCTTCCCGCAATAATGCGAACATCTTTTGTAAGCTTTCCAGCCGATTTCGGTGCAGTTAGGTTCTTTTGCCTCCACTTTTTGCATATCGTGTTCGAGAGCGGGTATCGGCTTCTGCTCGGTGTAGTCGCAACCGTAATTGATACAACGTTTGCCGTGGGTAAGACCGGCTCTTTCGCACCGAGGATCGTAGCCCTTTTCTTCGCGGAGGTTATGATCGGCAAGTTCGCCGTATTCAAAGGTTTCTCTGCCAAGACTACCGCAAATACTGCAAACGAGACGATACACAGCCTTTCTTTGGCATGTTGCATTGTCCACAAGGTTCCTGTCGGTAACTTTTTCGACGTAACTGTGTATATGCTGTTGTTCGACGTTTACCAAGCCCGTAACCACGAAATAGGAAAAACTCGTGGTTTCAAACGTTATATTATTGCCGTCAACCGTGGTTTTTAGTTCCTCCACCGTGTTGTCGCCCTTTACGTGATAGGTGACGTAACCGTCAGACTCGAACGGCTTCGGCATGGTGATTTTGACCTTGCCGCTCGGTTGAACCTTTTCGCCGTTCTTTGAAACGGAAATGTCAAAAACGGCAACCCTTGCGCTGTCGTAAGGTTTGTCTATCGCAGCAATAGCCGCTTTTCCTTGTTCGCTGTCGGCGGAATGATGTTCGGCTTTTAGCACGGCGTCGTTTTCAAACGCGCCGTCCAAAGTAATGCCGCTTTCGGCAGTCAGTTTGTTTACTCCTCCTGTTTTGTCACCGCAAGCGACCAGCGCAAGACACAGCGACAACGCAAGCGCAAGCATAAGGAAAATTAAAGATTTTTTCTTCATTGATGCCTCCTTTATATTTGTAGAACGACACGGACAAGCGGGTTTTTACGCCCGCTTATCCGTAATTTTGATCAGATTATAACTTTTAAGTTATTTTTCTACGAGTTTGCCATTCACCATACCACTAAACACCTGATCCAAAGTTATTTCAACTAGACCGTCGGAAGGAATTGCAAAACCACTTGCACTAATAGTTCCTTTGACTTTGATTTGTGTAATTGTGGCTTCGCCCAATTTTGTGCCGGCGCTGTTGTAAACCTCAACCGTTTGTCCGACTTTGAAGGATCCCTTTTCAACAGTCGCGCGTATCCATTTTTCTGTCTCGTTTAAGAGTTGGATTTTACCGGTGGTGGACTTTTCGGTGGTTAACCTCTCAACAACCGTCATCTCAACTGTCGTCACGTTGGAATATTTGGGAACGATTTTGTAGTTTTCCATATTAGCGGATACAAGATTCGCTATTTTAAGGAAGAAACAATCCGTCCTTACTTGTTTTTTCTGGTCAGGAATGAAATAGTAACCACCGGTTCTTTTTTCGGTTTGCAATCCTGCTTTTTCGTTGTCAAGCCAAAGTTGGATTACCTGACCTTCGATAAGTTCTTTTTCGTTTGCCTTGCTGAACGTCCTGAGTTTGAACGTTTTGCCGCTATCAAGCGACTGATTGTGTTGATTTTCAACGTAGCCAAGTTCAAGCACGAACTCATACGGTCTAATTGTGAAAGATTTGCTATCGGAAACCACTGCTTCCCATTCGTCCGTTGCCGTGATACCGATGCGGTATTCATATTCGGCTGCGTTCTTGGGAATGTAGGTGTCTGTTACCTTTGTCCACAAGGTTTCGCCTTGCTTGCGGTACTCGACGTATTTCTCGCCGGAGGGAATAGGCGTGATATCCTCTACGCCGCCTTCAATTGAAGGTGTGCTTAATTTGTAAGCAAGGTTTTCATAGGTGAAATTCTCAACAGGTTTACCGTCGTACGTTTTACCCGTAAAATTCCTGACGGCAAGCGTTCTTGTTTTCGCCTTCATAGTGAATTTGACGGACGGGGTGGCTTCGAATTTGTAGTTGTCGCCTTCCGCATATTGAATGCGTACTTGGAACGTGCCTGTTTTACTTTGTATTACTTCTTCTTTTGTAAGGTTACGACTCCAAACGCCGCCTTCAAGTTGTTTTTCCCAAACGATAGTCATTTCGCCGTAACCGGTGCCGATTTTTTTGTAATTTGTTTTGGGATCGGGGATACTCTGTGCGCCGATAACAATCTTATTGAATGCGTCTGCATTGCTGATTGTAAAGCCAGAGATGTTTGCTTTGACGATTTCCACGTTGACGTCTTCTCTTGCAAGGCTGTAGTTAGCCGCGTCTTTTCCGGTGATTTCAAAGCTTTGGACTGCCGCGCCGACGTTGGCACTACTCATTGTAACGGTAATGGTTGCTTCGTCGCCTGCAAGCAATTCGGCGGGTTCGCCTGTAATAATACTTTCATTATTGTAATAATGCTCCCATTCAACGCTGATTGTCATGGGCGTGATGCTTGCGGTAACGTTTGCCGCGGTAAGCATATAGTTGTCTTTGTCAGCGCCTGCAAGCATAACTTCTTTTACGGTTGCGCCGACGTTTTTACTCGTCATCGTGATTGTCGCGTTGACCGTTTCGCCTGCGACTACGCCCGTAAGGGTTGCGGGCATAATAGCGTTGCCGTCATACTCTTTGGTTGCGGTTACGGTAAGTTGTTTTGCGGTTATACTTGCGGTAACGTTTTCCGCGGTAAGCATATAATTGTCTTTGTCGGCGCCTTCAAGCGTAACTTCTTTGACGGTTGCGCCGACGTTTTTGCTTTCCATGGTGATTTTCGCGCGGATATCATCGCCCGAAACAACGCCCGTAAGGGTTGCGGGCATAACAGCGTTGCCGTCATACTCTTTGGTTGCGGTTACGGTAAGCGGTTTTGCGGTTATTGCAAAATCAAAGGTTTTTTCGGTTTCTTTCCACTCGGCGGTGGCTGCCACCGAAACTTTTACCGTGTATTCGCCTGCCTTTACAGGCGCGGTTAAAACGTATTCGGCTTCGGAATCTTTAAGTTTATACATAAAGGTGATTGCGCCGTCGCCGTTTCTTGCTATTTCTTCCTCCTTAAGATTGAAGGCTTCGCCGTCGTAAGTTTTACCGAGGGTTACGCCTTCTTTGAGATTGACGTCGTTGTCTTTTGCCGAAAGAGTACTTCCGCTGTTAAAAGTTTCCTTACCTTTCGCGCCGCATAAACACGATTTATAGTATTTAGCCGCTTCGGTATAAGTTGCTTCGGAAACAAAATATTTATCGGCGACTACTTCCTTATCGAAAACGTGTTCGGCTTTGTCTGCAACCTCTTCGCACTTTTCGTCGAGGCATTTATGGAAATGATAAGTATCGTCGTAAGACCATTCGGCGGAAAACTCATGTTTGTGTCTGAGCGCAAGAGGTATCGTCACGGCGCATACCGCGCCGACGCCTATCACGCACGCCAGAATTACGGTCAGCAGTTTATGTGTAAGGATCCAGTTTTTCATAAATATAACTCCTTTTGTTTATAGAATGGTTTTTGTCCGAAGCGGGTAAGTTTTTCGCTTACCCGCTTCGTTTTAACAGGAGACGGTCAGTTGGTAGTTTCCGTTTTTTTAAATTTAGCGTAAACGTACGTACTGTCGTTAACGGTAAAGACGTAAGTTGCGTCGGGCGAGATGAGTTCTTCGGTCTGATCGTCGGCGGATTTATACCAGCCGACGAATCTGTAGCCTTCGTTTGCTTCGGCGGTCAAAGTTATCTGAGTGCCTTTTTCCACCATTCTGCCGTTAGCGAATTCTACGACTTGCCCGTTTTCGGTGATGCGACCTGCGTCATAAGGATTTACGTAGGCGTGAAAGTTATACATTTCCTTTTGAACGAATTTAGCGAGTACGCGCATCGTTCCGCTTACCGTAAAGACGTGAGTAGCCTCGTCGGTAATAAACGTTTCGGGAAGGTCTTCGTTATAGTAGTACCAGCCGACAAAGTTGTAGCCTTCGTTTGCTTCGGCGGTCAGGGTTATCTGAGTGCCTTTTTCCACCACTCTGCCGTTGCCGAATACAGCCGTCTGCCAGTTTTGGGTGATGCGTCCGCCTTCGTACGAATCGGGCCGCGCAATGAAGTATCCCGTTTCAATCACTTTTACCGTGATAGTTGCTTTTAATTCGGGGTTGGCAAGATAGGTGTAAGTTATCGTGTAGGTGCCTGCTTTACTTAAGTCGATATCGCTTTCGACAGCGTACTCTAAGCCGCGAATAAGGCGTTGATAGGTTTCGCCGGTCTTTCCGAGCAAGGGGTGACCTTCGTAATCGAAGAAAATTTGTTGGTTTAATTCCATAACGTACTCGGTAACCGGTTTGCCGTCAACTATCCTGAGTCCGAAGTCTTCGGTTTCCTCTAACTTAACTTCGGTAACGGTTGCTCTGAATAAAGCGGTCAGATGAACGTTGCCTGTTTTTTCGCTTACGTTAAAGGTGTATTTAAGTTTTGATGAAATCAACGCGTCCGCAACGTAACCTTCGCTATCGGAAGCGGGGAACCAGCCTATGAAGCTGTAGCCGGCGTTGGGTTTAACTTCTACGGTAACGTTTGCATTGTAGGGCAGATTATCGACATAAAAGCCGTTTTCGGTAATGCCTTCGCCCACGAACTCGCCCGCGCCGTCACTTTCTATTCTCGCAGTGACGAAGAACGCATAGTCGAATCTTGCGTAAACTACGGTGTCTTTAGTTACGGTGAACTCGTAAACGTCTTTCTTGGAAATAAGCGCGGCGGTTTCGTCTTCGCCGTCGTACCAGCCGACAAAATTGAAGTAAGCGGTCGCTCCGCTTGCCGAAACTTGAACCGATGAGCCTTCGGCAACCACGAATTTCAGTTGCTTTTCGGGGGTAGAATATCCGACGCTATTGTAATAAACGTTTCCGTTTTCGCCCGCGATAACGGTTAAGGTAACCTTATCCTTTTCGGCGAACCGCGCGTAAATATAGGTGTCGTCGGTTACGGTGAAGGTTTCGGTCGTGTTGGCGGAATAAAACTTCTTTTCATCGTTTATAGAGTGATTTACGAACCAGCCGACGAATTTATAACCCTGAGCGGGTTCGGCGGTAAGCGTAAGAGTGCTTCCGAGATCTAAGAATTTTTCGTATCCGTCGGGAGTATGTACTACTACTTCGCCGTTCTTTTTGATAACGCCGTTAATTCCGCCGGTCTGATCTCGTTCAACGTAAGAATACGTCTGGGCTTGAGGTACGGTTACGGTAAGGATCGCGCTTATCGAACGGTCGTATTTATAAGTTACGACTATTTGATGCTCGCCTGTCTTAGTATAATCGACTGCGCTTGCATCGACGATATACACTGATGCGTCCATTACTTTACCCGTATCCGATTTAACTACGATTTTTTCAAGATCGGGTTTTGCTTTTTCTTTTAAGTTGTAATTGAAATTGTTGTTTTCAAAGCCTTCGCAGGTTACGGTTAAACCGGTTATAATTTCGGCAAACACGGCTTTAACGCGTACGTCTTTACCGGTCTGTTTAAATATGTAGGTTGTGTCGGTCAGGAAAGGTTCTTCGCCGAATACGCCGTTATCGTCCGCAACGTACCAGCCGACGAATTTATACCCGTCTGCGGGAAGAGCCGTAACCGTTCTGAAATCATAAGTTACGAAATAATTCAATTTGTATTGAACGCCGCTTTCCGTCAAAATTCCTTCATCGTAGCGTTCAACTTTGAGACTGCCGTTGCCTTCAAATTCCACGGTAAGGTAGGCGTGGTTTGCGGAAACGTAAATCCTCAGGAGCGCGTCTATAGTAGTATCGGGAACCTTATACCTTACGAAATAAGAGCCGTCTTTATGGAAATCCAAGCCGTCGTAATCTATGACGTAATCGCCGTAATTGAGTTTTACGAATTCGAGATTTTTGTCGTCCGCCGTGCGACGAAGCCCTCTTACTTCCACCTTAAGAAGATCTATTACGGGCGCGCCCGGTTTATAATGCAGTTCCGAAACAATCTCTTCTTTTTCGCCGACGGGAATGTTCGATTGACCGGGGAACAAACCAAGCGCATATACGCCTTTAAGGTTCGAGTAAGCGGGTTTTATCTTGAACATCGCTATAATCTTAAAATCCCCTGCGTTCGGAGCGAATACGTAAGTAGGTTTGTCGGAAACCAAATTGCCGACAATACCGCCTTCCTCGTATTCGTACCAGCCGTCGAAATAGTGTTTGTCGTCCGCTATTGCGGTAACCTCACATTCTTCCGTAACGGGAACTTCAAGGAAGTTTTTATAATCGATAGTGTTAACGCTGTCGTCGCCGACGTAGAACTTTCCGCCGTTGCTTGCTCTTGCGACGCGCTCGGCGTTATCGGCGGAAACGTTAACCGATATGCTCGTCGTAATGGTTTCGTCGTGTTTTAAGGCGTATGTAACTACGTAAGTGCCTTCTTTATCGTAATCTATTTTGTCAAGTCCTTCGACCACGTAATCTTCGGGAGATACCGTTACGAATAACATTTTACCGAAAATATCGCGTTTAAGCGCCTTTAATACCAACGCGCTTACGTCGATTTTCATATCGGAATTCGGTCTTACGTAAACGGAGCGAGCAACTCTTCCGTCACTGAAACCTACCGGCATGCCGGAAAGCCCGGGGAAGTTCCAGATCTGATAAACTCCGGTAAAATCGGTGGCGAAAACGGCAACTATATTGCGTTCCTCTTCTACGTAAACTCGTATCTGTTTGTCGGTGGAGAAAGGCTCCGCTTCCATAACGCCGTCAATGCTGTTGAACCAACCAACGAAAGTCGAAACGTCGCGCACAGGCTCGGCGTTCAGGGTAAGATCAACGGCTTTCGACACGTAAAATTCCTGCTCTTCGCCTTTTTGCAAGTTATATTTTATCTGCGAGAATAATCTGAACGCTTTGAAGTTAACGCTTCCCTCGCCGGTTCCCGCGACTTTAACGACGTGTTTTACGCCTTCTTTTTCGGAATCGGTAAAGACGAAAACGGAAAAAGAATCGTTTCAAAAGTAACTTTGCCGTCTTTTGTTTCGCAGTCGAGTTTTTCAGCCTCACTGTCGTTTTTAACGTGGTAAACAGAGTATTTGACAACGTCTTTTAACGGTGCGGGGACGGTAACTTTTACTTTGCCGTTCGGTTGAACTTTGACGCCGTCGGAAAATACCGAAATGTCTATCGCCGCAATTTCGGTTTCGGCGAGAGCCTCGCACTCTTTCGGTAATAATTCCAACGCTTTGCTTACTTTTTCAGCGGTATTATTTAACTTTTCGGTAACGAGCCTGGCGCCTCTTGCGAAGTCGCCCCCCGTAAGTGTAATGCCCGTTTCGCTTTTTAATTCGTTCTGTTTTCCGCAGCCGTTGCAACCCGTGCAACTGCAACTTGCGAAACAACCTAAGAATAACGCGATTACAAGCGCCAGCGTAATGCCGAGTAATTTGTTTCTCATAGTTCTTCTCCTTTTTTATTTTTTAGAGTTTTTTTGATTTTTTTGTTTTTGTTGTTTGTTGCGATTCGTGATTTTTATTGTTTGTTACGATTTGTGTTTTTGTGCTTGTTGCGATTTGTGATTTTTGTGCTTGTTGTAGTTTTTGTTTTTTGTTGCCTGTTGTGATTTGTGTTTTGATTTTCAAACGTTGTAATGCTGTTTTTCTGCCTATTTTAGGTCGATAATCGACTTATAGGCGGGTTTTTTGTTTTTTGTGTCAGTAGTTTTTTGCTTAACTTCAATTTATTATCTATTTTGTTTAACTTTGATTTATTATCCGTTTTTTCGGTTGCCTTTGATTGCGGCGACTAAGTCTGCAAAAGTCTTTTTCTTTATTGCGAACCAAAGAACGGCAAATCCGCCGACACCTAAAACCGCGACCGTTCCTATTACTATGCCCGCAATCTGTCCGCCCGAAAGACCGCCGTTTTTATTCGGCTTAACTTCGGGTTTATCTTCATACACGGCGGTAAGAGTTGTTTCTCCCGTAACCTTAAAGGTATAATTCTTTTCGGTGCTGACGATTTTTCCGCTTTCGTCCTTCCACCCTGCGAATACTTTGCCTTCTTCGGCTTCTTTTGCGATTGCCGTAACGGTTTTTCCTTCCTCGTAGATTTTATTATCGTCGTCGATAACCACTTTATGAGAACCTATTTTAGGAATTATAATGTCAAAACTCGTCATTTCTTTATCGCTCGCGTCAAAATGCTTTCCGCAGAGCTTACAATCCTTGTGGGCTTTTTCGCCGTTGTTTTCCTCGGTGGCAGGCACTTCTTCCTTCCAGAAATCATAACTGTGTCCTACGGGATTAACGGGCAGTTTCAGATTTTCCAACGTAGTTTCCTGCATGTTTTCGTCCGCAAGTTTTTTGCAAGCCAAACATTCATAATGCGCCTTTACGCCGTGTTGCATACAGGTAGGCTTTATTTCGGCAACGAGCGTTCCGTAAGCATGAGCGGATTCGTCTTTTTTAGCGTCGCAGTTTTTACATTTGAAGTAGTGCGTGTCCTTTTCCACGGTATATACGGTAGAGAAATTATGCCCCGCCGCGGAGATTACGGAGTCCGCTTCTTTCCATTCGAGAGTGCAGGCGGCGTCGAAAAACGCTTTTCCGCAGCCTTTGCAGGAGTATTTATCTTTAACGCCGTCCTCGGTGCAGGTTGCGAGTTTTCCCGCTTCCGTAAGAATAACTTCTTCATGCGGGCAAACAGTTGCTTTTCTCGTCTGTATGCGGAAAGTCAACGTCTTATAATCCGTGCTTTGCTCGCAAGTCATCAACTTACCGCCCGTAATGCTCAAATCGCAAAGCCATTTTTCCATAGCCCAATATTTTAACGCGGGAAAAACTTTCCCCTCGGGCGCGGTAACCGTAAATTTGACTTCGCACGGGACTTCTTTATAAAACACGCCGTCAACAAGCGGACCTATGCTTGTTTTGTCTATCGTTACGGAGCAACCGTTTTTCTCGGTGATTTTAAGCGTTTCGGGCAAATGCCCCGCAATGGGTTGCGAAACGTCGATATCTAACGATTGAACGGCGTTTTCGACGCGCAACAACACGAGAACGGTCAGCGCGCCGTCGTGATCTCTTATCTGTTTACTCAGAATTTCGCCGTTGGTTACCGTGACGTCTATATCGTCAACGCTGTCGGGAAATTTGCAGGTTGAGTGCGGTTTGAAAGCGTAAAACATTACGCTGTTGTTGGTAATACGTACCGTATTACTATCGCTGATGTTACACAACGTGTCGTTGGCGTCGCGATCGGAAGACGCCTTGTAGTAAAAAATTCCCAAATTGATGACGTTGCCTTCCGTAACGTTTGGATACAACAGCGGGCTATACTCCATACCTAAGTAAAATTCAGGCACGTCGATTACGACTTTTTTGATATACTCGTCGGACGAACACTCGGTGCAGAAACCTCCCACGAAATTATGCGCGTTGAAGTCGCCGTATTCGCAACCGCAAACGTCGCCGTTGTAAGTAAAATTACACGTTGCGCGCTTTTGACAGGTTGCCTTGCCACCACGCGGATTATGTTCGAGTTTTTCGTCTCTCAGTCCGCAGTATTTGCAGAAACCGTAGTGCATATAAGAGCCGTCGTCTTTTCTGAAATATCTGAATTCGTACTTATGCCCCGTAGCGGCAAGATACTCTTTACCGCAAGCGTCGCACTTAGCGCCGCTAAGACACGTTTGTATTCCGCCGCTGTGTTTTTCCTTGTATATATTACCGCTTTCGTCCTTTTCGATTTCACCGCAATCGCATTTTTTAACGTGGCAAGTGTCGTCGTCCTCGTCGGGCGCGGCAGTAAAACTATGCTTTGCGTCCGGATTGTTAAGGTCTCCGCACTTTCTGCATTTTGCCGTGCAACCATTGTAGAAATCATGCTTTTCGTATCCCGAGCCTTTGTCTAATTGCACGCAAACGCCGGGGCAATCTTTCGCGGAGCATTTTGTGTAGCCGTGATATTCCCGATCTATTTTTTCGATTTTTTCAACCCAGGTATGCTCGTGTCCGCCGGAAACGGCTGCTATCCTAACGGGAATATCGCATTTTTGTCCGTCCGCCGCCGTTGCCGTGATATATATCGTACCTTCATCCATAGCGTTAACCGCCGTTATACGATAATAACAAGTCGATTCGTCAAAAACGTTGCTTGGTTGAACTTCCATGCCAACGGGAGCAATCTTTGCCTCATACGTATATGGACCGGGCGCGCCCCTCAGCCATATACCCGTATCGGTGTAAAGCGTGCCGATTTTGCCCGTTACCTCTACGCCGATTTTGGGATATATTGTTTGTTGATAGCCTACGTACGTCATACCTTTTGAAATAATGAAGTCCATATCTACTGCAGTTAAATCGGCGAATTGCCCGGCAATATCCCAAAGCTCTACGTCTTTACCTTTGCCGAACTCCACTCCGGAAACTTTAAGTTTTCTTTTCAATACGTCAACGTCTTTGGACAGTTTATAGTTTTCTTTAAGCACAAAACGAACGCGGATGCAATAGGCAACTTTCTGTTCGATAAGCTGATTTTCAACCTTGCTCCACGGGAGTGACGCATCGTTTTTATCCCACAACGTCATCATTTGTCCGTTTTTTGATACGAATAAAAGCGTTGCCGTATAGTTTGCGCCCGCGGGTACTTTGAGCGTTTTATTAGTTTCGTCCTCGAATTCAAACGCGGCGGCAAGACTGTCGCCTACGTTTACCTTCCTGAACGCCACTTCGAGCGTGTCAATCGTTGTGGTATCGGCTTTAGCCGTCTGCGGTTTGACTAACCATATACCGAAAATAAGCGCAAGGCACGCTGTAAGCCCTAAAATAAGCGTTAAAAGTTTTGTTTTGTTTGTTTTGACAAACGTCATAACATTATCTCCTTTTCGTTTTTTTACAAATATCTTTCGTGTCGCATACGCGACTTAAAATCTTTTTTAACGTTTGTGTTTTTGCTTTGTGATAGTTGCGTTTTTTTGTTATACGTTTTAATAGTGGGGTTAATAGTGGGGAATTTTCCGTCGCATACGCGACTTAAAATCTTTTTTACCGGCGCAAAAAAGCGGTTAATTTACGCGTTTCCCGCATTGCGGACAAAATTTTGTTCTCCGCGCCAGAACTTCACCGCAGGTTTTGCAAACGACGTGTCTTTGACTGTATAAATCGAAAAGCGTCTGTTCGGGTAACAGCGCCCCGCAATAAGCGCAATTTTTGTCTTCCGCCGACTGCGCCGCCTTGCAAGAAGGACACACTTTGATTTTTTTCATAGCGTCTTCGCCGAAACCGTATTTTTCCATTGCCGTGCGCTTTGAGGATTCGGTAATCTCAATTATCATAATCGTCACCTCCGTACGTAAGTTCTCCGTACATAAGAATTTTTCCGCACTTGCGACAGAAAACGTCGCCTTCGCGGACTTTTTCACCGCAATTTTTGCAATATTCGGGAAGGTCCTCCCACGGGGCGCAGTCAACGCAACAAAGAACGTCCGCGTTATACATTACGGACGATACGTATTTACCGCACTTGTGGCATTTGTCGAAATGGTGTTTACCCTCCTCGTTCCACGTTGCTTGCACGGCTTCTTCGTCGGTCGGGAAAAATTCGGGCGTTGATTTGTAAACGAGCATCCCCGACGACGCGCAAAAAAACGAAACCGTCTTGTTGCCGACGGCGTCGGTAGTTACTTCGTAATTTGCCGTGTATGCGTTGTCTGACATAAGCGCACCTCTTTTTTTGTTTCTGAACGTTATATATTTGTTTTTTGTACGAATCTGTTTCGTATGTGTATTTGTTTCGCACGTATCTGTTTCGTATGTGTATTTGTTTCGCAAAATTTTGTTGCGTATGTGTGTATTTGTTTCGTATGCGTATTTGTTTCGTACGCGTATTTGTTTCGTATGCGTATTTGTTTCGTACGCGTATTTGTTTTGTAAGCGTGTAACGTTGTATATTTGTTTCTTAAAATTTTGCCTTTCGCCCTTGCTTTTAGGTTTACTTTATGTTATAATAATTTAAGAAATTGCTCCCTTCGGTCGGCGTGCAAGGCGAAAGGCTTCCCCTCGGAGGAGGAAGCTGTCAACTTCGTTGACTGATGAGGTGTAGCCGACGATAGTCGGCGTTAAGAATTATAATAACAATCCCTCCGTCGCGCTGACGCGCGCCACCTCCCTTTGCACAAAGGAGGCTAAAAAGGTGAAAGGCTTCACCCTGTGGGGGTGCGCAGGCGTTAAACAAACAGCACAGTGCGCTGTTTGTAGCCGTAGCCCGAAGGTCGTAAGACCGAGGCGGACAGCTGGCTCGTAGAGCCTGATGAGGGTGGCTATATATAATCTTTCCAACCTCATCCGTCGCTACGCGACACCTTCCCCTACCAGGTGAAGGCTGACAAGGTAGCGAATTATATAGAACACCTCATCCGTCGCTACGCGACACCTTCCTCCTCCGAGGGGAAGGCGAAAGCGGAACTAACGTATTTTTTAACGGACGTGGCAGACGTTCCTTCGGAACCTTATTTACTGTATAACCCTGCGGAACCTTATTTTCTGCCGAAAAGACGTTTTACGAAGGAAGGAACGTCGGTTTTACGTTCGGGCTTCAGATTTGTTTCTTCGGGAATGTCTTCTCTGTATGAAGGTTCGTTGTATTCTTCCCGATGTTCGTTAATAGGCTCCTGCCTTCTCGGGAAAGTAGGCTCGTAAGGCTTTTCGTTACGACCTGCTTCGGCATCGCGTTGCGATCTGAATTGACCGTATTCGCCCCTTTGCGAAGGTCTTATATTCATATATTCGGGATTACTCGTTTCGGGTTCGGCTTTTTTATCGGAAGAACCGCTTGCCTGACCGAGCGTCTGACCGCGATTAACGTTGAAAGCAAATTCCGGACGAGGTTTCTGTTCGGTTTCGTCATCTACTTTTCTGTCGAAGCCCGTTGCGATAATCGTAATGATAATTTCTTCCTGCAGGTCGGGATTGACGTTCATACCGAAAATAATATTCGCGGTAGGATCGATGATTTCCTGTACTCTGTCGGCGGCTTCTTTAACCTGCGACATAGAAAGGTCTTTACCGCCCGTAACGTTTAATATAATACCGTGGGCGCCTTCGATTGTGGTTTCGAGCAGAGGACTCGAAACTGCCTGACGAACGGCTTCGATAACTCTGTTTTCGCCCTTTGCTTTTCCTACGCCCATGTGCGCAAGACCTTGGTTTTTCAAAATAGTTCTGACGTCGGCAAAGTCAAGGTTGATAAGCGACGGCGTTGCGATAAGATCGGCAATGCCGCAAATGCCCTGACGAAGAGTGTCGTCTGCGTATTTTAACGCGTCAACGAAAGGCGTATCGGGAGGAAGCGCCTCTAAAAGTCTGTCGTTAGGTATAATAATTATTGTATCGACGTATTTTGCTAAATTGGAAATACCTTTTTTAGCGTTCGTTTCGCGTTTTTTGCCTTCAAAATGGAAAGGCCTTGTAACGACGGCAACCGTTACGCAACCCGCGTCTTTTGCGGTTTTTGCAACGATAGGCGCCGCGCCGGTACCCGTTCCGCCGCCCATACCGGCGGCAATAAATAATAAATCGACGCCTTTAACGACTTCTTCAAGCGATTTTTTGCTTTCTTCTGCGGACTGCTCGCCTACGGCGGGATCCGCGCCCGCGCCTAAGCCTTTGGTTATGCCCGCGCCGATCTGAATTCTGTTTACGTCGTCGCAAAGCGATAACATCAACGCTTGTTTATCGGTGTTGACCGCAACGAATTCGGCTGTATCCACGCCTA
>ERZ870021.44-NODE-44-length-13614-cov-4.890227_pt1 | contig 13614 bp, 13 predicted proteins | sample MGYA00520890_ERZ870021 | MGnify/ENA primary metagenome ERZ870021 (study PRJEB32232, sample SAMN07284987) | human gut metagenome | biome: human-associated habitat; material: feces | host: Homo sapiens | place: Tanzania | collected 2014-08-14 ...
AATCTCGGTTTTTACGTATAAACATTTTATACCGAAGTTTTTTGCGCCTAAGATATCGGCTGTACCGTCGTTTCCGACCATTATGGATTTTTCTTTTTTCAGCCCGTGCTTTTTAAAAGGTATCTCGAAAAATTTATAATCGGGCTTTTTAACGCCATAGTCGGACGAGATGAATATATCGTCGAAAACTTCGTAGATACCGAGCGTTTTAAGTTCGGGCGCCGTAAAAGAAGCCTGCGCGTTTGACAATAAAAATAATCTTTTGCCGTCTTTTTTAAGTTTATCAAGCCCCTCTTTTACCCCGTCGTAAAGAGACAAAAATAACGTTGACGCTTTTCTGAACTCGTAAGCGGTATAAAGAAGATTTTCTTTCGATGCCTTTACGCCCTTTATAACGAAAAGTTCTTCAAATACTTTTAAAATATCGACCTCAAAATTTTCGTCTTTTTGAGATAACATGCCGTTAATCGACCTATAGAAGGACTTTTTTAATTCTTCGACGGAATATTCGGCGCCGTAACGCTTATATAAATCGGCTGTAGTTCTCCACACCAACGGCATAGTTTCGTCCGTTCTTATATCGGCTAAAGTACCATATAAATCAAACAATACGTTTTCGTACAGCATAAATTCAATCCCTTTCTTTTTTGATATTGTATCATAACAAGGCTTGAAACTCAAAACAAAATTTATAAAAAACGAAAAAACGCGACTATAAAGCAAGGAAAAACTCGCATTTAGTCGCGTTTTCTATTAAGTTTTCTCGTGTTTTTCAAGTGCTTCCATAACGATACGGCAAACTTCGTCGAGTTTTTCGTCGTCGCATAAAGAAGTGTTTTCCTTTATAATCGACTTGAGTTCGGATAGCGTTATTTCGCTCGTTTCGCTTCGTAAGTTGTTTATGATTTCGTCAACGACCTCGTCAAGTTTGTCGGACAAAATAATACTTGACAAAAGTTGTTGAAGGGATTCTTTTACGTCGTCTGAAGAAATAAAAGCAAAGCGCTTTATAAATGCCGTGACGGTAACCGAAAGCGTACCGCCCGATACGGAGTTTTTAATTATTCCCGCCGTAACGGAAAACTTATTCGTACTAAGTGACAGCAAAAAGCAACCGGCAGTTCCTAAGATAAATGATATAATAAAGAATTTTTTAGATGACAGCTTATGAGAAGAACTGTAAATCAACGTTATTACGCACGATATTGCAGCCGCTACCACTATTTCCGCGTTTGAGTTTTTAATTAAATTAAAAATGTTGACTTCCCGCACTTAAAACCACCTTTGAAGCGCGGAAGCGTTAAAAAAGTATTCTTCGTTTTTCTTCAAGTCGTCTTCGGAAACGATTTTTAAATTTATATAAAAAACACTTCGTCATCCCCCGCACCTCCGTATATTTTTTCCAAGCGTCACGGTAATTATATAACGGTTTTCGGGTTTGTCAATATCGTTATGACAAAATTTGCATAAATTTCCGCGAAAAAGTCACACTAAAAATATGACGATTTTTAAGGACCTTTCAAAAAATCTCGAAACGATAAAAACTCGCCTCGATTCGTCGGACGTTATCACCTTTGAATTTACAACGAAAGACAAAAAAGCGTTTATAGTTTATATCGATTCGATAACCGATAAAGAAGGGTTGGGTAAACTCGTCGTGTCTCCGCTTACCGAAAAAAAGAATCTGACGGCTGAAAAAATAGCGGAAGAAATTTTCAGCCCGCAATCTAAAACGATAACCGATTTATCCGAAGCGATAACCGAAGTCGTTTCAGGTAAAGGCGTTTTGTTTATAGATAAAGACGATAAAGCCGTAGTGGTTGACTTGTTAAAATACACCTCGCGTTCGATAACCGAACCGCCGACGTCATCCGTCGTTAAAGGACCGAGAGAAGGTTTTACGGAAAATCTGAAAACGAATCTGGGGCTTATAAGAAGAAGAATAAAGAACGAGAGTTTTAAAGTCAAAAGCCTTTCGGTGGGAAAATATTCCCAAACCGACGTTGCCGTCGTTTACCTTCAAGACGTAGCGGACGATAAAATAACGAAGCAGGTTATAAACCGCATAAAAAACATCTCTATAGACGGTGTTCCGGACAGTTCGTACGTGGCAAAATTTATAGTTGACCACAGAGTTTCTCTGGTAAAACAAGTCGGCAACACCGAAAAGCCCGATATTTTAATGGCAAAACTTTTAGAAGGCAGAGTGGGGATACTGGTTGACGGCTCTCCCATAGCGATTACCGTTCCGTATCTTCTCATAGAAGATTTTCAGTCGAGCGAAGACTACTTTCAAAACCATTACCGAGCCAACATGCAACGTATTTTGCGTTTTATATCGATACTTCTTGCGTTGTTTTTGCCGTCGGTATTCGTTTCGGCGCAACTTTTTCATCTTCAGATTATCCCTCTTAATTTTTTACTTACGATCGTGAACAGCATAAAAGGGATTCCTCTTTCGCCGAGTTTTGAAATGTTTTTCACCCTTTTGATTTTTGAAATTTTAAACGAAGCAAGCGTAAGAATGCCCAAGTACGTGGGTATGGCTTTGTCGGTCGTAGGTGCTTTGGTTTTAGGCGATACGGCGGTCAAAGCCGGAATAGTTTCCACACCTACTATAATGATAATGGCGCTATCGGGAATTTGTCTTTACACCGTACCCGAACTTGTCGATTCCATGTCCTTTTTACGGCTTGTTTATCTATTCGTAGCAGGTACCGTCGGCGGTTACGGCTTGATACTTCTGACGTGTTTTCTGTTTATTTATCTGTCGTCGCTCGAAAACTTCGGCGTACCCGTTTTAGCGCCTTTCGCGCCTATGAAAACGCAGGATTTAAAAGATACCTTTTTGATAACCGACGTTACCTCGATGACGCTAAGACCGCTTTCTGTTAAACCGAAAAATAAGGTGAGAATGAATTATGATGAGTCAAAACGAAAAAAATAAAATAAAAGTAAGACAAATCTGTTTTATTTTTCTTGCGTTTATGCCCGCGACAAAAATCTCGCTTTTACCGTCCGTTCTGGCGGGTTTTGCGGACGAAAGATTATGGGTTTCCGCTTTGATAGGATTTTTTTTCGACCTATCGACGCTTTTAGTCATTATGACGCTCGCTAAAAAGCACGATAACTGCACTCTTTATCATATTCTGGAAAGCAAAGTTTCTCCGTTCGTCGCAAAAGCGGTTTACTTCGGTTACGGCGTATATTTCATTTTAAAAGCGCTCGTAACGCTTTTGGAACAGCAAGACTATATACAGGATACTTTGTACGAAATAAAACCCTCTTCTTTTGTTTTTCTTCCGTTTTTTCTTCTTTCTTTTTATCAATCGCTTAAAGGACTTAAAATTCTCGGCAGATGCGCGGACGCCTGCATTTATCTCACCGCGGCGGGGCTTTTGCTGACTTTTCTTCTGTCCGTTCCCACGGCGGACTTTTCAAACATGCTTCCTATTATACAAAAACCGACCTATAAGCCCGTTATCGGCGTTTTTAAATCGGTAATATGGTTTTCGGACAGTGTTTACGCCTTGCTGTTTTTGGGGCATTTTAAGGATGAAAAAAGACAAACTATTAAGATAACTTTAAGTTACGCCGCCGCAAGCGTTACGGTTATATTTTTTATGATAGTTTTTTATTCGGCTTTCGGTTCGGTCGCGGATACGAGGTTTTTCGCAACGCCGGAACTCACCATATACAGTCTTGAACTTACGAATTCCACGAGAATCGATTACCTTGCGATATTTTTGCTGATGTTTTCGCAGGTCTTTGCGATAACTATGCCTATTTATCTTTCGACGAAATGTTTTGAAAGGGTTTTTAACTTAAAAAAAGCCTTGTTTCCGGCAATAATTATTAACCTTTTTCTCGCCGCGTTTACATTTGTGTTCAGGGGGAAACTTTTTACCGTATTAAACGTCTTTTCGACCTATTTAAGTTACGTATTCATCTTTTTCGGATACCTGCTTCCCCTTTTGCTATTGTTTATACCCAAGGAGACGACAAAATGCGCAACCGTATTAAGCACAGAATAGTTATAATAATAGCCTTGATTCTTTCATTGCTTTTCTTTTCAAACGATTTTTCGCTTATCGATATAGAAAAAACGGCGATAATCGTGGCGCTCGGTATAGACAAAGTTGACGACGATATCGAAATCACGGCGCAAATAGGCGTTCCGCAAGCCACCGATCAGGCGCTCGTCAACAACGATACTTTGATAAGCGCGAAAGGAAAAACCGTTATGAACGCCATTGAAAACTTATCCCGTAATTCAGGGTGGTTTCCTAAACTCGCTTTTTGCAACGTGATAATTATAGGTAAAACTTTAGCCTACGACGACGTTTCGGCGATAACCGACAATTTGCTTGCTTCCGAGCATTTTCAAAATTCCGCGCTTATTTCCGTGTGCGACGGCAATGCGAAAAATTTTTTATCTACGCCTACGCCGCTCGACTCCATTTCATCGTTTGCGATACAAAAAGTGCTTATAGAAAACGGCGGAGCGTCCTCCGCCGTAATGGACGCGACCATAAAATCTTTTTGCGAATCCAACCACGGCAGAAACGCTTGCGGTTATATGCCCTATCTGAAAATAAAAAATAACGCCTTAGGTCAAGAAGACAGTAGTTCGGCTACCACCTCGTTTTATTTCGATAAAACCGACGATAACGGGCTTATAGGCGGACTTTACGATAATATTTCGCTTTCCGAAAGCGACGGCGACAGTAAAAAGGGCGACAAAGAAGGCGAAAATAAAAACGGCGGAGGTTCAAGCGGAAAGCCCACTGCCGTATTCGACGCTTCCGAAACCGCTATTTTTAAAAACGGCAAAATAGCGGATATTTTTTCTAAGGACGAAACCATATTATATAATTTACTTCATCTGCCCGCAGACAGAATCGTTCTTCCCGTTTTTGCCGAAAATAGAAAGGCGGCGCTTGAAGTGTTCGGAAGTCGCCATAAAATAAGTTTAAGTTACGGTGTAAAACCGCAAATCGTTTTAAAACTTTCGCTTACCGTAAGGATTTTGGACGAATCGTCCGACGACAAGAAAAACACTCTCGGAAGACGCGCAACGGTTCCAGAAGAGTTTTTGGACTCTCTTAAAAAAAGCCTTACGGACACCGCAAATCAATTAACAAACCGCATGCTGAAAAAAGAAATAGACGTTTTCGGCATCCGCAATTTAACCTATAAGTATCATCATAAAAATTACGAGGAGTATAAAAAAATACCGCTCTCCGATTTTATAGTTAAAACGGAAATAACGGTAAACTCTCACGATAATATAAAAAAATAAAACAGGCGTCGCTTGCAGTACGGCGTCTGTTTTATTTTAAAGTCATAACCCGTTTACCGTTTTAGCGTACTCGTCTTCCGGCATCATCGGCGAACAGATTTGCTCCATAAGATTGTCGGGAATTTTGCCCGTTTTTGCAAAATCTTTTCCCGCTTTCGTAAATTTTTCAAGTTTAGGTTTCGTAATAGATAAGGCTTCCGAAACGCCGAACATAGGCGCTTCCGGCACGGTAATAATTAAGTTTCTTTTCGGAAAAAGCAGTCTGAACTGCTCTATAACGGGTTCAAAATTTTGTTTTGAATTCGGAAACCCGCAACCGCAAATCATCATAAACCGCGCTTTTATTCCCTCTCCTTTTTCTTCGTGAACGTATCGGTCGCCCGACTTTACCATTTTTATGGTGCAAAGCGGTAAAATACGATCGATTACGGCTTTCAAAGAAGCGGGCATGCCGTAACAGTATAAGGGATAACTGAACAAAACGAGGTCGCTTTGTTTTATCTTGTTGAGGACGCCCGGCATATCGTCGGAAACGGGACAATCGCTTCCGTAAAGACAGGACAAACACCCTCTGCAATATTGAACGTTTAAATCGACGGTGTTAATAACCTCGATATCCTGTTTTTCGATTTCGTTCATGCCCTTTAAAAAGGCAAGCGTAGGTTTTAACACGTCGCTTTTGTCTTTTTTGGGGCTTCCGTTGATAAGTAAAATTTTCATTTGGCGACCTCTTTTTACGTTTTACGCCCGAAAAAAGCAATCGTCGTTACTTCGCAATAATTTACGCGTAGCGACGCGTCTTTTTTCGGTATATCTAAAATCGATTTTTTAAAACCGTAAGGCAAAAACCACGTCGTCTTTGCCTTACGGTTTTATTCTTGTTTAAACCGAGCGGTTCAAACACACTAAACAAATTAAATTATTTGTCGTAATTTACGATTTGAGAAAAATCAACCGCTTTCAAGGAAGCGCCGCCGATTAAACCGCCGTCGATTTCCTCCATAGCCATAAGTTCTTTGGCGTTAGAGGGCTTCATGCTTCCGCCGTATTGAATACGGACTTTTTCCGCGCATTTCGGGCAAAAAGTTTCGGCTAAAGTCTTTCTGATAAAGCCGATGGTTTCGTTTGCCTGTTCGCTCGTCGCGGTTTTACCGGTTCCTATAGCCCAGACGGGTTCGTAAGCGATTACGAGTTTGCTAACGTCCTCAACGCCTTTTAACCCTTCGGTAATCTGCCTATATAAAACCTGTTCCGTCTTGCCGGTTTCTCTTTCTTCCAAAGACTCGCCTACGCAAACGATGGGTATTAAACCCTTTTCAAGAGCCTTTAAGGTACGGAGGTTAACCGTTTCGTCTGTTTCGTTGAAGTATTGACGACGTTCGCTGTGTCCGACGATAACGTATTCTACGCCGAGTTCTTTAAGCATGTCTGCGGAAACTTCGCCCGTGTAAGCGCCGTTATCCTTGAAGTGAACGTTCTGAGCGCCAAGACGTACGTTGGTTCCTTTAACTACGTTCGCCACCGCGTAAATATCCGTTGCGGGGACGCATACGACCACGTCGCAATCGGCGTCTTTAACGAGAGGAAGAAGTTCTTCGCAAAGTTTAGCGCCTTCAGAAGGCGTTTTATTCATTTTCCAGTTTCCTGCGATAATAGGTTTTCTCATAACTACCCTCTTATTTTCTGTCGTTAAGACAAGCGATGCCGGGTAACACTTTACCTTCAAAAAGTTCGAGGGAAGCGCCGCCGCCGGTAGAAATATGCGTCATCTTATCCGCGTAGCCGAGTTGAGCAACCGCCGCTGCAGAGTCTCCGCCGCCGATAATGGTCGTTCCGTTCGCTTCCGCCATAGCCTCCGCTATAGCCTTAGTGCCGGCAGCCAGAGTGGGGTTTTCAAAAACGCCCATAGGTCCGTTCCAGATAACGGTTTTCGCTTCTTTAATAACGGAAGCGAAAAGTTGGCGCGTTTTTTCACCGATATCAAGCCCTTGCATGTCGGAAGGAATGACGTCAACCGAAACGGTTCTGATTTCAACGGGAGCGTCAATAGGATTGGGGAATTCTTTTGCGATTACCGTGTCAACGGGAAGATATAACTTTTTACCGAGTTTTTCGGCTTTTTCCATCATTTCTTTGCAGTAATCGATTTTGCTGTCGTCAACTAAGGAAGCGCCGACCTCTTTACCCTGCGCCTTCAGGAAGGTGTAAGCCATACCGCCGCCGATGATTAAAGAATCGCATTTTTCCAAAAGGTTGGAAATAACGTTCAACTTGTCCGCAACTTTTGCGCCGCCCAAAACGGCAACGAAGGGACGAACGGGGTGATCCAAAGCGTCCGCCATAACGGAAAGTTCTTTTTCGATCAGGAAACCGCAAACGGCTGTTTTAACAAAGCCGTATTCGACTATAGCCGCGGTGGAGGCGTGCGAACGATGAGCCGTACCGAAAGCGTCGTTTACGAAAATATCGGCAAACGAAGCAAGTTTACGGCAGAATTCTTCGTCGCGTTTTTCTTCGCCCGCGTTGAATCTGGTGTTTTCCAAAAGCAAAACTTCGCCGTCTTTAAGTTCCGAAACTTTCTTTTTAGCGTCTTCGCCGACGGTGTCGGTCGCAAAACTTACCTTTACGCCGGGTAAAAGTTCGCTTAATCTTTTATAAACAGGTTGCAAAGTGTATTTTTTGAGGTCTTTTTTAGCCTTTTCGAGGTATTCTTCGGTAGCCGCTTCGCGTTCTTCTTCGGGAAGCGCTTCAACCGCCGCTTTTTCTTTTTTGTTTAGCTTGATTTTTTCGTCAAGTACGTTGTGAGGTTTACCGAGATGGGAGCAAAGTATGACCTTCGCGCCGTGTTCGATTAAATATTTAATGGTGGGAAGCGCGCCGTTTATACGGTTTTCGTCCGTTATAACGCCGTCTTTCATGGGAACGTTAAAGTCAACTCTCGTCAGGCATCTTTTGCCTTGTACGTTAACGTCTTTTACTGATAATTTGTTCATAAATTACCTCCTGAATTTTCAACAATATAATATACTTTTGTTTGTATTTTGTCAATTATTAGAATGCGAAATGTCAAAAAAACCTTGCTTTACCTAAGTTAACGCGTAACAGTAGTCGAAGTTAACGCGAAAAATAAGTAAAATAAGTCCGCTAAACCAAATCGTCAGAAGTTTACCGTTTCTTCAATAACGTACTCCGGACGGGCTTGCCCTTGCTGATAGCCGCGATACAAATAAAGGTCGGAAACGCCTCTTGATACGAATAAAAGTCCGCCTATAAGCCCGATAGCGCCTAAAATCCACCAGACAGCGTCAAAAGACGGCAGAAAAATCGTAAGAAAAACAAAGGCTATAAGCGCGAGAAAGGAAACGCCGGATAAAGCGATTCCGAAATACAAAAACGCTTTGAGCGGAAACGCCGAATTAGATACTATTCCGTCCTCGCTCAATTTCAGCATCTTTTTAAAAGTGTAGTTCGTCTTTCCGGCGATTCTTTCTTTTCTCTCAAAATCGACGAAATCCTGCCTGAAACCAACCCAACTTTCTAAACCCCTTAGGTATTTGTTTCTTTCGGGCATCGATATTATTATATCGACCGCTTTTCTGTCGAGAAGTTTAAAATCCCCCGTGTTTTCAGGAATTTTTTGCGATGAAATCTTGTTTAAAAATTTGTAAAACGCTTTTGCGCTTGCCTTTTTAAAACCCGTTTCGCCCGCCCGCGAAATTCTTCTACCATGTACTACCGCATTACCGTTTTTCCACTTTTCGACCATTAAAGGGATTACCTCGACGGGATCCTGAAGGTCGCAGTCGATGGGAATAACCGCGTCGCCCGAAGACAATCTCAATCCGCATAAAATTGCGGCTTGTTGCCCGAAATTGCGCGAAAAACTTGCGACTTTGACGTTCTTATTTAAGATGGCAAGATTTTTAAGAATATTCAAAGTTTCGTCTTTTGAACCGTCGTTTACGAAAATCACTTCGTATTCGCAGTCAAGCGACTTTAATACGGGTATTATCGCTTGGTAAAATTTGTTTATCGTCGCCTGCTCGTTAAAGCACGGAACGACCACACTCAATTTCATTATTTACACCTTTCCGTCTTTTTTTCGGGTTCCTTATAGTCTTTACAATGATTGCTCGTCGTTGACGGCGTTTTTTTGAACAAAATAAGTCTTCTCGTCGTAAAATTATAAGCCATTACGATTATCGTCATGATAATTTTTACTATCCATTCGTTGACGCAAAGCCTGACGTGCAACCCCCACATACCTGCTTCGTGTAGTATAAGCCCGCCCAGAGAAAGCGCCGCAAACCGCAAAAAACCCGTAACGGTCCGCGCGTCTTTGCTTTCGTTAAAAACGAAAAAGACGGACAGCGTATAGTTTATTATAACCCCGAAAACGAATCCTAAACCGGTACCGAAAAGGGCGGCAAAAGAAGTGGGGGCTTGGTTACGACCTACAAAAACGTTGAAAAAATTATCGTAATTTTCCGGCGCGGAAATATATAAGACAACGCCCATCGTAATAAAATCCACTACGGTAGATATTCCGCCGACGAGCAAAAATCGCATTATCTCGCCAAAAAGCGATTTTTGATTTATAAAACTTCTGATTTTTCCCATGCGTCGTTTTATTTTAGTTCGGTAATTTTTACTTCGGTAGTAGTCATCTTCATAACGAACCTGAATTCGTACTCTTTATCGCAAGCGCCTTCGGGGATTTGCAGAACGTCACTGCTTCCGAACCCGAAATGAGCGCACATACTGTGCGTTCCTCCGCTTACTTTGACCGTCTGAGCCTGTCCGTTTTTTAAAGTGGCAACCGTTACGCCGTCTATAACGACGTCGAGTTTTACGGCGCAAGCGTAAAAACTTTTCTTTCTTTTTACGGTAATCTGTCTTTGCAGATTATTAAAAACGCTTTCGTTTTCGGAAAAAGTTTCGCTGTCTTTAAGCACGGCGACGGTTTCGCCGCTCGGTAAAACTTCTTCGCTTACCGAGTCCGGCGCCGAAGATTTGCTTTCTTTCTGTTCCTTTACGTATTTGGGACCGTCTTTGTTGACGAGCGCAATTACGAGTTCACCTATAATTATCGCGTGGCAGACAATATCGAGTAAATTATCGACGAGCGCGCCGGGTATTGAGAAAACCAGAAGCAACACCGTGTCGGCAACTACCAACACAAGCCCTGCAATCATGAATGCAAAATGCTTACGCGCAAATACGGCGCAAATAACGTAAGGCACGATAAGCGCAAGCGCAATAAGTATCGCGGCGAGAAGATAGTCTGACGAAATTTCGATTAAAATCGTAATTACGAACGTATTAAGATACGAGGAAAAAACGTAATATTTGCCGTCAAACGCAAGCAAGAAGACGTTTACGAAAGAAAACGCGGCAAATATTGCGAGCGAGTATATGCCGTAGTTGTAATTTTTGATCGTCCTTAGTTTTTTCGTGTCCATTTTTTTATTCCCTCCGAAAGAACAAATATAGAAAATCCGTAACGAATATAGAAAAATCCGTACGTTCATTATATAATAGTGAATTAAAGTTGTCAAACTAAAATAGGTTAAACCGATGCAAAACAGTTTTCGGTTTTTCGCCTTTTTTTGCCAAAAAATAATATAAGAGCAAAAAAGCGGGGCTATAGGTCGATTATCGACCTTTAGCCCCGTTAAAATTATATATCGAACAATATTTACGCCCTTCGTTTTTTTACCGATATATTTCTTTCCCGAACCAAAAAATCCGTTATTTTGGTCAGTTTTTCCATCACCGGCAAAGAAAGTATTCCGAAAATCAAATTAAAAAGAGTATGAAAATCAGCAACCGCCTTGCCTTCGCCTCCGGATATTTTGACCAAAAAAGCGGAAACGATATCGCCTGCAAAAATCATCGGAATAAAAAGTATAACAGCCCCTAAAAGATTGAAAACGAGATTGAAATAAGCAACTTTTCTCGCGCAGGCGTTCTTTTCCTTGGAAGCGAAAATCACCGCCGTACAAGAGCCTACGTTTGCCCCGAGTATCATGTATATTGCCCTTTCGACGGTTATTATTTTACCGCCCGAAAGTATTACGAGCATACTTGTAACCACCGATGAACTTTGACAGACTGAAGTTATAAAAAACCCGTTTAACAGTAATATAGGCGGACTTTTTATCAGAAAAAAGTTTAAAAACCGCTCCTCGGAATAAAAACTTTGCATTGAAACGGTCATTACGTTTATGCCTATAAAAATAAAACCAAGCCCCGCAACGGCGTTGCCGTAAGGCAATAATTTATCGTTGTTTATTTCACGCAATATAACCCCGAAAAACGCAATTAAATACCCTATCGGAACGACGAAACCGTTTCCGCCCGACAGCGAAGTAAGTTGCGCGGTAATCGTCGTGCCGACGTTCGTCCCAACTACTGCGGCGCACGCTCCTTTTAAACTCATTATTCCCTTTTCGGCAAAAGAAACGGCTATCATATTGACCGCTACCGAACTTTGAGTAAGAGCGGTTGCTCCCGCGCCGAGAAGCGCGCACCCTACGGACGAGGAGGATAATTTTTTAAGTTTTTCGCTTATTTTTTCGCCGATAAGCAGGGTAAAATTGTCCGAAACTAATTTTAGCCCCGTCAAAAATACCGCTATTCCACCGAGCAGGATAAAAATATTTAATATCAATCCGTAAACCCGCCTCAATTATTATATGGTGACGCGGTTTTATAAATACCGACTGATTACGGCTTTATTCTTACGACCTGTAATATTTACCGACGCCCGCGATAAAGCGTTTCACTCCCGAACAGGTTGCGGATACGGTTATTTCTATCTTATCGCCCTTTTTTAAAAATTCTATTTTAACGGGTTCCGAAAGCGAAAAATATTCCCCTAACAGATTTTCGAGGTCGCTTCTTATGATTTCTTCCGAACCGCAAACGAGTCCAAGCCTGTCGTTTTCGATTATTTTTTTCGTACGGGATAATTGTTTGTTCATAAAAACCTTTATACGTTTTGCCGAAGATTCCGGCGCAACGCTCCTTTAATTCCTCTGTAATATTTAGTAGCGTCGTAAACCGAGCCTTTTCCTTTCAATATTCTTTTGGCAAGCATTCTGAAAGCCTTATCCGCCCGGGAAGACGAATCGAGCCTGCCCGAGGCGAGATACACCGCGTCGTCGTCGGGAATACAGCCTATCACCGCGGTTTTAAGTACGGAAGAAATTTCCTCCGCGCAGAGTACGTCTCCCCTTAAAAGAAGATCTCCCCTCATTTTATTTATTACCGCGCCCGTAACCTTTACCGAATAATTGTTGAGTATGGTAAGAACTTTCGCGGCGTCTCTCACGCTCGTAAGCGTAGGCGTTACCACCAAAAGCACCTCCTCGGCGGCAGAAACGGCGCGCCGAAAGCCGAAATCTATGCCGGCGGGTGAATCAATAAGAATATAATCGAAACGAGCGGAAAGACCGTCGGTAAGGTCTTTTACGTTTTTGCCCGTCAGTTCCTTTTCAAAAGTGTGACGCGACGCAATGACCGAAAAGGTAGGCGTTACTTCTATAAGCGTCTGTTTTACCCGACATTTGCCGTCTAAAACGTCTTTTAAATCGTACAAAACTTTGTTATCTACGTCGGTAACCACGTCGAGATTATTAAGACCTTCGTCCATATCGATAACGACTACCCTTTGTCCGAGTTTTGAAAGAGAATACCCTAAATGCGCCGTAACGCTCGTTTTGCCGACGCCGCCTTTACCCGAAGTAATAAGAATTTTTCTTGCCATAATCGCTCCGTCTTTTGCCGTCTTTTTTTAGGTAAAAATCAGTTTAACATATACGGCGTGGAATATTTTGTTCCGTTTTGTAATCGAAGGTAGATTTTTATCGAAAATTAAAAAATATTTCCGCTTTTCTTTTTTAGTCTGAAATACGCCTTGCGGTTTCATAGACCGCAAGGCGTATTTTATGATTAGGCGTTACTTTTCCGCCGAAATATCGTTTATCCGTTTTGTCACGATAAATTGCGACGGAATTTTTAAGAATAACGGGCGCCTGTTAAAAAGGAGCGCGCAGAAAAAAGTATTTAGTCGGCATCCGTCGTTTTCCGCGCTTTTTAAACGGCTGAATTCGTTTTTCCGCCCAAAGACAAAACCGAATAAATAAAAAAGAAAGGGACGTTTGCGACCGTTTCCGCGCAGAAAGTTCAACCGAAATTCTTCGGCGAATCCCCTTTCTTTTAAGACGATTGCAAACTAAAAATAACCAAACCGTTTTTTAGTTTAATTGCAACCGTCATCGTCTTTTTATTTATTTGTCAAACAAAAA
>ERZ870021.45-NODE-45-length-13612-cov-5.560842_pt1 | contig 13612 bp, 12 predicted proteins | sample MGYA00520890_ERZ870021 | MGnify/ENA primary metagenome ERZ870021 (study PRJEB32232, sample SAMN07284987) | human gut metagenome | biome: human-associated habitat; material: feces | host: Homo sapiens | place: Tanzania | collected 2014-08-14 ...
GCTGAAAACCCGCCTATAAGCCCGTTATTTCATATTTTAAAATATTTTTCGGAACGCGATATTTAAGTTTAAATTAAGTTTCGCGTGGTACGATATGGTTATAAAAATTACGAGAAGGTGTAAAAATGAAAATTAAAAAGATAGCGATAAGCGTTGTTTGCTCGTTAATTTTATCGGTTACCCTCGTTTTGAGCGGTTGCTCTTTCGGAAACGACAACCAAATAAAAACGATAGTTTCGATAGAAAAAACGATGACGAACGGTCTTAAAGATACTTATACCATAACTTACAGCGACAATACGACCTATAATTTTGAAATCAAAAACGGCAAGGACGGCGCGGACGCCGACGTGGAAGCAATCTACCGCGCGTACGCGGCGAGATATCCCGACGCGACTTTCGAGGACTTTTTAAACGCCGTCGTAAAGGTCGGCGTCGATCAAAGCCTTACGGTTTCCAACATAGCGCTTTTGTCGTCGTTCAAGGTTTATACCGAGTTTACCGAAACCACCTATTCCGGCTGGCCCTATCAGCGCGTAATAAATCAGACAGCCGTTTACTGCGGTTCGGCGGTAGTTTACTCCGTTGACGAAAACTATACTTACTTTATTACCAACTATCACGTTCTTTACGACGGTAAGTCGAGCGATAAATCAAAACTTGCGAAGAAAATTATCTGTTACGCTTACGGAAGCGAAAGCGCGCCTCAAAAAACGAACGAAACTTCGAGCGACGGTTGTATAATTTACGAATACGGCGATTACGCTATTTTTTGCGAATACGTAGGCGGAAGCGTAACTTGCGACCTTGCGATTATAAAAGCGAAAACTTCCGACGTCAAAAAAATAAACCCGAACGTAAAAGCCGTGACTTTCGCCGAATCTTACCACGTCGGAGAATCGGCGATAGCGATAGGTAATTCGGAAAACGAAGGGATAAGCGTTACAAAAGGCATAGTAAGCGTAGATAACGAATATATAAATTACTCTATTGACGGCGCGCAAAGAAGTTACCGTTCGATGAGAATCGACACCGCCATTTACGGAGGAAACTCCGGCGGAGGGCTTTTCGACGACGACGGAAACTTAATAGGTATTACCAACGCGGGCAACGGCGAAGACCAGAATATAAATTACGCCATCCCGGTAAACATCGTAAAACCCGTGACGGAAAATATTCTGCATTATCTTGACGGAACAGTTAAAACCCTGAAATTAGGCGTTACCGTAAGCGCGAAAAACAGTCGTTACGTTTACGACGAAGCCTTAGGTTACGGCGATATTTACGAGGACGTTTTCGTTTCCGACGTAATTAGTGACAGTTTTATATCCTCTTTGGGCTTAAAAGCGGGAGACAGACTTGTATCGTTTAACGTAAACAAAACGGAATATAAACTCAAACGTTACTTTAACCTCGGCGACTACCTTTATAGCGTTCGTCCGGGCGATACGGTTTCCTTCACTTACGAAAGAGCGGGCGTTACGGTAAACTCAACCGAATTAACCGTTTCGTCGGCAAACTTTATTATGGTAAGTTAAAAAGATTATTCGCTCCGCCTTTTTCATACGGCGCAAAATATAACCGCTTGTCTTCCTTACGGTTTTAAAAAAGCGTCTTAAAGGCCTCCTTAAAAAACAACCTCTTGAAAAGTTTTCTTTTCAAGAGGTTGTTTTTATGCCTTACGGCGTTCTTTTATTTTGGCTACCGCGTCTTTATTCAGAAAATAAATTATACAAAAAAGTCGTCTATAAGCCAGTTATCGGCTGTTTTTTACGCCAATAACCCTAAGATCTTCTTTTAATAAAATTCTCCAGCCAGGCGATACAAAAATCATGAAGTTTTTCGAGCGTAACGTTGGTCGATTGACGGCAATACCTTATATATTGACACAGCATACCGTCGATGATAACGGAAATTTCGACTTCCATACCGCTTTTGTTTACGATGGCGGAATCGTTATTGCAAAGTTCAAAAAACTTGCTTTTTGCAAGATTGCCTATTCTGCCCGCAACGTTCGATATTGAAACCGAACGGCAAATGAGCGCGTAATTTTCCTGATTTTCCGTAATGTAAGCGAAAAAATCATCCGTAAACTTTTTGTAATTACGACTTTCTTTAAGTCTTTCGTTTGTAAAAAACCTGTCTATAAGCTCGTTTTCGTAGTCTTCGGCTACCGCGTAAACGTCGTCGTAATGAGAATAAAAGGTCGCGCGCGATATATCGGCGCGTTTAGTAAGTTCTGTTACCGTAACTTTATTAAGTTCCTTTTTCTCGGAAAGCATCTCGGCAAAAACCTTCCTGATCAGTTTTTTTGTTTTCAGCGAGGAATTGTTTAAATTTTTAACTTTCATTTGCTTTAATTTGCGCAATTTTATCAACGCTGTAAATATTTTTACACAGACGATAAAATTGTACTTGCCTTTTTGTTTTTCTTGTATTATACTACTTTACGATAAAGATGTCAACAGTGTAAATATCTTTACTGTTGAAAAGGAGATAAAGTTTATGTTTGATTTTGCCAGAATTTGTAACGACGTAGAAAAATTGACTCCCGCCGAACGCGGAATCCTGATTGCAAGCCAGTCCGTAAAAGTTCTAAAAGGACTAAGCGCCCTTCCCGAAACAGCCGACAGCCCCGTAACGGTACTTACCACCTTTATAATAGGCGCGGTCGTAAGCGACGGAAAACTTAACGAAAAAGAATATCTTCTGATTTACCCGTCGCTCGTAAAAGCCTTCGGCGACAACTTTGATTACGAATCGGTCAAAAAAGCCGTTTCCGACGGTAAAGAAGGAAGAATCTTCCTTAACAAATGCTCCGCCGAACTTATGGAATACGTTAAAGAAAGCGACGAAGATTTGCAAGCCGATATCGTCACCCTTTGTCTTTTGATTGTTTCGGTTGACGGAAAAATCAATTTAAAAGAACGGCGTTACGTCAAAAACCTTTGCAAATAACGATTTTTTAAAAAATATAAAAGAGGTTTAACGTTATGGAAAACATTAAAAAAGCAAAAATTTCGTATATAGTAATTTCGGCTGTTATGATAGCGCTCGGTATCGTTATGTTCGTTTTTCCTTTCGAAAGCATGGACGTTATCTGCTACCTTGTCGGCGCTCTGATTTTAGCCTTCGGCGTAGTTAAAATTTACAACTACTTTTCAAGGGGGTTTGCAAGGCTGATATTCCCCTTCGATTTAGGCTTCGGTCTTTTGCTTATCGTCCTCGGCATTCTGATTATCATTCATCCTAATAGCGTTAAGGAATTTCTTCCCGTACTCGTGGGCATCTTCTGGATAGTTGACGGCGCAATGCAACTTCAAAACTACGCGGAAGCGCGCGCTTTAAGATTGAAAGGAAGTTTCTGGCTGTTAATATTCGCGGTTTTGACGTGCGTTTGCGGTGTTTTGCTTATAATCGATCCGTTTGAAGGTTTTAAGGCGCTTGTTTACGTTATCGGCGTAACCCTCGTCATCGACGGATTACAAAATTTGTTCACGGCGATTTATTTCGCTCACTTCAAAAAAGAACTTAAAGAACGCGTTGAAAAACTCGACGACGACACCACCTTCCATTTTTAATATTGAAATAAGATTTTCGGGCTGTCGAAAGTAGCCCTTAATCTTTTAAAGCCACAAAAAACGACCGGTTTAGCGGCGTAGCGATAGGGATTTTCGCTACGCCGCAACTATATTTGCCTTTCGGCAAGTGATATGCCTTCGGCGTGATATTTTGCTTACGCAAAGTGATACTTTTCTCTATTGAGAGAAGTTAAGGCAAATATAATATAACTTTGACTTTAAGTCAAAATATAACGCAAATCCCTTGCATATCACTTTTAGCCGCAAGGATGAAAATATAACTTAACTCAATAGTCTTTTGTGGATAAGAAAAGCACACTACGCTTCGCGACTGCGAAGTATAGTGTGCTATACTTTTGAAAGCGTTTTCCACAAGGGGGAATAACCCTACAAATCAGAAGTTGTCGGTTATTGTTTTTTGTATTCAAATAAGCGATACAGTTTTTTTGAAAAGCTACCCGCATAAAGTTTTGCAAAAATAAATCTTTCAAATCCTTTCAATTCGTCTATATATTTTTGCGGTATCATCGTGTGTTCTTTTACAAAAGTAAGTTTCTCGCTTTGATAAACTCTCGGATTATCTATGCCATAAACTTCGGTTACGCCCACGTCATTGATAGGATTTCTTCGCTTCGACATTTTAGCGGCAAAAGAAGTATAGCAATCTACCAGAAGCGCAATCTGCTCAAAACGAGAACACAGACTATCTATCAGCCTTCGCATTTCCTCAATCGTCAAGTACATACTCACGCCTTCCATAACAACAATTGCAGATTTGCTTTTCTTAACAGTTGTCAGCCAACTACAATCTCTTGCATCGCCTGCAATCATTATGTAGTTATCCGATTCGGCATAATATTGTTTTCTTTCTTCAATTACTTCCGAAAAATCCACGTCGTACCACTTATGATTTTCCGTTCCGACCCTTATAACTCGGCTATCCATTCCGCAACCGATATGAATGACTACCGCATTCGGCGTATCTGCCATTTGTTGTTTTAACCATTCGTCAAACACGGCAGAGCGAACGCCCATGTAGTAAGCAAGCCATTTGGATTTGGATTTCCCTTTAAGAGAAAATCCTTCCGTTTCCCAAATTTCTTCGGCTTTTTTATCATTCAGAAACAATCCTTTTTTACTTACATAGGACTTACCGTATAAAGGTATGTACAATGTTTTATTTACACTATTCATATATTTGCCTGCATATTCTTATTTATCGGTAAGTTTATGATAACATAAAAGCAATAAAACTTCAAGTTGTTTTGTGCGGAAAAAAGAGAACTCGGTTTAAAAAAGCCGAGTCTCCTAAATTTTTTAATTTTTATCCCTATGGGACGCGCCATTTTCCGGTCGTTTTTTCTTAACCTTTTTTTGCTTTTGTAAAGAATCCTTTTTTTATAAGAGGTTATTTCGTCGAATTTCGATTTTTGAATTATCGTTCCGTTTTCGACTTTTTTCGATTATTTTTTGTCGTTTAGTATTGACAAAGAAGATTTTTTATGTTATTATGGTTCTAAAATAAAAACAGGTGTTTTTGCAATGAAAACACTTGCTTCTTAACCGACTTTATAAGGACGGCAAATTATTTGCCGATATAAAATATGAAACGTTTTATTTTACCGCTTGTTTTCGGAATAATCGCTATAATCTGTCTTTCTTTTTTCCTCGGTTGTAAAACAGCCACGCTTTCAGCCCCCGTAAACTTGCGTTTTGAAAACAGAACTTTATATTGGAACGCTGTGGAAGGCGCCGATAGTTACGTCGTGTTTTTCGATGATAAAGAGTATGAAGTAAAAGATTGTTTTTTCGACTTTTCCAAAACGGGCGTATATAAAAACTATACCGTAGAAGTTATGTCTGTCGCCGACGGAAAAAACAATTCCGATTGGTCGGAAATATCTTTCGTTATAACCGAACCAAAAGAAAGCGGATACGACGATAAAGGCTTTTTTTACACCCTCGTAAACGACGAGGGCTACGAACTGTCGCGGGGTAACGCCGATATAGAAGGAGAACTTGTTTTGCCCGATTATTACGACGGCTTGCCCGTAATAGGGATAGCGGAAAAAGCCTTTAACGCGTCGGAAAGCCTGTACGTGGATTGCATTACCGAGTCTTATTGCAACACCGTAACTACCGGCGTTACGTTACCGTCCCGTTTAAAGTATCTCGGAAATCTTTCCTTCAAGCATTTAGTAAGAATAGAGGAGGTCGTTTTCCCGGATACGGTAACCGTAATAGGCGACTCGGCGTTTTTCGGATGCAAGCGCCTTGCCAAAATTAAACTGCCGAAAAATTTAAAGTCTATATTATCCAGTGCTTTCACCCGTTGCGCGCTTAAAGACCTATATTTACCCGAAGGTCTGGAGTATATAGGCTACTCCGCTTTTGACGCTTTCGTTACAAATTATTACAACGACCTTCCTGTATATACCGAACAGTCTTTTGAAAAACTCGTGTTGCCGAGTACTGTTAAATTTATAGGCGCGCGCGCTTTTATGGGCTGTACAAGACTAAAAGAGGTAACGTTTTTGTGTGAAAATTTAGAATATGCAAACAAATCCTCTTTTTCAAAAACTTTACTCGACACCGACGAACCCGGCGCGCATTTTATAACGGGCGAAAAAACAGTTGACGGAAAAATGGAAAAATACGCCTTATTGTGGAAATATAACGACGCGGAAACCGAAACTTATGAGTTGCGCAAGCCTGCGGATACTAAACTATACGTCGCAGGAGCCGCCTTTTCAAATACAAAACTTAAAAGAATAATTATCGGCGACGGCATAAAGTTGAGCGGTGGTTCTTCATTTGCAATGTGCGCGGCTCTTGAAGAAGTCGTATTGCCGTCCGATTTAACGCTTATTTTAGCAGGAACATTTGTTGGAGATTACAAACTTACCCAAATTATTATTCCCGACGGTGTAGTCACTATAGAAGAAGATGCTTTTCAAAATTGCACTTCTCTGAAAGAAGTGTCTTTGCCCGAAGGAGTTATTTCTATTGGTAATAGGTGCTTCAGAGAATGTCATTCCTTAAAAGAACTGATTCTTCCCGAAGGTTTAATTTCTATAGGGAATTGGGCTTTCAGTGGTTGTTCTTCTTTAAAAACGGTGATCTTGCCTAAAAGCCTTACTGTCGGCAATTACGCCCCTTTTAAAAATTGTGCTTCTCTTGAATCCGTATTTTACACGGGGAGCAAAGGCGAATGGGATAATTTTTCGGATTCTTCTCCGTATTTTTTGGTTGATTTTAACGAAACCGCAAAAATATATACTTATTCCGAAAAAAAACCGACCGCCGAAGGTAACTTTTGGCGTTACGTTGACGGCGTCCCCACAATTTGGTAATTGTAACGTTATTTTTACCGTCGCTTTTACGTTAACGAAAATAATCGGCTCGCCGATTAAATATATAAGATTTTTTGAGAGTGAAGAATGAAAAAAATAATTATCACCATATTTGCGACTTTTGCGCTATGTGTTTTAGTCGTAATTACGGGTTGCAGGGGCGATAAACTTTCCGCGCCCGAAAATTTAAACGAAACCGACCTTGTTCTTAGTTGGGACGCGGTAGAAGGCGCAGACGGTTATGCTGTTTTTATCGACGGAAAGGAGTTTTTTACCGAAGACAATCGCTTTGATTTTAAAACCCTGCCTTTAAAAACCGAGTTTAACGTAAAAATAAAAGCCGTATTAAAAGATAAAAGAAAAGATTCCGACTACGCCGAATACTTACTGAAAGTATCATACCCCGTTTCCTCGGGTTACGACGAAAAAGGTTATTATTTTACCCTTACCGAGGACGGTAGCGGATACGCGCTTTCAAAAGGCAACGCCGATATAACGGGCATAATGATGCTTCCCGATAAGTTTTGCGGTTTACCCGTCGTAGAAATAAAAGACCACGGATTTGACGGTTCTGCCAAAAACGACGAAGCGGACGTTTTCTCCGAAAAGTTTTGCAACGATAAAACGCAAGGCTTTATTTTGCCTTCTTTTTTGCGTTACGTCGGAAAAAGCGCTTTTTCTTACAATATTCGTGTTGAAAAAATCGAAATACCCGACGGCGTTACAGAAATCGACGAAGGCGCTTTTTACGGTTGCAAAAGACTTAAAACCGTAAAACTTTCTAAAAATTTAAAGCAAATAAAAGATAAAGCGTTTGCCTGTTGCGCGTTAAGAAGCCTTAGTTTTCCGGACGGACTCGAAGTAATAGGTAAAAGCGCCTTTGACGCTCTTATTGACGAAACCGCAAAAGTTAAAAACTTTACCGAACAGATATTGTCTGAAATAACGTTGCCCGACTCGGTAAAAATACTCGACGATTACGCTTTCAGAGGGTGCTATAATCTTCAAAATGTAAAAATGCATTACAGGACGGAATACGTAATAGGAAAGGACGTTTTCAGTTACACTTCCGTTATTTTCGGTTTAACCAATTGCAGCAGAATCACCGTGCTTTACAAAAATATAAATAATCGTTCCTATAATAATCGGTTTTACTTCGGTTCTTCCTTTGTTGAACAAGAACGCTTCGACGCCTCCGAAAAAGAGTCTTACGGGTTAGGTTTATACAAAACTTTATACGTTACTTTAAGCAGTTACGCTTTCGCAAGGCTGAAGGAGTTAAAAACGATTGAACTCGGCGAATATTGCATGTTGGCGGGTTCGTTTATTTTCGCCGATTGCGCCGCGCTTGAAACCGTAACCGTTTCGCCCGTTTTAAAAATCTTTCCCGAGTCGATTTTCGACGGTTGCGTAAGTTTAAAATCGATAATTTTACCGGAAGAAACGACTACCGTTTCCGAAAACGCCTTCAGAAATTGCGCGGCGTTGAAATACGTGGTCGCGCCGAAAACCATATCGTCTTTAGCAGCATCCGCCTTCGACGGCTGTAAATCGCTCGACACTTTGTTCTTCTACGGAACAGCCGAGGAATACGAAACGGTAAAACAGGTGTTTTCGGCAAGCGACGAACTGACTTTTGCAAAAGTTTATTTTTATAGCCGGGGGTATCCGACCGACGAAGGCGACTTTTGGCGCTACGTTGACGGCGAACCCGTAATTTGGTAACTAAACGTAAAAACGACCGGTTTAGCGGTCGTTTTTTACTGCTTTTTTGTAGCAATTTTCTTTATCTTCAAGCGGTAAAGTTACGGGAAACCCCGCTGAATAGTTAATTTCGTCGCGTTTACGGTTTTACGCTAAAAACAACGACTGCTTTTTTGCTTTTTGCATCCTTCCATTTTTTCGCAACGGTAACACACCTCGTTGGTTAAAGGCTTATCGTCGAAATAATCGAGAACGTTTTTTATCGTGGTTCTGGCAATTTCCGAAAGAGCCTCGTCGGTGAGAAAAGCCTGATGCGACGTAATTATTACGTTGGGCATAGATAAAAGCCTTGCCAAAACGTCGTCGCCAAGAATATGTCCCGACTTATCTTCAAAAAACAAGTCGGATTCTTCTTCGTAAACGTCAAGGCACGCCCCGCCGACCGTTCTTTCCTTTATGCCGTTTAACAGCGCTTCCGCGTCGATGAGGGCGCCTCTTGAGGTGTTTATTATCATCACGCCTTTTTTCATCGAAGAAATAGCCTTTTCGTCGATCAGATGGAAGGTTTCGTCGGTAAGCGGACAATGAAGGGAAATTATATCGGAATTTTTTAAAAGCGTTTCGAGTTCGACGTATTCCGCGTCGAGCGTCTGATCGGGAAATTTATCGTATGCAAGAATACGAGCGCCGAAACCTTGCATGATTTTTATAAACGACTTGCCTATTCTGCCCGTACCGACGACGCCGACGGTCTTGCCGTAAATATTGAAACCCGTAAGCCCCGCCAGACTGAAATTAAAATCTCTCGTGCGGTTATAGGCTTTGTGGATTCTTCTTACAGACGTAAGCAAAAGCGCCGCCGCGTGTTCGGCAACCGCTTCGGGCGAATACGAAGGAACTCTTACGACGTGTATTTTTTTGTAACACGCTTTTACGTCAACGTTGTTAAACCCCGCGCACCTTAACGCGATTAACTTTACCCCGTAACCGTAAAGGCATTCGACCACTTTTTTATTTATATCGTCGTTAACGAAAGGAACGACAACGTCAAAACCTTTCGCTAAAAGACAAGTGCTTTCGTCGAGTTTCGGCTCGAAGTAACTTACTTCCGTATTGTCGGCTTTAAACTTTTCAAAATATTTTTTATCGTATTCTTTTACGTCAAATACAGCAATTTTAATCATATTTTGTACCTCTTATGTATTTTAGCACGACTTTTGATTTTCTGTCAACGACTTTACGGCGGATAAGTTACCGGAAAAACTTTGCGCGCGCTTGCAAAAACTTTATAAGTAGGATATAATTTCGGTATAAACCGAATTTTGCGAGGCGATTATGAACGAACTCAACAACTTTAATATGGCGGTCGGCGAAACTTTAATGTATTGCCAACGGATAGAACACGACGTAAAAATTATTTACGCGGCAATGCTCAAAGGCGATATGAACGAAAACATCAATCTCGTAAAACGCGAAACTTTAGGTACGGTTCTCGTTGCCCTTTCCGCGCTCGATAACAGCGACGGCAACCCGATATTCGGCAGTCGTGATTACGCGATTTTAAAACAGATCAAAAACGCAAGAAACTTTATAGCGCATCAATGCTACGTGGATTTTTTGTATTTAAACGACGAGGAATTTTATAAAAAGTTTGCCGAAAACAGGCAAAAAATCGAGGTTTTTAAAAATAATTTCAAAAATCTTTCGTCTTTTGTGGAAAACGCGAGATTTTCGGTACTTTCCAGATTTTGTCGCATATAATATATCAGGCGTTTTACCAAATTTAAACACACGGTAAACACGCATTATATCGCCGAATTTTAATTTTTGCCTCCTTATTTTGCAATTTTTGGAAAAAATTATTGCAAGAAAAAATAAATTTAAAAATTTTTTAAAAAATTTCAAAAAACGGCTTAAAAATCCTTTACAAACGAAAAAAAGTGGTGTAATATTTAGGGCGTAATCAAGGTTACGTAAACGTTGCCGAGATTTCTCAACTAAGGTTTCATCATTTTCCCCCTTATCATATATTTTTCAGGTAGTCGGCAGTTTGCGATAGATGCGAACTGTCGATTGCTTTTTTTTCGGTGTTTTTCGGTGTATTTAAGATCTTTCTGCCTAAGCGCGCGGATAAGTTCGTTTTTTCGGGCAAAATGCGGAAAAATAATAATTAAAAAGTTTTTACGCTTAGTCGAAAATTTCTTGCCTGACGCAGATAAATCGGGTACAATGTAATTAGTCGGTCAAATTTACCGACAAAGGATAAATATGAAGTTTTATCGGGACGGGCTTGAAAGCCTGAAAGAATTATACAGAATAGGTTTCGGTCCGTCGAGTTCCCACACGATGGGGCCGGAAAAAGCCATGCTTGCTTTTTCAGCGGGGAAAGACGCCGACAGGTATAAAGTCGTTTTATACGGCTCCCTCGCAAAAACGGGCAAAGGACACGGGACCGACGTCGTAGTTAAAAAAACCGTCGCGCCGATCGAGTGCGAAGTGGTTTTCGACAAAACCGATTCCGTCCCCCACCCTAATACGCTTGACGTTTACGCTTATAAGAACGGGAAAATTATCGACAAAGCGCGTTTTTTCAGCGTCGGGGGCGGTAAAATCCTGAAAGACGGCGAGCAAACTAAAAACGTAAACTACGTTTACCCTCACGACAGTTTTTCGGAAATTAAAAAGTATTGCAAAGAAAACGGCTTGCGATTATTCGAGTACGCCGATAAATTCGATTACGCGGATCTGAATGATTATCTGAATTTTGCTTACGGCAAAATGAAAGATTCGATTTTTGAAGGATTAAAAGGCTCCGGCGTATTACCGGGCGGTCTTAACGTGGTAAGAAAGGCGGGTTACCTTTATAAAAAAAGCCCGCGCGAAACTGCGGAAGTCAAAGAAAACAGGCTTATTTGTGCCTACGCCTTTGCCGTCGGCGAGCAGAACGCATCGTATGAAAAAATAGTTACGGCGCCTACTTGCGGGGCTTCGGGCGTCGTTCCCGCCGTGCTTTATTACACTCAGCAAAAGAAAAAACTTTCCGACCGGGAAATAATCAACGCTTTAAAAACGGGCGGGATAATCGGCAATATAATAAAAAAGAACGCCTCTATTTCGGGCGCGGAATGCGGTTGTCAAGCCGAAATAGGCACCGCGTGCGCAATGGCTGCCGCAGCCGTCTCGGAACTTAACGGCGCCGACCTTGACAAAATAGAGTACGCGGCGGAAATAGCGATCGAGCATCATCTGGGGCTTACGTGCGATCCTATTTGCGGGCTCGTACAAATCCCCTGTATAGAACGCAACGCCGTCGCCGCCGTAAGGGCGGTAAACGCGGCGCTTTTGTCAAACCTGTTATCCGATACCCGCAAAATTTCTTTCGACAACGTTGTAAGCGCCATGCGCGAAACCGGTAAAGATATGTCCTGCAGATATAAAGAAACCTCGGAAGGCGGTCTTGCAAACATTAAATTGTCTTAAAAACAGGTCTATAAGCCCGTTATCGCAGATTTAGAGGAACAATCGCAAAAAGGCAGACGCTTTGTCGGCCTTTTTTTATTCGGTTTTCAGTTTTACGTTCCCGCACATTATTTCGGAATATGAAAAACTCGTTTTGCCGTTATAGGGCGCGGAAGGTGAAACCGTGAACAGCGCGGGATATACCCCAGTAACCACGCCGACGTATGAAACGTATTTGTTCCTTCCTAAATTTTGCGTTACCTTGACCGTTTTGTTTTTGAGATTTTCCACCGCGGTTTTTACGCTTATGGGATTTTTGTTCGTTTTTATCATATCGATATTATATCCGTTTGTTCCGTTTTTTAAACGTAGGGATAAATACTGCCGTTAACCGCCTTATAGCCCGATTTTTACACATTTTAAATCTTTTATAAAAAACAAAAAGACCATAGGCAAGAAGCCTGTGGTCTTTAATTTTATTTGGTTTTTTTGTTTGGTTTTTCGTCTTCTAAGTCGTCGAAATCGTCAAAATCGTCTTCGTCGTCCAAGTCGTCTTCGTCGTCCTCTTCTTCAAAGTCTTTTTCGTCGATGGGACCGTAATCGAAGTCATCGTCTTCGTCCTTGGTTTCCATGGTCTCGTCCTCGTCGTCCAGAAATTCTTCCTCGTCGTCGAAAAGTTCGTTGACTTCGTCTTGCTCGAGTTGCGAAAGCGAAATCATATCTTCGTCGCTGTCGTCTTTTCCGAGTTCTTCTTTTTCGTCGTCGTCGAGATACTTTTTCCATTCTTCGTCGGTATCGATATCTACGTCGGCGTCCTTTTCCTCGTCGTAACGTTGTTTTTCCATACAACTTTCGCACATGTCTTCGGAAACGGGTATATAATTCTGTTTGCAAACAGGGCAAAGTTTTTCCGACGCGTCGTCGTCTTCGTCAAGAGTGGCAAACATAAGTTGCGGACCGAGTTTCAGCTCTGCTTTACAAACGTCGCAATATTCTTCGTCAACGGGTATATAATTCAGTTCACATCTTGGGCAAAGTTTATATTTAGCCATAATCTGCCTCCATACCTCGCGCTTTAATGCGTTAAGTGGAATTATTATATTAGTATTGTTATGATTTGTAAACTATTTTTACTTAGTTTTTTGATTTTTTTTAAGTTTTACGTATGTTTTATTGCCCGAAAACACTTCTCTATTACATACTTTATGATATTTGCCCGTTTTTTGTAAATATAGTTTACGCAAAAAATCGTTACAAAATTATATTTTTAAAAAAGATGCGATATTTTTAAGACCGCCCGGCCATTGCCGCTTTAAAAAAATCGCCGCAAACTTACGCGCGACGACCTTTTTTGATTTTATGCCGATTTTTGATTTTAAACCGATATTCGGCTTCTTTATTGCGATACCGCCTTCAAAAAAACACCGAAACAATTTTTTCGGCATTTTCCACCTTTAAAGGTCGAATTAACGAAGGGCTGCCGCTCACGGCGACAGCCCCTCCTCCCCCTTTTTC
>ERZ870021.47-NODE-47-length-13385-cov-5.152765_pt1 | contig 13385 bp, 10 predicted proteins | sample MGYA00520890_ERZ870021 | MGnify/ENA primary metagenome ERZ870021 (study PRJEB32232, sample SAMN07284987) | human gut metagenome | biome: human-associated habitat; material: feces | host: Homo sapiens | place: Tanzania | collected 2014-08-14 ...
GGCTTAAAAGACGGGCGGTATAAAAAACATAAAACACAAAAAGGAACGAAATGCTTAACTTACTGTTAAAAGACTTCAAACTTATGCTCGGCAGTAAGCAGAGTTTATCCCAAAGGATAATATCTGCGTTTTTCGCCGCGCTTTTTTTCGGAGCCGTAATAGTCGTAGAAGTCTTTTTGTTCCGCACCATATTAAATACTATCGGAAACATTAAAGGGGCAACCTCGGCGTTTTTGACGGTCTTTTTATGCGTTACGACCGTAATAATCACGGTAAGCGACCTTTTTAACGCAAAAAGGTTGTTTTTCGACGATAAAGACATAGAACAGTTATCGCCGCGCCCCGTTACCAACGGACAGATTATACTGTCTAAAATGTTGTTTTTGTTCCTTATCCATTATTTTACGTCTATACTTTTTGAATACCCCGTATTGTTTGCGTACGGCGAAATGATAGGCAAACCGCCTTTATACTTTTTTACCGCGCTTTTTTATCCCGTTGCGACCTTTTTGTTTGAAGCGGGTATCGCGCTTCTTCTCGTATATCCTTTGTGGCTGTTATCGAATCTGTTAAAAAAACACTTTTTGGTAAAACTTATCGTGTCTTTTGCGGTGATAGTCGCTCTTTCTTTTGCGTATTCTTACGTTTTGGACGTGTTTATCAAACTCGTTTCCAAAAACGGGCTTATTCTGCTTTTCTCGAAGGATTCTATCGCAAAAATGATAGATTTCAAAAAATACGCTTTCCCCGTAAACTTTTTGACCGATATATTCGTCAATAAAAGCGCAAGGGCGTTTTTCCCGTTCATCTTTATATCGGCAGGCATTTTCGGCATGGGCGTAGCAGTTGCAGTGTTTGCCTTCAACTACGTCAGAAACGTTCGCGTTTACGGAACCATAAAACCTAAAAAACACGCCTATAAGCCCGTTTCCGTAACAAAAGCGCTCATTAAAAAAGAAATTACGCTTATCTGCAAAAACTCCGATTACGTGTTCTCGTTTACGGGGCTTTTGGTGGTTCAGCCGCTTTTGCTGACTTTTGTAATACGCTCGATGAACGCCGCTCTTTCGGCGGGGAGCATACAATACTTCGCGGCGCTCGTTCCGGGGCTTGTGAGTTACGTGGACATACTTTTCGTGATGCTCTTTACGGTCGTAATAAACCAAGGTGCGAATTCCTACGTTACCATGGAAGAAAAAACGGTCAAGAATATGAAAACGATTCCCGTGCCGTTTTCCAAGCAACTTTTCATTAAAGTTGCCATACCGTTTACGATGTCTTTGATTTCGCTTTTCGCGTCTTCGCTGACTCTTATCCTGACGGCGGCGGTAACCGTAAAAACGGGTATTTTTGCATTCGCGGTATCTGTTTTGTTATTGTTTATTTTCGACGTCGTATCTTTGTGGGAAGAATTGAATATCCGGCACGGCAAACCTCGCTCGACCTTCGTTTCGTCGGTCATTTCCTATTTGTTGCCCGTTTGCTACGCCGTGGTCGCAATACTTTTGTCCTACGAAAAAATTTCCGACACGCTGACCTTGCTCGGCGGAATCGCAACGATAATCATTCTCGGCGCTTTTCCCGTATATTACGTTTTCAAAAACGCGGGCAGGTTATTCCTCGGACTGGAGGCGATAAACTGAATGAAAAAGAAAAATCTTCTGATACTTTTATTGATTCCGTTCCTCGTTTCCACGTTGACGATAGTTACCGTAAACGTAACCTACAATACGGTCGATGCGGATATTTCTTTCATCGAATGGTCTTTTGACGACATCGAAGCAAGAAAGGTATCGGACAATCTTTATCCGTTGACGGCGAGGGGGGTTAACCAACGTCATACGGACGTAGGTAAAGGCAACGAACTTACGTGGTCGGTTAAAAATTCCGACGATACGGCTACGCCTTACGCAGAAATTATTCAAAAAGACGGAGCGTTTTATCTTAAAGCGCTTTCCGACGGGGAAGCGGTCGTTACCTGTTCCAACGTAAAAGGCAACGTCAGCCGTAGTTTTAAACTTATAGTTTACGAAAAAGGCGCGGTTGTCGTCGATGCGACCGTTCCGTCCTCTGATTACGGCAAAATCGATCCGACAAAGTATTTCGGTCAATACGATTTAGATTCTTCAAACAACAAAACGCCCGCAACTTTCGGCGTTACCGTAAAACTCATACCCGAAAGTTTAAAAGACGCAAATCCTAAGATTGCTTTTTCCGATAATATTTCGGTGGATCTTTCTTTCGACTCCGGCAAAGCCGAAAACGGCGGATATACCGCAACCGGCACGGTGTCGATATTAAAGGGCGGAAACGCCTATCTTTCGGTTAAAACGGATCTCGACGGCGACGGAATAAGCGGAGGAAGTTATTCGTTTACCGCCGTAAACGACGGCGTTAACGTATATACTTACGACCATCTTTTATACTGCACGAACAGATCCGAAAAGGGCGAAATCGCCGTTTTGCAAAAATCTTTCGAATCTTACGATTCTTATAAAAAATCCAAAACCGCGTCTTCGGAATGTTTCGGGTATCATGACGGTAACGGAAAATTCAAATTTTCCGCCGAAAACGGAACCTTATATAAATTCGGCACAAAATATAATCACGAATACCTCGATCAATGGAATAAACAGAACCCCGATAAAAGAGTCGAACCCGTCGTTTCCGCGGGGCTAAGGATTCAGAAAGACTTTTACGGCAACGGTTACGGAATCAATTTCCATAACCTTACCTACCCCACGCAGACCACCGAGCAGGGCGGGGTGCTTATCCCCACTCTCGGCGCGGACGATATTTTTAGAGGTCCCTTACCTTTCTATACCGTAGGAAGCCCTTCATCTTCGGGCGCCGACGGCATGAATATAGTAACCGCTTTCGGGCAGGATAACGTCGGTCTTTATATCGACGGCGACGGTATTACCGTAAACGACCTTAAAGTACAGAATTGCGACGACGTAAAAGTTTTCGGTTTTCTGAAAACGGTCGGCACCGTGGTCGAAGTTGACGGCGATAACGTAACGTTGAAAAACATGCGTATGTCCAACGGTAAGCACGTTTTAAGAAGTTTCAGTTCTAAAAATCTGGTCGTGAGCAATTCAATGCTGTCGAACGCCATGAACTTTTTGTTCCTTACGGGCGCCAACGAATACGTAAAAGTAAACGACTACAAAGACAATTCTTTTACGACGCCTACGGAAACTATTACCGCAAGTCTTAACAAGTTTCTGACGGCTGAAAGCGTTGCGAACTCGATTCTGAACGATTATCTTAACGGTAAGGTGGAAGAAACTGCGAGAGACGGAAAAACCTATTCGTTCAAGACTAAGGCGCAGATGAAGAAGATTTTACAGGAACTTCAGAACGCGCTTTCCGTGAATCTTTCCGAATATAAAGGAAGTACGGAATTAAGAGATTGTCTTTTCTACAGAAGCGGTATAGCGTCGGTTGCCTTCGAATCGCTGTTTAACGGACCGTTTTTATATAGTTCCGCTTTACCGACGTCGATTTCAACTTTCCTCAACATATTCAACAACGGTTTTATGCCTCGTAACGTTTCGGGTACGAGTTATCCCGTTTCGGTAAACGTAAAAGGCAATACCAGATTTTACGATTACAAGGTGTATAAAGACCTTGACGTATCGGGGCTTATCGACGAAAATATTTCCACCTTGGCTCAATTGCTTAACAAAACTTATACTATCGACAATATTTTCCCGATAAAATCGTTGCTTTCGGGCGACGCCGTTTATTACGTTGACGAAGACGTAAGATACGTCAACATACCGTTCGTCTATTACGGCGGCGGAAAGAATTATTCCCGACTTACTTTCGACGGTTTTACCGATAATCACATCAACGGCAGAATAAATTCCGACAACACTTTGGACGAACAAGCCGTTAAAAAGGTAAATCTTTTAGATAATTATCTCGATCTTCCCGTGGTGGATTCCGTAGGTTTTTTGGGGAAATTCGTTCCGCAGGATATGCTCGATAAACTCGGTATAGAAGTTGACGAAAACACTTTAATCAAAACCGTTACGATTGTTACGGGATACGAGCCGTTCAAATTCGTCTTTACAAAAAGCGACGGATATTTGTTCGGAGAATCCCCGAAAATAGAAGAAATGCAAGCGCTTGCCAAAACTCAGAGCGCCCTTAGTTTGGAGGTAGAAAATGCGTAAATTTTTATCGCTTATAGCAATAGTCCTCGCTTCGGCTTTGCTTCTTACAGGCTGTGGCTTTTCGTCATGGCAAGACGAAGAAACCGCTAAAAACATAAAAGAAATCAAGCGTGTTTCCGATAACGACGGCAAGGTGTATCTCGAAGTTTCTTATACCGACGGCTCGGATTCCGACAGGTTTCTGATTCCGGAAGGCGTTTCTATAGTAGGCGCTACCGCCGACTACAGCAGTACGGAAAGAAAAACCACCGTTACGATCAGATATTCCGACGGAACCAAACCCTTTGTTTTCGATATCCCCGACGGCGTTGACGGCGCCGCGGTAAATAACGTTGCCGTTATCGAGAAAAACGGTATTCGTTATCTTTCGTTTCAATACGTTGACGCAGAAGGCAACGAGCTTCAAAGTTGGGACATAAATATTAACGAATTCAGAGGCGACGACGGCGCAACCTGGCTTTTCGGTGAAGGGAATCCGAACGGAGAGGCTGAAAACGAGGAAACGGGCGAAAAAGGAAAAGAAGCCGTAAAAGGTAAGCAAGGGGACTTTTACCTCGACACCTCAGATTACGTGGTTTACAACCTGAAAGCCGACGGAAGTTGGCAAAAAATGGGCAGTATAAAAGGCACCGGTATTTCTTCGATACGTCCGTTTACCGACGATAAATCGACCACGGGCGGTTATGAAATCGTTACGACGGATATTTTGCTCGACGAAGCGGGCAACCCCGTTTTAGACGACGATAACAAGCCAAAATACGTTTCCTACAAAGTTTATTCTTCCGCGGTAAACAAAATGAGCGTAAATTATAATAAGGAAACCGGTATGTACGAATTCGTTCTGACCGTAACCGACGTTTTGGGAAATCCTATAGAACTCGGCGCCGGCGACGATAAAATATCCGTTCAGCGTCCCGCGGCATGGCTTTCGGGAGCGCTTCCGCCGGACTTTATTGAGGAAGCAACTTTCGACGGCGATTTTTATTACTGTACCACGTATAACGAAATTTATACGAAAAAAGGCGGCGTATGGGTGTCGTTGGTAAATTTGAAATCCGAAGAAGAAAAAATGTGCGATATAACTTTTATGCCCGAAGGCGGGGAAATGAAAAAGGACATCAACATGTATCCCGGAACGACTGCGTTTAAGGCTGACGGTTCGGTGGTGGTATCTTTAAAGAAAGGTAGTTGTTATCCTGTCGAAACGGTGAATATTCCCGTTCCCACGAAAGAAGGATACGAATTCCTCGGTTGGTACAAGAAGAAAGACGCAACGATAAACAACGGCATGTTTACCGATATGGTTCCCGTTTACGAAAACATAACGCTTTACGCGCGCTGGCAGGAAAAACCGGCGACGGAAGGCTGATAATTTTAAAAATTCAGATAAGAAATATTTCGGTTATTTTTCGTAACCGCGCGTAAATTTTACAAAGAATATTTCGACATCGAATATAAAAAAGCGTCCTGCTTTCAACATGAAGGCAAGACGCTTTTTATACGCGCGTTTAATTTGTAAAAATAACCGATAACGGGCTTATACGGGCGCTTTTATGGTTAATTAAATAAAACTCGACTTTTATAAACCAGCCGAGGCGGCGGTTAGGGATAAGACTATAAATTGTTTTGTTCTTTGCTGAAGTTATATCCGCAGGATTTTGCGATTTTGCAAAGGGCGGTTCCGTCGAGCAGAACGAAATATTTGCTTTTATAAGAGTTTACGAATTTTACGGTGTCTTTATGGTACTTTGCGTTAGTTATAAACACTCCTTTCAGAGCGGTAGGGTGAGCGGCTAAAACGCCTACGAATTCTCTTACTTCGCATAAAGGTACGTACTTATCCTTTTTTGCAATATGTTTTACCTGTAAAATAACGGTGTTTTTCACGCCGAACAAATCTTCGTATTCTACGATTCCGTCGATTCCGTTGTCGTTAGGTCCGTCGGTGTTTTCCGCAACCACGTTTTTATAACCGTTTACTGTAAACCATTTTTGCAAAAGAGCCACCGAACGGTCAACGAGTTCTTCGTCGGATAAGGCGTCGAAAACTTTTTTGACGTCGTTTACGGTTTCTTGTTTTTTAGGGGCAAAAAGTGATAACGTTCCGTTCTTTTCTTCTATTTTTCCCGCTTTTTTAAGTTCGGAAATAATTCTGCCGGTATCGCAACGGGCAACCTGCACGGTAACGCCGCGTTCTTTCTGGACAAGGAAGGAACTTACTTCGGACAAAAGTTGAGGGCGCTTACAGGCTTTTTTCGATAAAGTATCGAGAACGATTTTTTCTATTCTGTTATCGCGTTTGACGCTTTCGACTGAAACCTCGGGCTTTTCCTCCTTCAATTTTTGCAGTACTTTGTTTTCGTCCTGCGCGATATATTCGCTTGTAATAAGCAAATCCAACGCGTTGCCGAAACGGCATTTGGACGCATTGAAAACGCCGCCGGGACTTTTATCGGACAATTCCTTTTTGGATAAATGCAAAGACTCTATGCACTTATCTATTAAAAGTTTGCGCGGTACGTATTTTTTATTGAAGTTAAGCATTATCAATTCTTTTGCTTCTTCTATAGAGATTAATTTATCCATATTATTTTTGTTTTTTGATTATTTTCGATAGACCTTTGAAAAAATGACCGTTGCAAATTTCCAAAAAGCCTTCCGCTTGTCGCATATTGAAATTTAAAAAACTTATAACCGTTCTTACGGGAGCGTCTGCCGGAAGATACACGTTATGCGCCTTTTTGTGAGGAATCTTATCGACTTTTTTCAGTTTTCTCGCAAAATGTCTGCCTAACAATCTCGGAATAAATCCTTTTACGTAAACAAAATCGGCAAGGGTGGTGTTCATGTCCGCTATTATGCGGTTCTTCTTATAAAAAGAATAATCCTCACGTTCGATTTTTTTGCCGTAAAGCCTTTCAAACTCGTCCTTGGTTACGTCTTTAACGTAGCCCGAATAATAAGTAGGGATATCGTCGCGCCTTACTTGTTTTGCCGTTCCCGATATTAAAACCGAAACCGATAGTCTTACGTCCTCGGAAGATGCGGCAACGTAAATTTTATAGTTGCCGGCTTCTTTTTCAAATCTTCCCGTGTCGGGGTTATAATATCTGAAAGTGTATTCGTCGAAAGGCACAGTAACGGTTTTTTCTTCGCCGGCTTTCAGAAATACTTTTATAAAACCTTTCAGTTCTTTAACGGGTCTGAATATTTTGCTTTCGGGTTTGCCGACGTAAATCTGACAGATTTCCGCGCCGTCGGTATCGCCGACGTTTTTCACCGTAAAGGTTACGCCCTTTTTGTCCGCTTCCGCTTTGGAATAATCAAACTCGGTATAACTTAAACCGTAGCCGAAAGGATATAAAACGGGGGTTCTGGTCTTTTCGTAATATCGGTATCCCACGAAAATGCTTTCCGAATATTCCGAAGTAAATTTGTCGCCGAAATGATTTTTACTCGGCACGTCGTCGTAAAACAAGGGAAAAGTTTCCGTAAGTTTTCCCGACGGGTTCACCGCGCCCGATAAAACTTCCGTTATCGCAACGGGACCTTTTTCGCCGGCGAGGGGACAATACAACATAGCGTTACAGTCGTTCAGCGAAGATAAATCGATTACGGAACCTGCTATAATTACCACCACGACTTTTTTAAAACGGCTTCTAATCGACCTATAGGCGAATATTTGCTCGCTTGGAAGGCTTAAAGACGTTCTGTCGCGGCCTTCCGATTCGTAATGGTCGTTATACCCTGCGAAAAACACGGCGATTTCATCTTCTTCCGGAAGATACAAGGGCGTTTTTTCTCGTTTTTTTCTGTTTAAAAAACCCGTATGAAAAGTATTTTTTACGTTTAAATCGAGATCGTTTACTTTATCCGCAAGATTTTCTTTTTTGTACGGATTGACTCTTGACGAACCTCCGCCCTGAATTACCGTGTCGAAAAGCAAATCGCCTATAAAAGATATCGGATCGAAATGGTTTAACGGAAGAGTTCCGTCGTTTTTCAAAAGAACCACCGATTCTTCCGCCGCTTTTTTGGCGACCTGAAGATTATATACGTATTCTACGCCGTGTTCGCCGGCTTTCCCTGACAAATTGGCTTTTTCCTGAAGCGATATTATTCGTTCGGTTGCTTTGTCGAGAGATTCGGTATCTACTTTTCCTTCGTTAAAGTCGGCGCGCAGTTTTTCTTCAAAATATTCCGAGTGGGGCATCACGAGGTCGGATCCCGCGTTTACGGAAGCGGTAACGTCGTTACAACCGCCCCAGTCGGAAACGACTACTCCTTCGTACCCCCAACCGTCTCTTAAAATATCTTTCAGTAAGCCTTTGTTTTCGTTGCTGTAAACACCGTTCACGCGGTTATAAGAAGTCATAAGCATTACGGGGTTGGCTTCTTTTACGGCGATTTCAAAGGGCGTAAGATAAATTTCGTTAAGCGCTCTTTCATCTACGACGGCGTTTACGCTCATGCGTCTGTATTCCTGATTGTTTACCGCGAAATGTTTAACGCAGGCACCCGTTCCGGTTCGTTGTATGCCGTTTATCATCGCCGAAGCGAGTTTTCCGGATAAATACGGATCCTCCGAATAGTATTCGAAGTTTCTTCCCCCAAGCGGATTTCTTTTGATGTTTACGCCCGGTCCCAAGACTACGTGTATTTTGTTATACGCCGCTTCTTCGCCGATCGCTTCGCCGATTTCTTCGATGAGTTCGCGGTTCCACGTGCAGGAAAGCGCCGACGCCGTGGGATAGCATACCGCTTTTTTGCTCGGACCGAGGGCTATTTTTTCAGGGGCGGTTTCTATTCTCAGACCGTGCGGACCGTCGGCAAGGGTTACGGGTTTGATATCGAGGTGTTCGAATCCGTAAGTATTCCATTTGTCTTTGCCGTTTACGATTTTAATTTTTTCTTCGTTACCGAGTAAGGAAACGGTTTCTTTTACGCTCATAGTTTTACGCCCGCAAATATTACTTTCAGTGATATTGTAACATATATTTCAAAGGTTTACAAGGCGAAAAGGGATTATTAAACGCAAAGAAATCAAAAATCGCTAAAATATTTTTAAAATCGCCGATATACGCGCTTTTTTGTTTTTCCCGTTGACAAATGCGAATAATTATCATATAATAAAAACGCTTGCTAACTACAAAGGGAGGTAATTATGGAAGAAACCGATTACAGATACGATACGCAACTTCTGATAGAGGGTAACGATCTCGACGAGGAAAAAATCAAGGAATATTTTGAAAAAAACTTTAAAGGCGATTGCTTGCTCGTCGTCGGCGACAGCGACCTTATCAAGATTCATTATCACACTAACGAGCCGTGGGACGTTTTAAAATATTGCGCGTCCATAGGCGAAATTTACGACATCGTTATCGAAGATATGGTAAGACAAAGTTTCGGGCTTGACGGATAAAGGAGAATAAATGAGTTTAAATATCTCTCTCGTTTTATGCCTTATATTGTCGGGCGCCTGCCTCGTTATAAACAGACCTTTTTTGGAGGCGTCGGAAAAGAAACAAAACGTACGGGCGTTGTGGCTTAAACTTGCGGCGTCGCTATGCTTTATGGCTATAGCCGTCGTATCGCTTTTTACCGAAAACGTCGGATACGACCGTTTCTGGCTCGTTGTTGCTCTCGGGTTGTTTTTCGGTTGCGTAGGCGACGTATTGCTTGCTTTCAGGCATATTTTTAAAAAGCATTACGAATTATGCTTTACCGTAGGCGCCTTGTCTTTCGTTTTAGAGCATCTTTTGTTTATAGGCTACTTCGTTTACATAAACGAAAATATCGTGCCTGTCGCTACTTTATGTTTTATCATAGGTTTTGCTACGGCAACGTTCGTCCTCGCAAAGACGAGGGTAAAAGGCGGAAGGCTTCAGATAGGTTTATACGTGTATATCGCAATAGTTTGTCTTATGTGCGCTACCGCCGTGGCAACAGCCATTAAATTGCCGTCCGTCGGAAGTTTAATGTTTGCGTTGGGAAGCATTTGCTTCGTCGCAAGCGATACGACCATTTGCGTATATAACTTTTCCGAATACAAAGAGTTTAAGTGGATGATACTTCTGCATTATCTGTATTATCCCGCGCAACTACTTATCGCGCTTTCCGTAATGTTCGTGTAACGAAGGAAAAGTCATCGGAAATACCCGTACGACTTAAAAAAGAATATTATAATCAAAGAAAAGGCAACCTCCCGAAAAAAGTCGGGGGATTGCCTTTTTTGTTCTGCTCGGTTTTATTGATAGTCGAGGTATAAACCTTCTTCGCCGGAAAAAAGAGTAAAGGTTCTTGACGTTCTGCTTTTTTCGACCTTGCCGTCGGTGATTTTATAAGAAGATATAGTAGCGTCGGAGAACGTATAAAGATATTCGTCTATAAACCTTGCCCGTCTTGTCGAAAGAGCCGTTTTGCCGAAAGAAGTAGTCGTAAACACCCGTCCGTCGATTTCGACGTTTTTAATACGGAAACGATCGGTTTCGTCCTGATAAAACTCCGATACTTTACCCATATATTCAAGCCCGTCGTTCTGAATTTCAAATACATAAAGAGCCTGACTTAAGACGGCTGAGTAAGAAGAAGGAGAAGATGCGGAAGTTAACGACGCCGAAAAAGCGAATCTGTTGCCGGAAACGGCGATAACGCGCGGATCGGTTATCGCTTCGCAATAATAAACGTTGGAAATTGTAAGTTCGTCTATAGGAGTAAGCCCGTCGCCCTTAGCGTCGTATATTGCGATTTTTACGGTGGAAACTCTTCCCTGAGCGCCGTTGTCGGCGTAACCCAAAGTTAAAAGTTTGTCTCCGACCGTAAGCATAAAGGTCGAAAAGCCGGGCATTTCCATAAAGCCCAAAGTCGTCATTTTATAAGGATCGGTCACGTCGATTTTGAAAAGAGGATCTATCTGTCTGAAAGTGGTTATATAACAATAGCGATTTTGACCTTCTTCGCCGAAGGTTACCGATTTTACGTCTTCGTCGGGAGCGATTTTATCAAGCCTGTTTATAAGCGAAAACCTCGTAGCGTCGAGCGCGATAACCGTCGTTCCGCTGTCGTCGGTTTTGGTCGCGGTAATATAAATCACGTCGCCGTAGTCCTTTATCGCGCGTCTGTCGTAAAGGGTATAGTCTAAAAGCGTTACGCCGTCGATTATTTTAAGCGAAGACGGCGACAGCAAAAAGCAATAGGTCGTATAAGCAGGTTTGAAGTAACTATAAGAATAACAACCGCCGCCTACGCGGGTTGTCCGGTATTCAAGTACTCTGAAAACGGGGATGATAGACGTTTGGGACATATAAATATCCTGAAGTTCGGCTCCGTAAACCGCATTCATCATGCTTGAAACCGTTTCGCTTGACAAATCGAGTTTTAAAAATACGGTAGGAGGGTATTTGCCCGCAATTTTCAGCAAACCCGGAACGGGGCTTACTTTTTCCAAAGTTTTCGGAGCGCCGTTTTCGGAGTAAGATATATACGACGAACCGCCCATCGAAATTACGTCGTCGGCGTTCTCGGCGTAATTAAAGTTACCGGCGTACGAAAACGCAAAATAGCATAAGCCCGTTTCCGTATATAGCCTCGACGCAACGAACTGCCCGGGAATAGAAAAAGTATAGCGACGGTTTTTCGCTAAATCGAGCGCAGTTTCGGCGTTTTCCGTGTTTTCGGGTATCGAAATTACTTCGAGAAAGGTTTTAGAGTATTTGCCGTCGTTTCCCGTATAGCCGTTTTGGGAATAATCATCGTCGCCGATATTTGTCTTATTGCCGTACAATAAAACCGCGTTATCGTTATATACGTGCATTTCGAGCGGAATATTGCGCGCCGACGGGAATTTATAATAGGCTTTTTTAGTAGCCTCGCCGTTCGTTAGTTTGTAAATAACCAGACCGTCGCTTTGAAATTTATAGGCTAAATTACCGTACGTTTTGACGATATCGCCTTCATCGATACCGCTTTCCTGTACGAGAGTCCCTCCCGTTTTGTCATAAGAAAGATCTTTCGGCGGCGTAACTTGCGGATTGTCGTTGTTTCCGCACGACGCCATCAAAAGAGCCGACAGAGCGACCATTAGTAAAAGAGCGACCGAAAACAGTTTACTTTTTTTCATTTTTTTGTCTCCTTTTATAAAGTAATGCTAAAATCGACAGTAAAATCACGACTGCCGCGCAGTATTGTACGACCGTAAGGGGACCGAGCCTTTCAAAATTATAGGCAATTTTGAAAAAATCAGCAATAAACCTCCAAAGCGAATAACAAAGCAAAAACGCTTCGAAAGACAAATTCTTTTTTATCGTATTATATATGAACAGCGACAACAGTAACGCCATTTCTATTTTGACGGCGTGGATACTTCCGTCGCAACAACCCTCTTTAAGGCAAGCGATTCTCGAAAGAAAGGAAGACAAAACGACGGGGTTTAAATAAGGCGATAAATCAAACGGTTTATACGACGCTTTTTGCAATATATTCGCAAACACGGGGAAGGTGATTATTGCGTAAAAAATGCTGAAAACGGTATTATAGGCGTACTTTTCGGTTGAAAACAATTTGCTTGACAAACAGCATATACCCACCGACGCAAGTATTGACGCCGTGCCGGAAAAACAAAAAACAAAAACGCCACTTGCGAAAGTTTCTTTTTTACGATTTACTATAACGTAATAAACAAGCCCCGTTAAAAGAGATAAAAATATAACGACGCAATATAAAGGTTGATTTTTTAAAACTTCGGGTACGTTCATTTGCTAATCGATGGTTTTAATGGTTTTAAGATAGGTTACGCGTAATTTTATATCGACGACTTCATCCGTATTTTTGTATTTTGCCGAAAGCCCGACGTTTATTACCGTTTTCGAGCCGAGATAGTCGGTGATAAATTCCAGCGAAAGCACGTCTTCGGTAAATTCAAACTGATTTTGAAGCGCCCCGATAGCCGTTTTCACCTTGCCTTCGTAAATATACGGCGTGTAAGTTATCGTTCCGTCGCCGTTATATTTGACGTAAAGTTCTTTTACGGTACTATCGTTAAGAGTAAACAACGCAGACGGAGTTTTAAAAGCAATTTTGTTAAGATTGCCTTCAAGCGCGCCATCTTTTACGGCGTTATTGTAAAAAGTTTCGGCGCCGGATAAATAAAGGTCTTTAAATTCGCAAGTAGATCGGAAGAGCACACGTCTGAACTCCAGTCAC
>ERZ870021.50-NODE-50-length-13215-cov-5.828741_pt1 | contig 13215 bp, 14 predicted proteins | sample MGYA00520890_ERZ870021 | MGnify/ENA primary metagenome ERZ870021 (study PRJEB32232, sample SAMN07284987) | human gut metagenome | biome: human-associated habitat; material: feces | host: Homo sapiens | place: Tanzania | collected 2014-08-14 ...
TATGGGGATAATTTTGTGATACAATAAAAAGGCATTGAAAACGGGGAGTTTTTAAGCGCTTAAAGTTATGAGAGAAAGTTTTGAGTTGTTAAAGCAATTTAAAAATGTCGATAAGTTTGTGGATTTCTACGACTTTTTTTCGGAAAGCGCTAAGAAGTTCAATCTGACTTCGATAACGGATGAAAAAGAAGTTTGCGTCAAACATTTTATCGACAGTTTGTACGGAGAAAAGTATCTGAGCGAAAACGCAAAAGTAGTCGAGATAGGTTCCGGAGGAGGATTCCCTTCCGTCCCTTTGAAAATCGTAAGAAACGATTTGAACTTTACCCTTATTGAAGCAACGAAAAAAAAGTGCGATTATCTTTCGGAAGTCAAAAAAAGGCTCGGTTTTGAAAATTTCGACGTTTTAAACGGCAGGTGCGAGGATTTGGCTCACGATTATAATCTGAGAGGTCGCTTCGATTACGCCGTCGCAAGAGCGGTAGCCCCTCTTAACGTTTTACTCGAATATCTCGTACCCTATTTAAAAGTCGGCGGAAAAGCCGTTATTTACAAAGGGGCGAATTATAAAGAAGAAGTAGAATCGGCAAAAAACGCATTAAAAACTCTGTCTTGCATAATCGAAAGGACAGACGAATACGAACTTTCGGAAAACTTCGGTAAACGCGCCGTTTTAGTCGTGAAAAAAACGAGCGTAACTATCGACCGCTATCCGAGAAGTCAGGCGAAAATAAGGAAGAACCCGCTATGAAAAAGAAAAGGACGTGTTCTTTTACGGGACATCGGATTTTGCCTAACGATTTTCCGCTTGAAGAACTTGAAAAATCCGTCTATAAGGCGATTAACGACGGTTTTAATACGTTTTTGTGCGGAATGGCTTTAGGGTTCGACACCGTTTGTTTTCACCTTCTCGAAAAAATAAGAGAAACGAAAAAGATTAAAATAGTCGCATGCGTTCCGTGTAAAACGCAATCGGCGTATTTCAACAAAAAACAGAAAGCCGAATACGAAAGAATGATAAATTGCGCCGATAAAGTAATATGTTTATCCGAAAACTATTACGACGGGTGCATGCAGGAAAGAAACAAATATATGGTGGATAATTCTTCAAGGGTTATTTGCTATCTCAACTACGGACACGGCGGTACCTATCAGACGGTAAAATACGCCGCGGAATCAGATTCGGAAGTAGTTTATATCGGTAAATAAATCGGTCTATAAGCCGATTATCTATAATTTTTTACAAAAAAGGAGGAACTTTATGTATCCCGATTATTTATTTAAAATCAATATAGGCGGACAGACGTACGGACCTACTATGTACGGCATCATGATCGCTTTAGGGCTTCTGGCTTGTTTTTTAGTTATCTTTAAATACGGCGAAATAATGCACTACAATAAAGACTTCGTAGATTTTATTTTCTACGACGGAATAGCGTCGATTATAGTAGGGTTCGGGTTCGCCGCGATTTTTCAAGCCTTTTATAACTTTATAGAAACGGGCGTTTTCGAGTTTGGCGGTATCACCTTTTTAGGCGGTCTTATCGGCGGCGCCGGATGCTTTCTTATTTTATATTTCATTTTCAGAAAGAAATACAACACAAGGCTTTGCGAAGTAATTACCTATCTTCCTTGCGGTATCCTGATTGCTCACGGCTTCGGCAGAATAGGCTGTTTGTTCGCGGGGTGCTGTCACGGTACGTTTTTGGGTACCGAATACGTAGTCGGCGGCATAAGAATGAGGGGCGACTTCGGTTGGGGATATTATATTCCCACTCAACTTTACGAAGCGCTTTTCCTGTTTTTGATGTTCGGCGTTATATCGTATCTCGTATTAAAACGTAAGTATCAGTACGGTTTGAGTTTATACCTTATTTCTTACGGCGTATTCAGATTTTTAATCGAATTTTTGCGCGCCGACCACAGAGGCGAATTTATAGGAAAGATTTCGCCTTCTCAGTTCTGGTCGCTGATAATGATTCCTTTAGCGGTAGGCGTTTACTTCTTACAAAAGTATTTTTTGAAAAAGAGAGCCGAAGAATTAGCGCAAAACCCTTTAGGTTTTGAACAAAAAACGGATAAAAAATAATTCGTGCTTTTTAAAAAAACGATAAAAACAAAAATAACGACGGAAAATTCCGCCGTTATTTTTTTATCCGATAGCCCTTAAAACAGAGGTTAACGGCTTATAGACAGGTTTTTGATTTTAAAACATATCCGTGATTTTGTAAAACGCGCGCTCGGGTATTTACCGACGCGCGAAATTTTTTAAGCGACGCGGGTTATTTTTTCAATCGCAAAATTTTAAAAAGTCGGTTTACTTTGTCAGCGTAATCGGTTCTTTCGTTGACGAGATAATCGTTCCGTCGATCGCGTTTATGCGATAAGTCCACTGCGTCGTATCGTTATTGAAAACAAGATAGAAATACGGAATTTTGATTTCTCCGTCGATCAATTCTTCTTTGGTAAAATCGACTTTGGCAAGATATCCCGAATTTTTTATTGCGATTTTTTTTGCTTCGGATACGTTTATATACCGGCGGTTATAAATTATCTCGTCCGTTTTGGCGTCGATTTTGTAAACGTATTGATTTTTTTCGGTATAGAACTTCAAAACCCAGCACGGGCGATCTGCGGTGTGTTCCAACTTTTCTTCGGTAAAAGTTACTTTTTCGGAATCTGTAATTTCTGCGTCTTTCAAGGCTATGTCTTTCGCTTTTTGCAACGAAAGAGAAAGTTCAATTTCTCTTTTTTCAAGCACTATGCCGAGCGTTGCGTCTATTCGGTAAGTCCACTGCGCGGTTTCGTTGTTGAATACGAAGTAGTAATACGGGGTTTTGATTCCGCCACCTACGTAGTCTTCGACGGTGAAAGTAATCCTTTCAACGTTTGGGTTAACTTTGGCGTCTTTTAAAGCGATTTCTTTTGCGTTTCTTACGTCGATGCGATAATCGAAGAAGATTATTTCACCCGTTTTTGCGTCTATTTTGTAACTATATTGATACTTTTCGGTATAGAATTTTAAAATCCAGCAAGGACGACCTTGATTGCGATTTAATTCTTTTTCGGTAAATATCACGTTTTCGGAAGAAAAGTTTTCGCCGATACCGGCGTCTTTTAAAGCAATCGACACAGCATCTTCAAGAGGAATAAATATTTCGGTTTCGATTTTTTCGATAATCGAGCCGTCTTTAGCGTCAATGCGATAAGTCCTCTGTCTTTGTCCGTCGTCGTAGGTAAGTTTGTAATACGGCGATGAGGCGCCGTCGTCGATAAGCCTTGCTTCGGTAAATTCGACTCTCGCTACACGACCGGCGTCTTTTAAAGCGATTTCTTTTGCTTTGAATATGCCTATATATTCGGAGTCGATAATTACGGAATCCGCTTCTTTTTGCAATGCTACGAGTTCGTCAAGAGGTAGCCTGACAAGATCTTCCACGGATAAATCGCTGTTTTTAGTCGCGTCGGCGATAAGTTTTGCTTTGCCTTGCGAAATATTGTGTTTTTCCGCGATATCCGCGGTATGGTCGTTATCCGTCGCCGTCACGTAAACCAAAGTATGAACCGCTTTGGTTTTTTCAAGCGCCGTACGTATGCTTTCGGACACGGTTTCTTTAAGTTTTACGTTTTCGCTCAACTTTTTGTCGAATGAAATCAAAACCGTATCGTTTCTTTCCATATATCCGCTTGTTTTATACGCGGCAACGGTAAGAGTAACTGCGTCGATAAGACTTTGATTTTTTAAAGACAGTTCGTCAAGCGCGTATTTTGCGTCGTCGTTTAAAAAGCGGACCGACTCCACGTTACCGTTTACGGTGATAGTGTACTCTACTCCGGGGTTGATTTCCATCGTTACGGTTCCCGCCACCCTATTACCGAGCGCGACGGGAGTTATAACGGCGACGCATAACAATAAAACGACGCACGCCGCCAACGCCAAAATCCGTCGATAAGTGATCTGCGGTTTTTTCACGCCGACTTCGGGTAGCGCTTCCGCAATCAATTTGTCGTCAATCTGACCGATTGCATTCAGCAGCCTTTCGTTTTTCATAAATAAACGTCCTCCTTTTCAAGTATTTTTTTAAGTTCGTTGCGCATACGGAACAGTAAAGCCTTTACTTTGCTTTCGCTTATTTTGTACAAGTCGGCAATCTCCCGTATCGAATACAGATACCAGTATCTGAGAATAAAAATATTACGTTTGGTTTTTGTGTGAGCGTACAAAAAACGGTTTATAACGGACACTATAAATTTTTCGTCCGATAAGTATTCCGCCGTCGTATCGGAAGGAAGGCAGTTTTCCAACTCGCTTAACGCAATTTCGACCTGCCCGCCTCCTCTTTTTTGCGCAAAGTTACGTTTATAACGATTGAGCGCGATATTGCGGGTTATTTTTCCGAGAAACGCCGACAGTATATCGGGTTTTTGAGGCGGGATACTGTTCCACGCGCTCAGATACGTATCGTTTACGCATTCGTCCGCCTCAAAGTGGTCGTAAAGAACGTTATAGGCGATGGTATGGCAGTAACTCCCGTATTTTGCAGCCGTAGCGTGTATCGCGTTTTCGTTTTTCGCCCAAAACAAAGCAACAATTTCGCGGTCGTTCATAGAGATACTCCTTTATTTAACAACGCCCTTCCATTTATATAGACAACAAAAAAGTCTTTGCGTTGCGCGAAAATCGAAAAAAACGATAATCCGATAATTTTAGGGACGCGTTTAAAAAAAGCGCAACGGAAAACTAAATCCGTTTGCGCTAAAAATAAAGTTTTCATAGGCGGATACCTCCGTTGCTATAAATTTAAAGGCATTAAATTAAGAAAAATCGTTTATTTTTTCGGGTTACCAGAGCGGTACGCGCCGAAGTGGTTCGGAATTTTTACTAAGAAAAAGCGTTCCGAAAAGCCCCGTCTTTTACGCCGCATCCATTACGCTTACGCCACGCGACGGTACGAATAAGACATTTTAACGCGGTAATTTTTCCGATTGCGATATAAAAAGACAAATTCAAGCGGAATTTAAAAGTTTAATATTCCACCGATTTCAATATAAGTCCTTTAGCGGGGGCTGTTTTACCGACTTTTTGTCTGTCGCCGGATAAAAGAGCGGTTTTTACGTCGCTTGCCGAAAGTTTATCTTCCGAAGCGGATAAAACGGTGCCTGCGATGATTCTGACCATATTGTACAAAAAGCCGTTACCGCAAATTTCTATTTTTACGTCGATTCCGTCTTTTTTTACAATTGCGGAATAAATCGTCCTTACCGTGGTTTTTATTTCGGAACCGCTTGCCAGAAAGCATTTAAAGTCGTGTTCGCCTACTATTTCATCAAGGATTTTTTGCGCTTTTTCTGTCGAAAAATCGTCAATCCTCGTTGCGTATCTGTCTTTAAGCGGTAAAATTACGGGAGAAACATAAAAGTTATAAACGTAAGTTTTCCGTTTAGCGGTATATCTCGCGTGAAATCCTGTCGGCGCAGAACAAGAAGAAAGAATACGGATATCGTCGGGTAAGAAACAATTCAAGGCAAGATAAAATTTGTCGGAAGGTACCGATGAAGACGTGTCAAAGTGAGCGACCTGCCCCTTGGCGTGTACGCCCGAATCGGTTCTGCCGCTTGCAACGAGAGTGGTTTTTTCCCCCGTAACCTTAAAAAGGGCGGTTTCTATAATTTCCTGCACGGAAACGCCGTTTTTTTGGCGTTGCCACCCGACGTAATTCGTTCCGTCGTAAGAAATCGTCAAAATAATTCTCATATCACCGCTCCCGCGTAAACGTTGCAAAGTATTATACCAAAAAGCGCCGTAAGAGATATCAAAGTTGCAAACAGGTCGTTTAAAGAAAAGGTAAGTTTTTTGTATTTTGTGCGGTTTTTACTACCGTTATAGCATCTTGCGTCCATTGCGTCGCCTAATTCTTCGGCGCGCCTGAACGCGCCCGTGATAAGAGGAATCAGTACGGGTATAAGAGATTTTGCACGTTTTAAAAGATTACCGCTTTCAAAGTCTGCCCCGCGTGATTTTTGCGCCGAAATTATCCTTTCGGTTTCTTCCATTAAAGTGGGAATAAACCGAAGGGCTATACTCATAATAAGCGCAAGTTCGTGAACGGGGAATTTAATAAGTTTTAAAGGTTTTAAAAGCGCTTCTATACCGTCGGTAAGAGCAACGGGCGTGGTAGTGAGCGTCAGAATGCTCGAACCGAATACGAGATATAACAGCCTCAAAGCCATAAAAATTGCGTAGCGTAACGATTTATCCGTAATATTCCTTATAAGCCATACGTCCCATAAAATTCGCGCGCCGTCTTCTTTATGCAAAAAGATATTGATGACGAATGTAAACGCTATAATAAAAATTATTGCTTTTACGCTTCGTATAACAGACTTTACGGGAACTTTCGACGTCAAAATCGCTACAAGCAAAAACACCCCTGAAATTAAAAACCCCCAGAAGTTTTTGACGATAAAAATCATCGTGATATATAAAATTAAAAGAAGTATTTTCGCGCGCGGATCCATTTTGTGAACCGCCGATTTCGCCGGATAATACTGTCCGAAAGTTACGTCTTTAAGCATGAGTTATATTTTTTCAGATTTTACGCTTTTTAAGTAAGCGATAAGTTTTTCCGAAAAGTCGTCTAACGAATAGTCGGTATCTATATTAACGCCTCTTAAGGATAATTCTTCCTGCAGATAGGCGGTGACTGGGACTTCAAGCCCGCAGTCTTCGATAAGAGAGTGGACGCTGAAAAGTTCTTTAGGGGTTCCTATTTTTTTTACCGCGCCACGCTCGAAAATAACGGCTTTGGTACAATGATCGGCAACGTCGTTCATATCGTGCGAAACGATGATTATCGTTTTGATACTTGTTTCATGAAGACGCTTTAAAAGCGCCCACAGTTCAGACTTACCCTGAGGATCAAGCCCCGCGCAAGGTTCGTCTAAAATAAGAATTTTTGGACGAACGGCTATAACCCCCGCTATTGCTACCCTGCGTTTTTGCCCGCCCGACAGGTCGAAAGGAGATCTGTCTTTTATTTCGTTATAATCAAGACCTACCGTTTCGATTGCGTTTTTAACGTAAATATCTACTTCTGACTCGGAAAGTTCGGGCATAAAGTTTTTAATACCGAAAGCAACGTCGTCACGGACGGTTTCGGCAAAAAGTTGGTATTCGGGATACTGAAAAACCATCCCGACGTCGCGCCTCAGGCTTTTTAATTTAGCCTTTATCGCGGCGCGGTCTTTACGCTTCTTCGCTTTTTGAAGCGATAAATCGTATTCGCCTATTTTTAACTCGCCTTCGTCAAGAGGAATAAGCGCGTTAAGATGCTGAACGAAAGTGGATTTACCGCTGCCGGTATGACCTATGATACCGAAAAATTCGCCTTCCTTTATCGTAAGCGTAACGTTATTTAACGCCACGACTTTAAATTCGGTATTTTTGTTGTATTCAAACTGTAAATTTTTGCAAATAATATCCATAATGTTGTAAAAATGCCCCTATACGCCCGTTATTCGTTATTTTTAATATAACTTACAATATTATCGAGGAGGGTTTCTTTGTTAAGGGCGTCGCCTATAAAAATACCGTTTGATTGCAGACGTTTGGAAATTTTCATCGATACGGGCGGTTCCATGCCCGCCGTTTTTAAAAGCGCTTCGTCGCTGAAAATTTCTTCAGGCGTCCCCGTTTTTAATATCACGCCGTCCGATAAAACCGCAATTTTATCGCAATCGGTTATTTCGTCCATATAGTGTGTTATGGTGATGACGGTCATTTTTTCTTCGCGGTTTAGTTTTCTCACGACGGACATTACTTCCTCTCTGCCCTTAGGGTCGAGCATGGAAGTAGATTCGTCTAAAATAAGAATTTTCGGCTTGATTGCAAGCACGCCGGCTATCGCTACCCGTTGTTTTTGCCCGCCCGAAAGTCTTGACGCCATAGAATCTTTAAATTCGTAAGTGCCGGTTTCTTTTAAGGCAAAATCAAGGCGTTTTCCTATTTCCTCACGCGTAAGCCCTATGTTTTCGGGACCGAAAACTATATCGTCTTCCACTATCGAAGCGACAGTCTGGTTATCGGGATTCTGAAAGACTATGCCCACGTTTTTGCGGATTTCAAAAAAGTTTTTTTTGTCGGTAGCATCCATGCCCAAAACGGAAATTTTACCGGAAGACGGGGCTATAAGCCCGTTAATGAGCCTTGCAAGGCTTGATTTACCGCTTGCGTTTCTGCCGATAACGGCTAAAAACTCGCCCTCTTTTACGTTTAGAGTCACGCCTTTTAAAACCGGTTCGGCTTCGGTATATGAAAATGTTAAATCTTTAAGTTCTATAACGTTCATAACAATTCCTTTCTAACATAAAATTATACCATACGTAACGGGTTTTAGTCAAAGCGTTTGCGTACAATCGGCGTTTTTTGACGGCTAAGCGCGTAAAAAACATATAAAAAGCGGAAAATCCGATAATTTTCCGCCTCGTAAAGTTATTTGTTCAATAAGTTCAGAGAATAATTAAGTCTTCTTAAAGATTCTTCTTTACCGAGAATCTGCGCGATTTCCACAGAGCCGCCCGGCGTTACGTCTTTACCGGTTAACGCAACCCTTGCAATGCTTAAAACCTGACCGGATTTTAAACCGATAGTTTCCGCGCATTTACAAAGAGCCTGATAGATGCCGTCGTGTGAAAAGTCGGTAATTTTTTCAAATGCCGAAACGATTGCGGGAAGCGATGATTTAGCAAGGTCTTTATCGATTTTCATTTTTTTGTGGAAGTAAAGGTCCGAAGAAAACTCACCGAATTCTTCCAAAAAATTTATTTTGTCGGGGATTTCGCTTAAAATTTCCACCCTCGTTTTCAAAAGCGGGGCTATAAGCCTGTTATCGTACTTTGCGCCTACTTTGGATTTTTCGATGAAAGGCTTGGAAACAGCGTAAAATTCCTCGTCGGTCATGGCTTTTAAATATTCGCCGTTGAGCCAACGAAGTTTAACGTCATCGAAAATGGCAGGTGATTTGGAAACGCCGTCAAGCGAAAACTTTTCGATCATTTCGTCCATCGTCATTTTTTCCGAATTGTCTTTCGGACACCAGCCGAGGAGCGCTATATAGTTTATTATCGCCGCGGGCAGATAGCCTTTTGAAACGAAATCGTCGAAGTTTGCGTCGCCGTAACGCTTGGATAGTTTCCTCGTCGCGTCTTTCATGATGGGAGGGAGATGAATATAAACAGGTCTTTCCCAACCGAAAGCGTCGTACATAAGGTTATATTTGGGAGTACTCGAAAGATACTCCGATCCTCTTATGACGTGAGTTATGCGCATAAGATGATCGTCTATGACGTTTGCGAAGTTATAAGTGGGAAGCCCGTCGGATTTGATTAAAATATTGTCTTCGAGTTCGGAAAAATCAACCGAAATAGTTCCGTAAACGGCGTCTTCGTAAGTACCTACCCCGGTTTTCGGTATGTTTTGGCGGATAACGTAAGGCACGCCGTCTTTAAGTTTTTGTTCGATTTCTTCCTTCGTTAAGTTAAGACAATGCTTGTCGTAACGGGTGTTTCCGAAATCGTCTTTCAAAGAAGATAGTCTTTCTTTCGTACAGAAACAATAATACGCCCCGCCTCTTTCTATAAGTTCTTTGGCGTATTTTTGGTAAATATCACGACGCTCGGACTGTACGTAAGGTCCGTAGTTTCCTCCTACGTCGGGGCCTTCGTCGTAATTCATACCGCCCTCTTTTAAAGAAGAATAAATTACTTCGGTGGCGCCTTCGACGAAACGTTCCTGATCGGTATCCTCGATACGGAGAATAAAATCGCCCTTATGTTGGCGCGCGAACAAAAAACAATAAAGAGCGGTTCTCATACCGCCTAAGTGCATAAACCCCGTGGGGCTTGGAGCAAAACGAGTTCTTACTTTCATAATATCTCCGATGACGGCAAACGCCGCCTTATATTTTTTAATTTTTGTTCAGTTTTTCGTTTACTTTCTGGTTTATTTCTTCAAGAAGATGTTCGTGGAAGAAACTAAAAACCTTTTCACCCGATACGATTACGTGGTCTAAAAGTTTAACGTTGTTTACGGCAAGCAGATAACAAAGTTTTTCGGTTGTTAAAATATCGTTATTGCTCGGCCTCGGATCACCGGACGTGTGGTTGTGAGCGATGACTACGTAAGTAGGATCGTTACGGACGATTTTTTTGCAAAAATCCTGAAGATCTACGTTTACCCTGTCTAAAACGTGATCGCCTATAAGGTTTTTACCCGTGATCTGTTGTTTTTTATTAAGGTAGTAAATAAGAAAAACTTCGCTGTCGTATTTGGAAAAAGTTTCGATAAGAGAACGACTTAACGTATTTAACGAACTTATTTTTTCGGGCGTTTTGTCGAAAAACGAGCAACGCTTCATTACCTCGCCGAGCGTTACTATAAAAGATGCGGTTACTTCGCCAACGCCTTTTACTTCCTTTAAAGATTCGCGGGGAGCGGAAAATACGCCCGCCAGAGAACCGAAAGTTTCAAGCAATAAATGAGCCGTATCGTTCGTGTTGACGCGTGGTTTTGCCGAAAACAAAATAAGTTCCAATAGTTCGTGGTCGTTTAAAGTTTCCGCGCTTGAAAGCGCTTTTTCTCTCAATCTTTCACGGTGCTTTTCGTGCATGGGTTGCCTTTGGTATAAACTAATCGGGTTATTTCAACTCGGTTTCGGGATAAAAAATCCGCCCTTAGTAAAAAATTCGTTAAAAACATTTTAACATATTTTACAAAAAGTGTATAATGTATTTGTTAAAATTTTTAATTAACTTATTTTTTGGCGTTATTTTTGCCAAACAAAGGAGTAATTTATGAAAAACACTGAAAATCTCGCGCTGAAAAACGTTATTTTTCCTAAAAACGAGTTTATGTCGGCTTTTTGCGAACTTTTAAAAATCAGAAGCGTTAAGACCGATCCGCAACCTTCAGCCCCCTTCGGAGAGGGCGTGAAAAAGGCTTTGCTATACACCCTGTCGCTTGCCGAAAGTTTCGGTTTTAAGACTGTGAATTACGATAACTACATAGGCGAAATCGTTTTCGGCGAAGGAAAGGGTAATCCTTTCGGAATTTTGTGCCATCTCGACGTTGTTCCCGAGGGCGATTTGTCGGACTGGAACACCAACCCGTATGAACCCGCCGTTATTGACGGAAAACTTTACGCGAGAGGCGCGCTCGACGACAAATGCGGTCCTATGTCGTTTTTGTTTGCGATGAAGGCATTAAAGAACGCCGGAGTTGTTCCCGAAAGAGAAATCCGCCTCATTTTGGGTTGCGACGAAGAAAGCGGGTGGGGTTGCATACGTCACTACGAAAGCGTTGCGTCACTTCCCGAAGAAGGTATTTCACCCGATGCGGACTTCCCCGTTATTTACGCCGAAAAAGGTATAGCGCATATCGTTTATAAATTTAAAAAATCCCCTGCCTTAAAATGGATAAGGGGCGGTACGGCGGCTAACGTCGTGTGCGATAAGGTCGAGTTTGAAGTAGAAAACAGCGGGCTATATGGCGATTATCACGAGTTTATAAAAAACGGAAAGGTGATTACGTCGCTTGGTATTGCCGCTCACGGCTCAACGCCTGAAAAAGGAAAAAACGCCCTTGAACCCGTTTTGAAATTTTTATCGGAAAATAAACTTGTCGAAAAAAACGCTTACGAAAATTTATTTGAAGACGCTTTTCATCTGAAAACGCTTAACGACGAAACGGGATATCTTACCTTTTCGCCCGACCTTATTCGTTCCGACGACGACAATATCTACGTAACCGTCGATTGCAGATATCCGTCAACGCTTAAACACGAGTTCGTCGCCGAAAAGTTGGCTCTTTTAGGAGAATACGAAGTGAAAAATTGGCAAGAACCTTTGTTTTCGGATAAAAACGGCGGACTTGTAAAAACGTTGCTCGATATTTATAACGAAATAACCGGCTTGCACGCCGAGCCTGTTGCCATAGGCGGAGGTACTTACGCGCGCGCGCTGAAACGAGGCGTCGCTTTCGGACCCGCAAACGGAGAAGAAGCGGACAGCATTCATAAGCCTAACGAGTATATCACGCTTAAAACCATCGACGATATGAACGCAATCTATCTCGAGACCTTAAAAAGGATTTGTTTTTAAGCGATTAAATTTAAAAAAACAAATAAAAAATCTTCGCAAAGTCGGGCAATAAGCCGATTAACGAAGATTTTTATTTTTTTATCAATTTATTTTTTACTCGTCTTACGATGTTTAAATTGATAATAAGCATTACGCAAATCATCAAAAGTTGAATAGCGCCCATCAGAACAAAAACGAGATAAACGTTTTTTGCGTCTTTAAACGAAAGATAAAAACTCAGCGCCGTAAGCCACCCGAACAAAGACAAACTGATTAAATCAACCCTCTTTTTTACGCACGCTATAAATATAAAAACGGCAAGACACATCGGCGGCAATACGTATAGCAATAAAAGCCACGTATTAAACGTATCGACGTCCAAAAGCCCCAGCGTTACAATCGCTATAACCGCAAGCAGGAAAAGAATAGCCTCCGTCATGAGAAGATATAAAACTTTTATGGAAAGCGGAAGCCCTAAAATTATCTTCGTATCGCTTTTAGGGTTTTCTTTCGACGATGAAGTAGCGCCCTTTCGGGAAGTGGTTACGTTGTCGCCTGCTTCGTCGGTCGGCGATTCGGCTATGTCGGCTTCTTCAAAAAGAGTGGTAACGAATTCGTCAACGGTAACGTTGAATAATTCGGATATTTTTTTTAACGTAAAAATACTCGGAGTGGTTTCGCCCGTTTCCCATTTCGAGATGTTTTTGTTGGAATATTGAATTTTTTCGGCAAGTTCAGCCTGACTCATCCCGTGCTTTTTACGGAGATAAGTTATGTTTCTTGCGACAATTTCTCTTTCTTCCATTGAAATAAGGTTTACGAAAAAGACAAAATAACGATTTTTCAAAAATCGTACGAATTTTGCTTTAAAGTTTACTTCAATATCAATAATAGCAAAAAAAAGTGATAAAAACAAGAAAAAAAAGGACCAATAACGAGAAATCGGGACAATTCGCTTTTTAAGCGAACGTCAATCTCGTATTTTTAGACACTAAAAGAGTAAAATTCGCTTGTAAAAATTACCGTCGGATTATATATTAGGAAGGTAAAAGCGTTTTGACGCGGTTTTATTGACTCGTG
>ERZ870021.57-NODE-57-length-12792-cov-6.752418_pt1 | contig 12792 bp, 14 predicted proteins | sample MGYA00520890_ERZ870021 | MGnify/ENA primary metagenome ERZ870021 (study PRJEB32232, sample SAMN07284987) | human gut metagenome | biome: human-associated habitat; material: feces | host: Homo sapiens | place: Tanzania | collected 2014-08-14 ...
AAGTATCATATTTACGAAGCATAACCCTAATAGATATTTCTCTGCACGCGAATTACGTACTGTTTTTACTGAACATGAATTTCTTATTGTTTTTTCGGAACACGAATTACTTATTGGGTTTACTGAACACGAATTTCTTATTGTTTTTTCTGAACACGAATTACACGAATTACACGAATAAGTTGCTTGAAGACGAAAGATTCGTTAGATTCGAGAGATTCGTGTTCAAAATTTAACATTCAACATTAAAACAAACGTCAATGGATTTACGAAGTTACACCAAGCAGGAGTTAGCCCTGCTCTATTTTCCGGATTCCGACCCGGACGTGGCAAGAGCCCATCTGATGAGATGGATAGTAAGATGCACCCAGCTCTATGAGCAGTTGCTGAAGAGTGGATACACCAAGAGCAGCAAGGAGTTCAATCCCCTGCAAGTATCCTATATTTTCTTCCATTTGGGAGAACCCTGATATTTATCAATGATATTCGGTTAGTATCGTGGAGCAACATTGAGTATCGGTGAGTTGGGAATGAGAAATGTTGTATCTTTGCAATGTGATTCAGAAAGAAACATATAGATAAAACAGGCACTGCGCAGCGCCCACTCAACATTCAACACTTAACACTTAAAAACTATGTTGCTTTACGTACTAAAACTAAATCAGAACGCCAAGATGCCAGAGGCATACGGCAAGTACTACGCCTATCCAGTCATCACGCAGACGGTAGACATCGACGGCCTGGCCGAACACATGGCTAGCCACAACACTCCTTTCTCCAAGGGAGCCATCAAGGGCATGATTACCGATATGGTATCGTGCATCAAGGAACTCACCTTGCAGGGTATCGCTGTGAAGATCGACGACCTCGCCATCTTCTCCATCGGCATCCGCAACAAGGAGGGAGCCGCCTCGGAGAAGGAGTTCACCATCGCCAAGAACATCAACGGTTTCCGTCTCCGTGCTCGTGGCACCGGTGAGTTCAGCGCCAAGACCATCAACCTCGAAGCTACGCTGAAGAAGGCCTCTGCTCTGTTAGGTGATGGCACCACCCCGGATACCGACAAGGGAACCACTGGTGGCGAAAACACCGAACAAGGTGGTAGCGGAACCCCTGGTGGTGACAACACCGACCAGGGCGGTAGCGGAACCACTGGAGAAGGAGGAGGCGATGGCTTAGAGTAGTCCTAGCCTCCTGGCATCAGAAACAAGAGAAAGCGCATCGGCAGGATGCAGTCCGGAGTAATCCGAGGGCCCCATCAGGAATGAGTTCATCACTCACCATTCAACATTGTCAAATCATCGCCCTGAACGGATACTTGCTCATCCTGCCCGCTTTCTTCTTGGTTCACAGAAAATTCAACATTCAACATTTAACATTTAACATTAAACATCACTCCCCATGAAAGTAAACTGGAAATCCGTCATCAATTTCGTCATCACCGTCCTCACCGCCGTCCTCAGCTCCTTCTGCATGCAGAGCTGCAAGTGATAGCGTCTGAACACGAATTACACGAATCGAACGAATCATATCTGTTCAAAGCACTTATTCGTGTCATTCGAGAAATTCGTGTTCAGTTAAATATCTGTTCAAAGCACTTATTCGTGTCATTCGAGAGATTCGTGTTCAGTTAAACCCTTTATAATCCAAAGAACAATGAAGAATCCAAGAAAAATCGATCTGATTGTGGTACATTGCAGTGCCACACATGTTAACCAGGACTTCCCAGTAGAAGCCTTGGAAGCTTGCCACAAGGCCCGTGGTTTCCACTCCATCGGTTACCACTATTACATTACGAAGGATGGCATAGTCTATCCCTGCCGTCCAGAAACCGAGGTGGGTGCTCACGCCCGCCACTACAACGCCCACAGCATCGGAATCTGCTACGAGGGTGGTCTCGACGAGAAAGGCAAGCCTGCCGACACTCGCACTCCAGCCCAGAAGGAATCTCTGGAAGACCTCCTCTACAGTCTCGTCCTCGACTATCCCGATGCCGAGATTCTAGGTCATCGTGACCTCCCTTGGGTTCGCAAGAGCTGTCCTTGCTTTGATGTCAAGGAATGGTTATCACAAGTTTTTTATAATCACAAGTAACAAGATTAGTTAATAGAAAGTGGATGAATATCAGTAAGATACAAAATCCACTTTCAAAAACTCTTGTAATAATATTAGCCTCATGCGAGTCCTTTTAAGTATGCTTTTAAATCTGGGTTACGTTCCCAACTAGCCAAGTTCTCATTTCCAGTTAAGGTGAGACTTACTTTTTCTATAGCCTCCCTTTTAGCTTTCAAATCAGCTCTGGCATAAATCTCTGTTGTCTGAACCGATGCATGTCCCAAAAAGTCCCTAATATAAACAAGGTTTACTCCTGCTTGAAGCAGATGCATCGCTCTAGAGTGTCTTAGCACATGCGGAGTGATACCTAGCGGTACGTCATCCGAATGTTTCTCATGTGCTAACTTCGCATATTTTTGTAGAATATGTGTTACACCTTGTGACGTGAGTTGTATCCCAGAATGGTTCTGAAACAATTTATATTCTTCAGTACCTAGAATGTGATAGTCAAGATAATAATTCCTTAACAATTCAGCCATATGCTCTGTCAAAGGAACTATGCGAGTTTTATTTCCCTTGCCAAGCAGCGAAATGGAGAATGGCTTGGATAGCCTTACATCCTTGGGAGCCAGCGTAATGACTTCTTGCACTCTTGCCCCAGTCTCATAAAGTAGTGACAGCAAAACCAAATGTCTTCTGCCTACTTTGGTGCTAGTGGGCACCTCATCTAGAATCGCACTTACGCTTTCCTTTGTCAGATGCTTGACAGTCTCCTTGCGGCATTTTTTGCATTTTATTCCAAGATTGGAATTCCATAGGTCAAGATGCTCAATGTCCTCATACGAGAGAAAGCGAAAGAAAGATCGCAAAGCTGCCAAGCGCACGTTTCGTGTTGAAATGGCATTACCCTTTGTGTCTTCCAGCCAATCAAGAAAGTCCAAAATGAAAGTCTTTGATAATGTTTCCAGCTTAATCTTTTCTGGACTCAACTTATACTTGTCTTTAGCAAATTCCATGAGAAGTAGGAAAGTGTCTCTGTAAGACCGTATGGTATGAGAACTCGTTCCCAGTTCTCCAACGAGGTACTTTTGGAAAAACTTTTCCAAAAAATACGAGAAATTCTTAGTTGTCTTCATGCCAATGCTCTGTTTTAGAAGTTCGTTCAACAATCGCCTTTATTTCAGGCAAGCTCAGATTCACTTTGTTGATGATGTCTGGATAAACCTCCTGTGTCAGTCTAAGGTAACGCTCCGTAGAATATGCATCCAAATGCCCCAAGAACTTTGACAACACCGGAAGGCTGCAATAAAGGTCCATTCCTTCTCCCACAAGTTTTATCATGGCATGTACACATGCTGTATGTCGTAAATCATGTATGCGAGGACCAGCAAAGTGCCCCCGGTATGGAATGCCCGCTTTTCTCAGCGACTCACGAAACCATCTTTCTACAGTATTTATGTTAAGGGAATGTCCACATCTATTTACCAACAGAGGTGAATCCGGGAGGGAAACCTTTTTCATCGGCAGCATATTCCGATAGCGGATGTAGCCCTGGAGCACCTCTTGCAAAGGTTTATTAATCGGGCAAATGCGTTGGTGGCGATTTTTCGACTCTTCTATGAGAATCACATGATGTTGGAAGTCAACATCCTTGTTGCAAATGGACACCGCCTCACCTACTCTCATGCCTGTACTATATAGTAGCCTGAACAAGACTGGCATGCTCATCAGACTGGTCCTGTTGAACTCACTTCTTATGGCTGTTGAGTCTATGGCTTGAAATATTGCTTGGATTTCCTCATGACTGAAAATATAAGGTACAAAAAAGTTGTCCTTGCACCTTGGCAATCTCGGGATGAAGTCGTTTATTCCCAAAGCCTTCAAAAACTTTAGAAACTGACGAAATGTTGCCGCCTTAGAATATACAGCTTTCGTACTTGCCTCGGGAACACGGACGCTGTCTAGCCAACCCTCGTAATACGATTGGTCGATAAAACCCTGTGGAGGATTGGATGCGATGTACATGTCTATCTGCCTAAGGTTGCCTATTGCCGATTTGCATTGAAAACCATGCGCCTTCCTGTCTTCCACCCACAAGTCCATATAGGGGGCGAAGATGCTGACAAATACTTTATCTTCCATAAAGGACACCTCCTTTCTGCTCATAAAAGCTATTAGGCACTTGCGGAACATCCAATGAGCATCTCAATAGCATATTCTTGTCAACGGACAGATAAGGCATGGTCGATGCGGAGGTCGAATGACCGAGCAAGGAACTTATGACATGCACGGAAACATTCTCCTTAAGCAATTGCGTAGCCAGGCTATGCCGTAAACTATGCGCAGAATGGTGGCGGCCACGCAAGTCTATTCTTGCCTCACGCATGGCATCGCTTACTGCGAAGCACTAATTGGGGCATACGGTGGGGTTGCATTGAGAAACACATAGCTACTGGAACTTTGCGGTCTTCCATGCAGAATATAATCTACTAAGGATTCCCCGACCTCCTTAGGCATTGGAATGGTTAGCAAACGCTGGGTCTTGTGTTGTGTAATATTAATCTCGTTCAAGTCCCAGTCCAGGTTGGAAAATTCCAATCTGCAAATATCGGAGCGTCTAAGCCCCAGGCGGCTTCCCAACAGGATTATTGCATAGTTTCGCTTGCCCAAGGGACCAGTCCTGTCTATGCTTTGTTCGATAAGGGATATTTCGTCTGGTTCATAATAGGATAATAGTGGCACACTGCGCTGTCGCCCTATATGTTGCAGAAAGTTACTAAAGTCCAGGGTGGTCTTGCCGATGGAATACAGATATCTCAGGAAATTCTTAACGGGTAAAACCTTTCCGTACTTGTCACCCATGAGAGTATCCAAAAAGGCATTGATGTTCTTGACCGTTATTGTAGCTGTTGTGACACCCTGGTGCTCCATAACTCCACAAAAACGACTAATGTACAACTTGTAGGTATCAATCGTTTGAGAGGCAAGCATCTTTTCACGCAAAACATCACTTGTTAGATATTGTTGTGCATAATAACCAAAGTCACCAGTAAACTGATAAGTACAAGATGGACGTAAGGAGAGCAACGATGATACCTCCCCCTTCATAGAGGAATTTAGTAATTTAACCATACGACAGTCTCTCTGGTAATGTCTGGCACCAACACCTTTTTCAAGCGTAATCGTCGAAGTAAAAAAGTTGCCAACATCTTCATTATAGAAATCTAAGTGACGCTTCTCCATAAAGGCCACCAAATGTCTGGCTGAAGAAATGAGTCGTGACCTGGTATCTCCCGACAGGTCATAAGGAAGAAGAATCTCCTTCAAGTACGAAAGGAGACCTTCCTTTGGAATTTGTGTTACTTGTTTCATAATTACTATAGTTTTATCGGGAAACAACGCGTTACCCGATGCAAATATAGTAAAAATTTTGCAAATACAACGGTATTATTATCAAAACATTGTAATCACAAGTTTTACTAACAATCAAACTGTTATACTATTAATACATAGATTACTTGTGATTATAAAAAACTTGTGATAACAGCTTTAATCAAAATCTTGTGATAAGAATGGCTTTCCTCCATCCATTTCCACATCTAGTCTCCTCCTCTCATCAAATATAAATTTCCGTACTCATCTCTTTCCTCCCCAATCTTATGACTTCAAGCGCATAAGGTTGGGGCTTTTTTTGCGAATGTTTTATGGATTTTTATCTTTTATGCAATGATTTTCTGCAAAAAGTTTGGCGAAGAGCTAGATTTTTACTACATTTGCATTCATAAAAATTAGTTTTTGATTATGACAGCTAGAGACGATCGGGAAAGGGAAAAATCGATAAGAGAAACTATTGGTAAGTTTTTCTTTGATTTGGCAAAAACTACTTTCACCGCAATGGTGATAGGTGGCTCTGTTGCCTTAATAACAGGGATGGAGGAGGCTTTGCCTTATGCCATCTTGTTAGGTGTTGGTGTTATTTCGACAGTTTTATTAGCTATTATTGGGTACTATATTTTAAAACATAAATAATATGGAAGGATTAATTATAATTTTGGGTGGTGTCGCAGTTTGTGCAGCCTTGTTTTTGCTTTGGATGATGAAGACCAAAGCTGGTCAGAAATGGGTGAAGGAGTTATAAAGTCATAGATGATAAATGCTTCAAAAGAAAAGCGTTTTATCGTCCGAAAGCTTTCAAAAAGGGTTGCAATCCTTGGAATGATGGATTGCAACCCTTTATGTTTTTTCATGCAATTTTCTAAGCATTTATTTCATATATTTCTTCAGCCACAAATCGAAGAACTTATCATATACCACGTAGGCATCATCCTGCTGGATGATGAAGTCCTTCTCTAGCAATCCCTTCAGGGCGGAATTTACTGAGCTTGGCGACGGGAGATGATATTTCTTGGCGAAGGCTCCGCTTTTTACGCTTCTGGCTTCGCCCTCTGCAGAGATGGCGATGAAGACATTGCGCTGCTTTTCCGGCATCTGGCGCAGAAGGGTCTCGTAGGTGTCTGATGCCATGTTGAGATTGTAGTTGATGGCGTCATCTACCATATCCAGAGTGCAGGTACCCTGTTCGGGAGTCTTGAGGAAGAGAACATTCATTACTCGCTGGATGTATGAAGTGACACCATCGAAACGGGTGAAGAGTTCTCCGATGATGGCAGTATCTAGATGTTTGTTGCGCTCCTCGAACTTGGCAGTCGCAAACTCCTTGTATTTCTCTGTATCCAGAGGCTTCAGGTTCATCAGCGTCACGCTCTGATAGAAAGGGCGGGCAGGGGATGTGAACATCTCTGCCATCAGATGGCGATGAGAACCCGAGAAGATGAAGTGGGCATTGGTGCATCGCTGGATATAGGTACGGAGCAATGCCTCTATGCGATTGTCGGCATAGTTGGTGATTTGCTGAAACTCGTCGATGGCAACAAGACATGGCTTGTCGGCTTGGTTGAGATAAGCGAATATCTCATCAAGCGTAATTTCCGGATTTACTATGTTGCCGATGCCTATTCCCCAAACTGGAGCCCCGTTGATATCGAAAGAGATTTCTGAACGGAGAGAAGAGAGCGCCATCAGGAATTTCTCCCATGCACTTCTGCCTTTAGGACGAAGTTCGTCAATGATGGCTTTGCCGAACATATTGACCAGATTGTTGACGGAATTGGTTGAATAGATATCAATGATAAAGGTATAATAATCTTTTTGGATGACTGGCTGGGCAAAGCAATGGTGAATCAGCTCTGTCTTTCCGATGCGTCGAGGGGAAATCAGAGCCATGTTATTCTCATTGGTCAGCATCTCTGTGATATGCTGGGTTTCTTCCATACGGTCGCAGAAGTATTCCGGACCGGCGTAACCATTTGTGACAAAAGGATTCTTCATTACCATATCTATACCTTATTATATATTCTACGGCTGCAAAGATACAACTTTTATTCCGATTATCATAAAGTGATTATCATAAAATGATAATGAAATAAGGAATTTTATTATTTGATGATTATCATAAATTGATAATTATGATATGAAGACCCCCTCTAATGTCAATAGAAAAAGGGTTGCAATCCTCGAAAAGATGGATTGCAGCCCTTTATACCTTATTATATATATGATAGAGCTAAGATAACTCTATCATATATTCATTTCTGGAAGCTGATTACAGCTGAGCCAACTCTACAACCTTATCTACTGCAGCACTCAAGCCGTCCTTGTTCTTACCGCCAGCCTGAGCATAGTGAGGCTGACCGCCACCGCCGCCCTGAATCAGCTTGGCAGCTTCGCGAATCATCTTACCGGCGTTCAAACCGTGATCCTTAACCATATCATCGCTGAACATCACGCTGAGCATAGGCTTGTCGTTGTGGTAAGAACCTACCACACAGATCATGTTCTCTGGCAAAGCCTCGCGAACCTTGAATACCAAATCCTTGGCAGCTGCTGGCTCCATAGGCAATACGGCTGTAACAACCTTCACACCATTGATTTCTCTTGCATTCTCTACAAGCTTATCCTTGGTGCGCTCCACAGCCTGAGCCTGGAACTTCTCTACGTCCTTCTTCAAGGCATCGTGCTCGTCGATGTACTTTCTGATGACACCCTCGAGATCCTTGGCGTTGTTGAACAAGCCCTTCAAGGCTACGATTGTATCCTGCAAACCGTAGATTGCCTCCTCGCAAGCCTTGCCTGTCAAAGCTTCGATACGGCGGATGCCGGCTGCTACACTGCTCTCGGAGATAATCTTGAAGAAACCAATCTTACCGGTACTCTTGGTGTGAATACCACCACAGAACTCAGCAGATGGACCGAAGCGAACCACACGAACCTTGTCGCCATACTTCTCACCGAAGAGGGCGATAGCGCCAAGCTCCTTAGCCTCCTCGATAGGAGTATCGCGGTGCTCATCCAATGGATAGTCGGCACGGATCATCTCGTTTACCATGCGCTCTACCTTACGGAGCTCCTCGTCTGTTACCTTCTGGAAGTGAGAGAAGTCGAAACGCAATGTATCCTTATCTACATAAGAACCCTTCTGCTCTACGTGCTCGCCCAAAACCTGCTTCAGGCAGTAGTCGAGCAAGTGGGTAGCTGTATGGTTGACAGCGCTTCCCTCGCGGCTCTCGATATCTACGCAAGCCATGAAATCAGCGTTTACATCCTTTGGCAACTCCTTTACGATGTGGATGCTCTGGTTGTTCTCGCGCTTGGTATCGATAACCTGAATGGTCTCATTCTCGCTAACGAGCACACCCTTGTCGCCAACCTGTCCACCCATCTCACCATAGAATGGGGTGTTGTCGAGTACCAACTCATAGAAGGTGTTCTTCTTCTGAGTCACCTTGCGGTAGCGCAGGATGTGGCACTCATATTCTGTATAGTCGTAACCCACGAAGTTCTGGTCGCCTTCCTTCAAGACTTCCCAGTCGCCGTTCTCTACGGCAGCAGCATTGCGGGCACGCTCTTTCTGCTTCTTCATCTCCTCGTCGAAGCCTGCAGCATCTACGGTGTAACCATTCTCACGGCAGATCAACTCTGTAAGGTCGAGAGGGAAACCGTATGTATCGAAGAGGCGGAATGCACTCACGCCGTCGAGCTGAGTCTCGCCATGAGCCTTGAGCTCGTCCATATCGCCATTGAGGAGGTTGATACCCTTCTCCAAGGTGCGGAGGAATGAATCCTCTTCCTCTTTCATCACACGGGTGATGAGCTCCTGCTGAGCTGGCAACTCTGGGAAGGCTGCACCCATCTGCTCTACCAATACATTGACGAGCTTGTACATGAACGCCTGCTTCTGACCGAGGAATGTGTAAGCGTAACGTACGGCACGGCGCAAGATACGGCGAATTACGTAACCAGCCTTGGCATTGCTTGGCAACTGACCGTCGGCGATGGAGAAGGCTACGGCACGGAGGTGGTCGGCGCAAACACGCATAGCGATGTCAATCTTCTCCTGCTCATCCTTGCCCTCACCGTTTTCACCTGTAGGAGTAGTGAAGCCGTACTTCTTGCCAGAGATAGCCTCGATTTCCTTGATGATAGGCTGGAAGATATCTGTATCATAGTTAGAGTGCTTGTCCTGCAACATGCGAACCAGGCGCTCGAAGCCCATACCTGTATCGATTACGTTCATTGACAATGGCTCGAGAGAACCGTCAGCCTTGCGGTTGTACTGCATGAACACGATGTTCCAGATTTCGATGACCTGAGGGTTATCCTTGTTTACCAACTCGCGACCTGGAACCTGAGCCTTCTCCTCTGGAGTACGAGAATCCACGTGAATCTCAGAGCAAGGACCGCAAGGACCTGTATCGCCCATCTCCCAGAAGTTATCGTGCTTGTTACCATTGATGATATGGTCTGCAGGAACGTGCTTAGCCCAGTAGCTGGCTGCCTCGTCGTCGCGCTTCAAACCTTCTTCCTCGCTACCCTCGAACACGGTAACATAGAGGTCGGCAGGATTGAGTTTCAACACCTCGGTCAGGTACTCCCAAGCCATATCGATGGCGCCCTCCTTAAAGTAGTCGCCAAAGCTCCAGTTACCGAGCATCTCGAACATGGTGTGGTGGTAAGTATCGTGACCTACCTCTTCGAGGTCGTTGTGCTTACCGCTTACACGGAGACATTTCTGAGTATCAACACGACGAACATCCTTTCCTGGGTCTTTTGTACCGAGGATGATGTCTTTCCACTGGTTCATACCAGCGTTTGTAAACATCAGCGTTGGGTCATCCTTGATAACCATAGGTGCTGATGGAACAATTTTGTGGCCCTTACCTTCGAAGAATTTCTTGAAGGATTCGCGCACTTCATTAGCTGTCATCATATCTTTTTTATATTTATCTTTAATTTCTTTTTCCTGTTTTGAAGAGGGGATTGAGAGTCCTCTCAGAAAATATTTTTGCCCTTTAGGGCATTTTCTTCCGAAAATCTTTGCAAAGATAAGAAGAATTGTTTAATTTTGCAACTAAATTAATTATTTTTGAAATTAAAGTTTGGAAAAATGGCTTTAAATACAGATAAAAACGTAAAATTGTACTATTCCATCAAGGAAGTGGCTGAGGAAGTGGGTGTAACGGAGTCAACTCTCCGTTATTGGGAAAAGGAGTTTCCTTTCCTCAGACCTAAGGTGGGTGTGAACAAGGTGCGTCAATATTCTGACAAGGATATTGAGCAGGTGAAACTCATCTATAACCTGATCAAGGTGAAGGGATTCAAGATTGCTGCGGCACGTAAGTATCTGAGTCAAAACAGAACGGGTGCCGAGAAATCGTCTGACGTTCTCGACACCCTCATTTCTGTAAGAGATCAGCTCAAGGAACTCAAGAAACAGCTCGACGGACTGGTTTAATACTTTGTTTTTGGAACATTGAGCTTTGATCATTGAGCTTTGAACTTTATGATTAGTAAAGAGTAGGGGATTACCAGCATTCTTCGCCGAAGACCTCGGCGATGGTAATCTTGCTGGCCTCTTTCTTGCTGAGCTGATGGCTCCAGGCTACTCTGCCCTTGGTGGATGCACCTGGACCATAGTTCTTGTATTCGCTGTACTCGGCAGTTTCTTCATTCTTCGGGTTGCGCCAGTTGTCCCAACCTGCAGGTGTGATGTGGCTGCCCATCTCGCAATTCATGAAGAGGGTCTTGGCGTATGGGCGCCAAGGACGACCTAGATATACCTTGTCAACACCCGCATCAGCTGTCAGCTTGCACTTGTTGAAGACATAACCGTATTTCTGACCAGCAGGGCTGGATGCGGCTGTGATGTAACTGTTTGCCTTGCTGTGAATCTCACAATTCTCAAACCATGCCAAGCTAGGACCGAAGATGAAATCGGTGGTTCCCTCGATATAGCAGTCGTAGAAGGCGATGCGGGAGCCTGCCTTGCCGGTATAAACGGTATCCTGATTACCCAGAAGACGGCAGTTCTGTACCAGCACATGGTCGCCCTCGATGTGGAGCGAAACAGCCTGTCCCAGTTTGGCGGCATTATTTTCGATGGTGATGTTCTTCAGTGTGATGTAGCTACCTTCTACCTTGAGGGTATAGGTGCGGAAGGTTCCCATCTTCTTGCCTTTGGCAGATGCATCTGAGTCGAGTCCGCCGATAGGCATCAGAATATTGGCATGGTCATCCCAGGTGATGATGGTCTGGTCGCGGTCTTCTCCGCAGATCGTGATGTTGGTGAGCCATGATGGGATGATGAGTTTCTCCTTATACACGCCCTTTTTCACATAGATTACCTTGGTGTATTCCATAAAGGCACGGCATACCTGGATGGCTTCGTCTATGGTGCGGAATTCGCCCGTGCCATCTCGCGAAACAACCAGTGTATCAGGATTATCGTACTTGTTAGCAGCAGTCAGAGGCAGCATCGCCAACATCATCAGGAATGATAAAAAAAGCTTTTTCATTGTTTTGTTTGTTTTTGTTTTAATGATTGTAGTTTATTCGTTTTGATGAAAATCAGGAGCTGGAAGCAGCAGGCTTCCAGCTCCTAATTTCAAATGATATCATCTTTGTTCTTTTTTGATGATGATTCCATCTCTATTCTTTTCAGATTACAAGATTCTCTGCACTTCCTGCAGATCCTCAATCGTCTTGAGCTTATCCATGATGATCTTCACTTCATCACGGTCGTGAATACGAAGTTCGATGGTTCCGTCAAAGATTCCGTTATCGCTGCTGATGGTAAGCTTATGGATGTTGATGCCCAACTGGTCGCTGATTACACGGCTCACATCCAGAAGCATACCCTTGCGGTCGATACCCTTGATTTCGATGGTGGCATCAAAGAGCATCTGCTTGTGCATATCCCACTTGGCATCCACGATACGGTTGCCGAAGCTTGATTTCAGCTTGGCTGCTACGTTGCACGAACGCTTGTGAATCTCGATGCGGTTCTTGTTGTCGATGAATCCCATCACGTCGTCGCCTGGAATGGCGTGACAGCAGGATGGGAAGATAAACTGGTTGATGTTTTCTTCGGTCAGGATGAGCGGCTTCTTCTTGTTGAAATCCTTGCCCACCACAAAGAGTTCCTGTGGCTTTACGATGCCGCCTGTTTCCTCCTTCTGCTTGTTCTTGCCCAGGAATGGGATGTAGTCGCGCCAGCTAGAAGATTGCTTCTGCTTTTTGGTCTTGCCCTGCAGTTCATCGAGGTCTTTCTCTCCGAGCAGGATGCAGTGCTCGCCTAGTGACTGGAAGAAGTTGTCGCGCTTCTGGATATTGTGGAGTTCG
>ERZ870021.60-NODE-60-length-12626-cov-4.732489_pt1 | contig 12626 bp, 20 predicted proteins | sample MGYA00520890_ERZ870021 | MGnify/ENA primary metagenome ERZ870021 (study PRJEB32232, sample SAMN07284987) | human gut metagenome | biome: human-associated habitat; material: feces | host: Homo sapiens | place: Tanzania | collected 2014-08-14 ...
AATATGCTTGCAAGTGTAGGCGATTATATCATTAGAGGGGTAAACGGAGAGATTTACCCGTGTAAACCCGATATTTTCGAGAAAACTTATGAGCCTGTTGAGGAATAGGCGGCATAAGTTTAAAAGCCTAAAAACAGCGCAGCCCGTGGGTATGCGCTGTTTTTATATAACTCACAGCGAACGCAACGGGCAATGAACGGGGCGGGCGCAGAAAGGAACAAAAATGGAAAACTTAATCAGATTACCGCTACAGTATTTTGCCGAAGACGTAAACGGGGCGGGCGCTTCGGGCGCAGACGCGAACGGAGACGGACAGGCGACAGGCGGCGAGGGCGCAAAGCAGGACACTCCGCCCACATTTGACGAGCTGTTGAAAAGTAACAAGGAATACCAGGCGGAGTTTGACCGCCGCACAAGTAAGAGCCTTGAAACGGCGCGCAAAAACTGGGAGGCGGAGAAGCAGGAGGCTTTAACTGAGCAGGAAAAGTTAGCGAAGATGAAAGCCGACGAGAAAGCCCAGTATGAGCGCGAAAAAGCAGAAGCAAAGCTGAAAGAGCGCGAAGCGGAGATCACACGCCGCGAGCTCATGGCTTCGGCAAAGGAAACGCTTCTTGAAAAGGAGCTTCCCGCAGAACTGGCAAACGTAATAAATTACACCAACGCGGACACCTGCAAGGAGAGCCTTGACGCGCTCGAGGTGGCGTTTAAAGCTGCCGTTGCGAACTCAACAAATGATAAGTTACGAAGCAAATCCGCGCCTAAAACAGGCGGCGGAAACGGTGCCGTTGACCCGTTTCTTTCGGGGCTCGGCTTAAAACAGTAAATGGAGGTAAGAAAACATGGCAATCAATCTTGCTGAAAAGTATTCTAATCAGATTGACGAAGTAATGCGCGCGGGAGCGCTTTCCACACCCGGCGTAAACAACGAAGTTGATTTTGTCGGCGCACAGACTGTAAAGATCTATTCAATGGGAACTGCGCCGCTCAACGACTACGACCCCAACGGCGGTATGCAGCGTTACGGCACTCCTACCGAGCTGCAGGACACGATACAGGAAATGACTATGACGCAGCAGAAGTCGTTCACGTTCACGATCGACAAGACCTATGCAGTAGACAGCCCCGAGGGTGTAAGAAACGCGGGAAAGGCGTTACAGCGCCAGTTAGACCAGGTAGTCATTCCCGCAATCGACCGCTACCGCTTTGCAAAGCTCGCGGAAAAGGCTAAAACAAAGACGTATACGGCGCTTACCAAAAGCAACGCATACGAAGCCTTTTTAAAGGCAAACACCGCAATCACAGACGCGGAAGTTCCCGAAACAGGACGCGTCGCGTTCTGTTCATCGGCATTTATCGAGCTCTTAAAGCTCGACGCCAACTACACAAAGGCGGGTGACCTCGCGCAGGACCGTATCGTGTTCAAGGGCATGGTCGGCGAATGTGACGGCGTGCCTATTCTCAGAATCCCCGGGCACAGACTTCCCGCGGGCGCGTCGTTTATCATCACTCACCCGATTGCAGCACCGGCGCCTGTTAAGATCCGCGACTACAAGATACATCAGGACCCGCCCGGACTTGCGGGCAACCTCGTTGAGGGGCTTATTTATCACGACTGCTTCGTGTTTGAAAACAAGCGTGTGTGCATTGCCGTGAACTATGGCACTCTTGATACCCTCGAAATCGAAATGACTGCGACGACTTCGGGCAAGGGAAAGGTCACCGTTTCGGGCGCAACAAGCGGCGGTACGCTCGTGTATAAGACGGGAGCAAGCACTTCCGCGCCTGCTCTCGGCGCTGACCTGTCGAGCTGGGACGAGCTGCCCGCAGACGGCGAAGTTTCCGCAACGGCAAGTCACAAGATCGTAGTTGCGCTCAAAAACAGCGACGGCAAGGCTGTTGCAAGCTCTACTGCGGAAACCGTCACAGTAGGCGGTTAAGGGGGTAAGTCGGCTATGATGACAGCGCTGGAAACCCTCAAAGTTCGGCTCGGGATAGCCGACGATAAACAAGATAGACTCCTAACGGTCCTGCTTTCCTCCGCAGAAGATACCGTTCTTGACCTTATCGGGCGGGAGGTTTTACCCGCCCGCCTGGTAAGCGTAAAGGTGGAGCTCGCGCTAATCGCCTACAATGCGCAGGGCGCAGAGGGCGAAAGCTCGCGTTCCGAAGGCGGTATATCTCGTTCATTCGTGGACGGACTGCCCCGAGAAATGCAGGAACGCTTGAAAAACTATCCCCGAAAGGTGGGCGTTATCCATGAGAATTATGGCGGCAGATCTTAGCGATGTGACAGTATACAGGGCGGAAACTAAGCCGTCCGAGTATATTGGTACTAAAACCGAATACATCGAAAATGGCACGATTCGGGCACAGATACAGCCTGTGACTGATAAAATCGCCGTAAGCCTTTACGGAAACAGGGTCGAGCAGATGAAAAATCTCATTTGCGAATACGGCTCTGACATAAAGAAAGGCGACAAGGCAGAAATCAGCGGGGAAATGTACAAAATCGTTAATGTGCTAAACTACAGCACACACACGACGGCGATTGCGGAGCGGGCGGGACTGAATGAAAATCGAAGTAAAGGGGCTTGATAGGCTCTTACACGGCTTTGAGCGCCTCGGCAAAAGTGATGAAGCCGAAAAAACGGTTGAAAAATCCCTACATGAAGCCGCGATTGGCACGCAGGCAAAGGCTAAAGAGGATTGCCCCGCCGATACAGGGCAGCTTAGAGGCAGCATTTTGCTGCGAAAAATCAAGGGCGGATATCGTGTAGGAGCGTACGTTAAACACGGCGTGTACGTCGAGTTTGGCACTGGCACGCTAGGTAATCCGTCTGTACCGCACACAACTAAAAAATATTGGCGGTACAAGGACGATAAAGGCAACTGGCACACTTCACACGGTATGAAGCCGCGCCCGTTTTTGCAGCCTGCTTTTAACGAGTACAAGGCTAAGTTGCCCGAAATCGTAAAAATAAAGCTTGCCAGGAGTTTAAAGGAGGCTATGCACAATGGTTGATTTACTTCCGCACGTCGCGGACGTGCTTAGCGCCACGGGCGCGCAAATTGAGCTGTCGTACAACGATATATCGGCGACAATCCCGCTCATTGTGCTTTCAGAAATCGACAATCGCGCTGCGGTAGTTTCCGACAGTTCCGAGATGTACAGCGGCGTAACGGTACAGACGGACATATACCACTACGACGAGCAGAGAGCGCGGGAACTCGCGATAAAAGCCGCTGAGCTTATGACCGCCGCAGGCTTCCGCCGCTCTTATTCCTCGCCCATTCACGAGGACAATTTATTTCGATATACAATGCGTTTCGGCGCGACGGTGTACGAAGCGAAAGCGCTGCTTTTCGGCAGCGAAAAATAAACAAGCGCTGCCATTTGGCAGCAGAAAGGAATAAACATGGCTGAATTTTTAAGCGCAAAAACTACACTTAAAATCGGGAGCGTGACTATAACGAACATGAAATCAACTCCCGACATGGGCTCCGAACCCGACAAGGTGGATGTAACGAGCTTCGATAACGAGAAATACAAATCGTACATCACGGGGCTTATGGACCCCGGTTCGCTGGTGTTTGAGTTCTGGGACGTTACCTCGAATTTCAACGCGGCAAAAACGGCAGAAAGCACAACTGCGGCATCATATACGCTTGAATTTCCCGACGGAAGTAAGTACACCTGGAGCGGTACACACCGCGTGTACAAGCTCGGTGCGAGTGTAGGTGACGCGATCTCTTTTGCGATAGCCTGCACGCCCTCGACGGAGCTGACGTATGCAAGCGGTACAGCTTCCGACTAATCCCACATTCTCCCGGTGCAAACGTGCCGGGAGAAATTTATTTATAAAATCTGGAGGATAAATCATGAATTACACAATAATTACCGCAGGCGGCAAGGATTACCGCTTAAAGCTCCGCGCTGCATACATGGACGAACTTGAAAAACGCATAGGCGGGGCGCTGACTGATAAACTTAGTGAAATAAATCGTCTGGGGCTTTGCACGGACATTGTAGCATATGCGATAAATCCCGAAAACTACCCCGAAGCAAAGAAACAGGCGGCGCAGATGTACGAAGATATGATCGGCGAGGGCAAGACTTTAAATGACTATCAATTTATCATTCTTGATCTCATGGTTGCCGCGGGTTTTATGAGCGCCGCGACCGCAGCGGCGCAGAAAAAAGCGGCGGAAATTCGGGTGAAAATAGCCGAGTTGACGCTAAAAATGGAAATGGAGAAGATAGAAACGAAAGCGGCGAAGGCGGAAAGCCTCTCCAAAGCATCGGAGAACTGATCAAGAAAATCTTTCCCGCCGCAATAATGGCGGGAATATCATACACGGATTTTGAACGTATGACATACGGCGAAATAGTCGCCGTGATTGAAAAATACTGCGACGCAAAAAAATCTGACCGTGAAGCGGAATTGCACAACGCAGCCTTTACGGCATACCACGGCGCGTACCTTTCGCGCGTTAAGGCCAGCAACTTCCCGCGCAGCCTTGTAAAGGCTTTTCCCGCTCTTTTCGGGCGGGACGTTAACGGGAATATTCCTGCGGAAAACTGGCGGGAGAGTAAAAAGGCTATGGCTCAATATGCGGAACGGTTCAACAGTTACAGGAAGGGGGCGGAATAATGGCCGACCAGGAGATAGATTCGATTAGCGTCAGTTTTACGGCTGATACTTCGGGATTTACACGAGGCGCGCAGCAGGCGGCTGATACCCTATCGGAGCTTGGGCAGTCCGCCGAAAGGGCGGGCGAGGAAGCGCAGGGGCTGACGGGCGTACTCGACGCCATTAACGCCAGTCTCGCGCGCATAGAAAGTGCGGTAAACGCTTCAACGTCGGCTGTACAGCAAATGACGGCGGCGCTTTCGGGCATGAGCAGCACGGCAACTGCGGCGGAAGCAGTGACACAGAGTGTTGCGCAGATCGGCGAACTGAGTGCTTCCGCCGCAGGCGGTGTAGCGGACGTCGGAGAAGCGGCCGCAGCGGCAGGCACTGGGCTTAGCGAAGTTGCTGACGGGCTGCAGGACGCGGGAAAGGGCTTGGCACAGACCGAGGATAAGACGGACGATTGCGCGAAAGCTCTCGAAGACATGGCACGCCAGCTTGACGAGGCACGCACACGCTCCGACAAGCTCGAAGCCGAGCTAAGCGACTTGCAAGAAGAACTTGACGGGATAAAGGATAAGGCGGGCAGCGGTGATTTATTCGCAGGGCTTGCTAAAGGTGCGGCAGCCCTCGGAATTGGCAAGCTGTTTAAGGAAGCTGTTGACGGGGCGGGAGAGCTTGAACAGAATATAGGCGGTTCAGCCTCTGTATTCAAGGAGTATGCTGGAACAGTTCAGACGGCGGCTAAAAGCGCCTATGAATCGCTTGGACTTTCTGAAAGCAAATACCTTGCGACTGCTACAAAAATGGGCGCGCTGTTTCAGGGTACGGGAAGTTCAATCGCCGCTTCAGCAGACATGACTACAAACGCCATGAAACGCGCTGCCGACGTTGCCTCTATCATGGGTATTAGTATTGACGACGCCATGTATTCCATTTCGGGCATGGCTAAGGGCAACTTCACCATGATGGATAATCTCGGTGTAGCCATGAATGATACCACGTTACAGATCTATGCGCAAGAAAAGGGGCTTGGAAAGCTCGAAACGACGCAGCAAAAGGTAAATGCGGCGTATCAAATGTTTATGGATAAAACTGAGTATGCGGCGCGGAACTATGAAAAAGAGAACGCGACGTATGCGGGTTCGCTTACCACTTTAAAGGCAGAATTTGAAAACTTTATGGCGGAAGCGGGAACGGCTGTAATGCCGTTAGTTACGCAGGGCATAGAACTGCTAAGCGGCGCGCTCGACGATTTAAGCCCGATTATAACGACAGTCGCAACCGGTATCGGTGTTGTTGGTGACGTTATAGGGGCGCTGCCTGAGCCTTTAGTTAAAATGGCAACGTATGTTTTAACGGCAGCTATTGCGTGGAAAAAGCTCAACGCCATTCTTGGAGCGACAGCAAGCAAGCTCATGCTTGTGCTTAGCATTATTTCTTTCGTTCTCGGTGGGCTTCAAAAAATCGGAGAAAAATATAACGAGCTAAACAGCGGTATAGATGATGCCGCGGAAAGCACCGACGACGTTACGGAAGCGGTTGACAGTCTCGGAAGTTCTGCCGAAAAGACAAGCAAAAGTTTAAAAAAACTTGCGGGATTCGACGAAATTACAAAGCTTTCGGGTGGCACGACAACAGTAGCTTCAGGGATTGTCTCCGACGAAGATTTAGCGACGATTAAATCATACACGGACGAATTTAACGAGCTTTCAAGCGAACTTGAATCAGGTATTGACGTTTCATTAAATTTTGATTGGGACTCTACTCGCGGAGCTTTAGAAGACATCGGGACAAATATAACTAATTTGATAAATGGAATTGTTGACGGCAATTTAAAAACGCAATATGACGCGCTTACGAGGTTGAACGAATATGTAAAGGCCACATTTGGGGATAGTTGGTCGGAGTTTTGGCAAAAGGCAGGACAATTTTTATATGATTCTACCGACGGCGCAGCATCTGAAGAAGACGAAGAATATTTTAGAACAAGGGATTGGTATAACGCTCACAGCAATGATTACAGCCTCCAGGATTTGCGGACTGCCATTACGGATTATTTGAAAAAAGGATACTCCGTAGAAGAAGCAAAAGTTTTAGGGGAAATAAAATTTTTCGATACTCCTGAGAAGAAAGAGTGGTACAATAAATTTCTTGAAGAAGATCCAGAAAAATTTAAAATAACCTATGACGACATAAAACTTTGGAAGAAAAACCTTGAAGAAAGCGGACAGGTTACCAAAGATATGATGGGAATTTTGGATACCAAACAGCGGGAAGCGTTGAACGCCCTTCGCGCGGCTCCAAGTTATGAAAGCACAAATATAAGTCATGAAGAACGAAGAGGCTATCTTTTAGAGCAACTAGATTTAAACGAGTTGTATGACGACTTGAAAGATAGCGAAGATTATTCTTTAAGAGAGTTACAAGCATTAGTTGTTGAATACCTAAAACAAGGCGAAAGTGCTTTTGACGCTATTAGGCTTGCCGAAAATGACTATTTGGACACAAGCGGCGCGATATATTGGTATCAATACGAACTTGATAAAAGATTTCGCCTCACCGACGAACAAGCGGAAGAATGGCGGAGAAACTTAATCGAAAGCGGACAAATCGGCGCGTCAAACGCGCTTAACGACCCCCTTACCGCCACCGACATGATGGCGATCATGGGTGGAGCGGGTGGAATGATGAACGGTCCGTTACAGATCAATACTACCGTTGAAATCGACGGCGAGGCGGTTGGGCGGAGTGTAGCAAGCTATAACAACGAACAGAATTACACGTCGAATGGCGCGGCGGCAGACAGATAGGAGAGCGGCACATGAAAACTGCACATATTATACAGGCGGGTGAAACATGGCTGCCCGGTATATCTGCGTACTCCATATCGCTTGAAGACATTGACAGCGAGGATACCACGCGTTCGGAAAGCGGCAAGATGATACGCCGCAGGCTGCGGGCAAAGGTGTTGAAACTGTCGGTAACGCACATAGTGGACATGGATAAAATGGCGACGATAACGGAGAAGATCGGAGAAACAACGGTTGAACTCAAAGTATACTGCCCCGCGCGTTCGGACGCCGTAAGCGGCTATGTCACGGCTACTTTTTACGTCTCGAAAATCACCACACGCATGATAGTTTTACAAGACAAATCATGGTGGGAAGTCAGCTACAATGCGATCGAGGTGTAAAGATGATTAAAGGGACTATTAAACTCAAAGACGGGACTACAATAAACATCACCGACGAAACAGTAGTTTCGGGAAGCGTAAAATACTCCATGAGCACCAGCACGGGCGGACAATTTGACGTCGGCACTTTTAACGCGGCAAAGCTGAATATTTCAATTTACGACGAGCAGAGCGCGGGACGTGAATTTGACACGGCTGAAATAACTCTTTCTGAGGGCGACTCCGAAGAAGCGCTAATAAAAACGGGCACATACTACGTTGACGGCACGCAGACAGACCGCCGCGGGCGTGTTGTAAAGCTCGCGGCATACGACGCGGCAACTAAATTTGATGTAGACATTCCCGAGGAATGGTTTGGAAGCTATTACGGAGTGAAAGGAACAATTGAAAAAATTTGTGAATATGTCGGCGTAATACTCGCGGACGGCATAACGTGGTCACAGTTTCCGAACTACAATCTTTCTGCACGGCTAGGCATAAATCCCGCCGTGCAGACCTGCCGCGATCTTGTAATGTGGATATGCAAGCAAATATGTTGTAATGCGGTAATCACACGCGACGGCGAACTTGATATGCGACGGGCTAAATATTCCGTCAGCAACGATATTGTTGATGTGGATTACACATTTACAGCGGACGACCGCGAAGATATAACGTTCAGCGACGTGCGGACGTACATAAAGTATCTTACAGCATACAACAGCAGCGGCGTAGCCGATTATACAAGTAATTACACTTCATCGGATTCGCAGGCACGCGCGGCAATGTTCGTACTGCCGGAAAACCAGTGGCTTGCGGGAGCATTCGACAGTAATCCGACTGACATTCTTGATAGCGTAAATAATGCGTGGCTAAATTATATCGACGGTTTTAAACAGCGCGAAATCAAGGCAACTGTATTTGACGGCGTAAAGGTAAAATTAGGCGATACCTGCAAGTTTTCAGGCGGCAAAATTGATATAGGGCGCAATATTGTCGGGGTAGTTACCGATATAAACCGCACATACAACGGAAAAACCGTGCTGATATGCCGTGCACCCAAGGCGGTTGAAGCAGAGGAGGGCGAGAGCAGTGAAAGTTAGGAAACCACGAAAGCAGAGCGAAAAGCGCGTTGATGGATTTACTGCGGGAGATGGGCTACAAAAAATAGGCGGGAAGTATCAATTAAAACCTGCCGGTTATGGTGATACAAATATTGGCGGGATATCGCTTAACGGTTGGGGTTTGTATTTCCCTTACGACAAAAACGAAACAAATGCGAAGAGCACTCTTGCTCTTAAATATGCAGAACATACGGGGCTTGACTATAAAAATATGCTTGGCGGGGTTTGTCTGGGCGAGGGGCTTGAAAATGTAGATGCAGAAAACAATATAGACTATAAACGCACACGAATTGCGCTCGGTCAAGGCATGGAATACGAAGACATTCCGATTGAGGGCGGCGAGGACGGAGAGGTTTACACTTTCCGCAAAAAAATCCGTCCGAAGCTCGGCGCGGGTCTTAAATTCGATTCCGATAACGCGCTGGCGGTCGACGCCAACGCGGTGGGCGGGAACTACACGGCGGGGGCGGGTATAAAAATAACCGGAAACGAGATCGCGCTCACGCCCGCAGGAACGCAGATAGGCGGCGTTAAGGCAGGAAAAAACGTGACGATTTCCGCAGACGGCACTCTCGACGTTACGGCTGTCGGCGCGGACTATTCCGCGGGCGGCGGAATCGAAATCACCGAGGGAGAGGAGGGCGAAAAGCCCACGATCGGCGTTAAGTGCGGCGAGGGCTGCGAAATTAACGAAAATAGCGAGCTTGTCACCGTTCCGAACATTCAGAGCGCCGTCATCATCGCCGCCGACGACGCGAAATATCTGCTGCACAATTACACGCAGACGGAATATATCGCGGGGAATAAAATCGGGTATGCGGGGGCGCAGAATCAGATCATTATCAACGGTTACATAGCCGTAAAAGCGGGAAATCAGCTTTCTGCGCCGCTGTATCAGTCCGCGACGCTCACTTCCGTTTCGGGAACGACCACTGCCGAGCACGTCATCACCGCCGAGCTTGTGAGCGCGGCAAGTGCGGGCGCTTACCGCTTCACCGTTTCGGATAACGGCGTGGTGCGCGGCACTTACACGACTTACGATCCCGCGACCATCGGATTTGCGATAACGTGGGGAGCGATATATCCCGCCACGCAAGCCGCACCGCACGGTTATGCATATCTTGAATTTCATGCAATATGCAAGCCGACTGCCGCCTCGGAAACTAATTCGGCGACGTTTATTCCGAACACCAGTCGAATAAATTACAATTTTGCAAGCGAAGCCGAATACAACGCGGCTGTCGGTCTGACCTACGAGCCGATTACGCTCACGCAGGTCACGGACAGCACGACGGTCGTGTGAAAGGGGGTGAAAGCATGATTGACCCGACAATTATCGTGGCGCTCATCAGCCTTGCGGGAACGCTCATCGGCTCACTGGTGGGCATACTCGTGAGCGCGAAGCTGACCGCGTACCGCCTCGAGCAGCTCGAAAAGCGCGTCGCGGAGCACAACAATTTCGCGCGGAGAATGCCCGTCATCGAGGAGCAGATAAAGGTGATAAACCACAGGATCGAGGACCTTGAACAGCATGAAAACGTACACTAAAATGCTTGTCGCGGCGGTAATGGCGACGTATTTTCTCGGGTTCGCGGCGGGCGGGGTGCTGGTGTTCCTGTACCCCGAACACCTCGGCGAATGGCTGACGTACATAGGCGTTCCGACGGCGACCGCGATAGGGTTTTACTGCTGGAAAGCCAAGGCGGAAAACGTGTTGAAAATGCGCCGAGAAGCGCCGCAGGCTGAACAAAAAGAGGACGAACCGCCGCCGTCGCTCGATGAAATTTTACAGGAAATTGAGGAGGAAAAAATGCTATGAGCTTTGATTTTACACTTTTATTAACTGCGGTAGGCGCACTCACCCTCGGCACGAACGTGATAACCGAGGTGCTGAAGCGCTCGGTCGCGAATTTTCCCGCGCAGATAACAGCGACGATTGTCGCGATGGTGCTGACCGTTGGGGCATTTTTTGCGTGGACTGCCGCCGCAGAAATCGCGGTGACCTGGTACATGATCGCGGGGGCGGTCGTGGCGGGATTTTTCGTCAGCTACGCCGCGCAGTTCGGCTTCGACAAGCTGAAAGAGCTGATAAAAAAGTACAAGGAGGACAGCCATGATTTACACTAACACGGGGCTTGTCGAACACGCGAAAAACGCGCTTGCCGACAAAACGAAATATATGTGGGGCGGGATCTACCGCCCTATTACCGACGCATATGTCGAGCAACTCGCAAAAATGTACCCCGAACAGTACACCGCTGCGCGCAAACAGGCGCTGAAAGCGCTGCCTGACGGCTACTACGGGATTGATTGCGTGGGGCTGATTAAGTCGTACTACTGGGGCGGTAAGGGCAGCAAAGGATACAAGGGTGCGACGGACGTTAACGCGCACGGTATGTATGCAAATGCCAAAATCAAGGGCAAAATCGATACTCTCCCCGAGCAGCCGGGACTGATTTTGTATTGCAAAACCCGTCCGCACGTCGGCATTTATATCGGCAACGGCGAGGTGATTGAAAGCACGCTCAGCAGCCGCGGTGACGGCGTGACGAAATCCAAGCTGAAAGACTTTGCGTGGGAGTACTGGTGCCAGTGCCCCTACATCGCGGCGGATAATGCGCCCGAGGTGAGGTATACCATTACGGCGACCAAAGCCGTGAAAAAGACGGAGTTGGAAAAGACGAAAGCTGTGCTGAAAAGCGCAGGGTTTGAAATCACGAATGTAAAGGAGAACAATGCATGAACGAAGTAAATAGCCTTGCCGCAGAAGTTCTCTGCGAAGCTAAAAAATGCATTAAATTTCTCGCTACGGTGGTAGTGATACTGTCGATTACAGCGGCTGCCGCCGTTGGTGTAGCCATCGGGGCTAACAGTTCGCGTCACGAGTGTAAGTGCTGTACGCGAATTATCGAATCCAGAGGAGCAGAGGCGACCACGCAGACGACCCCTGCACCCCCTGTGAACACAAACAGGCGAAAGCGAGGTCAAGATGCAGAGGTTTGACTTTTCGTCGCATGAATATATTCAACTTTTGGAAAAATGCCCGTTTACGGGTGAAGAAACTAAAATAATCGAAATGAAACGGCACGGAGAGAGTAACGTAGCGATTGCAATGTATTTGAACATTTCGGAACGAACGTTGTCGCGGCGCTTAAAAAGCATAAGTAGAAAGATACTCAAAGAAATATAACGACATATGGCGGAAACATGGCGATTTATCGGCGTGTTTTCGCCGTTTTTTTATTGTAAAATTAAAATGAAAAAGGAAGTGATTTTTTGGAAAACATTGAAAAAAGCGTAATTGTTGACAGGCTTCGAGCGGTCGGAAATGGCGAAGATTCCGAAAAAATATATGATTTGTACGAAAAAAACGGCGATTTGCTGACATTGTATGAATACTTACGAATTGCCGAATATGAAAGGAACGGGAGGTTTGCCGCAAATGTTTAATGGTAATTTTTATGGAAATAATCCGTATATGCCGAATATTATGCAACCGTATGCAAATAATAACCAGTTCGGCGCGGCTATGCAGCAGGCTAGACAACAAGAGATCGTACGCGTAAACGGCAAGAACGGCGCGGAAGCGTACTTTTTGTCGCCGAATTCCAGCGCGCTGCTGCTTGACGAAAGCGCGCCTATAGTGTGGCTTAAAACGACTGACGGCGCGGGGTATCCGACGCTTACGGCGTACGA
>ERZ870021.63-NODE-63-length-12563-cov-4.332773_pt1 | contig 12563 bp, 8 predicted proteins | sample MGYA00520890_ERZ870021 | MGnify/ENA primary metagenome ERZ870021 (study PRJEB32232, sample SAMN07284987) | human gut metagenome | biome: human-associated habitat; material: feces | host: Homo sapiens | place: Tanzania | collected 2014-08-14 ...
CCTTTAGGTGCTTTGTACGATACCCCTCACGGCGTCGCAAACGCTATTATTCTTCCCGTTGTTATGGAATATAACGCGCCCGCAACGGGTGAAAAATACCGCGATATCGCCGTTGCGATGGGCGTTGAAGAAGCCAAGAAAATGCCGATAGACAAAGCAAGACAAGCGGCGATTTCCGCCGTCAGAAAACTTTCCGAAGACGTAGGTATTCCCGCAAATCTTAAAGACATCGTTAAAAAAGAAGACCTCGACTTTTTGGCAAAATCGGCTTACGCCGACGCTTGCCGTCCGGGTAACCCGAGAGAAACTTCGGTAGAAGAAATCAAAAAACTTTACGAAAGCATGCTTTAATAAGTAAGCGATAGCATATATAGATAGTTAATATACGACTAAATTCCATATTAATGGCAAAACGACCGCAAGGAATATTTCTTTGCGGTCGTTTTATATTGAGAAATTTATCTAAAAGTCACTCTATAGGTCGATTACCAACGATTTTTATATTTAAAGTACGTTATTTGGAAAGAAATATCCGAAAAAGTCAATTATAAATTATCGTTATAATTGCGTCCTTATTATTCCGCCGCGCCCAAGGTTTTGCTTACGGCGCAAAGGTTTTTTCATAGAGATATCGTACTTTTTGACAAACGTCTTATTAAACACGGGATAATCCGAAAACCTGCCGAAAAGCAAATATTAAGCCCCTACGTTAAACGTTGTAAAAAATCTTCTAAGGTTAAGAAAAATAACGTATTTCAGCCTTGAAAACAACGAATCTAAGGGTAACCGAACTATCATAAACGAAAAGAAACGGAAAGTAAACCGATTAAACGCTTAAACTTTAAAAAAACGCCAAATTTCGGCGTTTTTTAATTTTTTAAAGGATAAAATTCCTTTTATCGATTTTATAAAATTTATAGATTTGTAAACTTCGCGGATAACAATGTAAAAATTTATTCCTTTAAAACAATAAAGTCGTAAAATTAAACAAAAAACGGCAATGTAAAAGCATATGTTCACTTATTCGGATTTTACAAACTACTCTAAGGCAGCAAAAACGGACTTTTGCCCGTTTATCAATCATCGGGAGGCTTATTCCGTTACCGTAAACGGCGTAGCGATTCCCGTGTATTCCTGTACGATTTCAAAATATCCTTTCAATAAAAGATACGCGGGATTTCAAAGGAGCGAAGATCAGACCGAAACGGCGTACTTCGTTAATCTGATGGGTGACGAGGAGTTAAACGTCACGGTAAAATCGAAAAGAAAAATAGAATTCGTAAAAATCAAGCCTTACGAAGCGAAAATAAAAGCGAAAACGTCGGCTAACGATATTTCGTTTAAAATAAGCGATCACGGGCAATACGTTCTCCACGTAAACGGGAGCCATTCTCCGTTATACTTGTTTTATTCCGAACTTTATACTAAGCCCGACGAGTCCGAAGTTACCTATTACGTAAAACCGGGAATCACAAGAAGAGATTTCGTTTTAAAAAGCGGAGAAACACTTTATCTCGATAAAGACGCCTACCTTTACGGAAACGTTTACGTAAAAAACGCAGAAAACGTAAAAATCTACGGCAACGGAGTTATGGACGATTCTTACGAATCAAGAGGTCTCGGTAACTGTTACTGTCTGGGGGAAGAGATACCATGCTGTATCGGTAACGTAAAACTTTTTGACGCGGACAACGTTACGATTGAAGGAATATCTCTCGTAAATTCCGCTTGTTACTCGATAAACTGCGAGTCTTCGCAAAATATTTATATAAGCGACGTAAAAATATTCGGTCAATGGCGTTACAATACGGACGGTATCGATTTTATGAACTGCCGGAAAGTAGTCGTCAAAAATTCATTCGTAAGCGTTTTCGACGATTGCTTGTGCGTAAAAGGAATAAGTTACGGCTCACGCGATTCGTACGGTTTTTTGTTTGAAAATATCGTGTTGAGCAACGATTGGGGCAGAGCGTGCGAAATAGGTTTGGAAACTTTTGCCGACGAAATATACGACGTTACTTATAAAAACGTAAAAATAATAAAATGCGACGACGTAGCCTTCGATATTCAGAACGGCGATTTTGCATACGTACACGACGTCAGATATATCGATTGTTCGCTCGAATGCGAAAGTTACTATACGCCTCATCAGTTACAAACCGATATCGACAAAAAGTATTCCAGGGAAAACGAAATAAACGTAACTCAACTTTTTAACGCCGTAAACTATCGTATGCTCGGCTCTATAAACGCCGACGAAATTTATAACTGGTATTACGACGTTTACAAAAAAGGCCCTAAAGCCGCCGTTATAGAAAACGTTCTTATGGAAAACGTCAAAGTGTATTACGACGAAAAAATCGGCAAGGAAGGCGAGGCGTACAAATTGCCAGTCTTGATCGACAGCGTGGTAAAAAACAAAATACACAAAAACATAAAACTCAAAAATATTACGGTAAACGGCGAAAAAGTCAACTACAACAACGTTGTGCTGTCGGTAAGTTTTTCCAAAGATTTTACTATCGAATAATTTATGATTTTTTCTTTTTTGCACCCGTATTTATTGCTCGCAATCTCGGTTTTCGGCAATGCGGCGCTAAATACGGTAATGTCTTTTCATTCTAAAAAGTACGGTGAAAATTCTTCGGAAAAATACAAAGATTCTTTTTTAATCGCATTATTTACGGTGATTTTTCTTTTTGTGATAAGCGGTTTTAAATTTTACGTTTCGGCGTATTCGGCTTTTATCGGCGTTTTATTCGGGCTAGTTAACTTCGTGTTTACCGTTTGTTCGCTGGCGGCGTATAAAGAAGGTCCCATGTCGCTGACGGTCGTAATTGTAAACTTTTCGACAGTATTTACTGCGCTTTCGGGAGCGGTTTTATTTAAAGAAAAATTTAATCCTTTTCTGCCTATAGCGTTGGCGTTTTTAGTTGCTTCATCGTTTTTTTGCGCTAAAAAAGAGAACGAAAAGAAAGCGAACTTAAAATGGCTTATTTTAAGCGTCTTATCCATGCTGTTCTGCACGGGCATAGGACTTATGCAAAAACTGCATCAGGAAAGCGCGTATAAAGAAGAACTTGTTTCTTTTTTGATAGTTTCTTTTTTGTGTATGATGATTTTTTCGGCTTCCGCGACGTTGTTTTTTAAATTAAAAGCAGGTAAAAAGAAGGAAAAAGTCGAATTATCGGTAAGCGAAAAAAAAGACTCAACGTTAAAGACTGTTTTATTAAAATATGCCGTTTACGGGCTTATAGCGGGACTTTTCAACGCAATCAATCATGTTTTTAACCTATATTTATCGGGAATAATACCCGCCGCTACGTTTTTCCCGCTCGTAAACGGTATTCCGCTCGTTTTAAGTATTGCGTCCGGTTTTATCTTCCTGAAAGAAAAACTCGATAAAAATCAGATTATAGGGCTTATACTCGGTACTTTTGGTATCGCGTTCATTATTATAGTCAATTCATTATAGGTGAAAAATGGCAACCGTAAACGAAAACAACGTTAACAGAGAAAATCAGATTGAAGGCTCTCGCATTTATTACCTCGGAAACGACGAAAAGGGACTAAGAGTTCTGATATTCGGCAACTCCGTCACAAGACATTCGCCGTCGATAGAACTCGGCTGGTCGGGCGACTACGGCATGGCGGCGAGCAGTAAAGAAAACGATTACGTTCATCTGTTGTTTTCAAGGCTGAAACAAGACGGAAGAAACCCTTATTTTTCGGTATCGCAGGCGTCGGAATTCGAATCTGATTTTTATAAAGAAAACGCGCTTGATTTTTTATCCGACGAACTTATTTTCAATCCTGAAATAATCATCGTAAGATTAGGCGATAACGTCTATCCTTTTGAGGACGAAAACATATTTATCACGTCGTTTAAACGCCTTATCGATGCTTGTAAGAACGAAAAAACCAAGGTTATAGTTACGGGTTCATACTTTAAAAACCGACCTATAGAGCCGTTTTTGATAAAACTTTGCCTTAAAAACGGGTATAGTTACTTAAGACTCGACGATATCTCGGAAGACGAAGAAAATCAAGGCGACAGAGAAAAATTCACTCACGAAGGAGTAAGGCTGCATCCCGGCGACAAAGGAATGAGAATAATCGCCGACAGAATATATACCGCAATCAACGAAATTTTATAAAAAACTACTCGTTTTCGCAGATTCTATGCGTAAAAATGCGGTGTGCAAATTTGTCAATTGTTTTTAACAAAATGTAACCTGAGATTAACACTTACGAGTGTTATGATAGAATAAATTAAGTTTAAATAATAGAGGAACGGTTATGAAAAAACTCACTAAAAACGAAGCGCTCGAAATTATGCGCAATACCCCGTGGACGTTTTATTACGGCGGTTACAGCAAAGACGATACTCCCCGCCACGCCTTCTTTTACAAAAATCACGAAGTTATAGACAAAATCGGTTCTGAAATAAGGTGTTTCAATCTCGATACCGGTTGGGACGGCGTCGATACTTACGATTACACGAGAATCGACGCTTACGTGGAAACTCTTTTAAAAGGTTACCCGAACAGATATTTTTTACCGCGTCTGCAGTTTAACCCGAGAATCGGCTGGGTAAGAAATCATCCCGAAGAATTATGCGTTTATTACGGCGGACCGAAAACCAAAGAAGAAATTTTAGCGCGTCTTGATACTCCCGATTACGACGAAGCGGGCGCCGACGGCGGTAATAAAGGCGGTCCGGGGCTTTTTTCGGGACCTTCGTTTTCGTCGAAAGTCTGGCTTCACGATTATTCCATAGCTTTGAAAAAACTCATAACCCATCTCGAAAACGGACCTTACGCAAATCAGATTATCGGTTACTTTATCGGAGGTTTCGGTAACTGCGGCGAAAACATGTGGTGGGGCGACTGGCGCAATCAGGGCGATCCGAGAAGGGGCGACTTCGGTATTTCCAACACCAAGCATTTCAGAGAATTTTTACTTGAAAAATACGGCGATATAGAAGCAATCAGAAAGGCTTACGATAACGAAAAACTTAACCTCGAAGATATTTACGAACCGACTCCTTCGGAATACTGGTCGGAAAGAGGAATGACTTTAAGCGAACTTCTTCTTGCAAACAACCGTAAAATGATTGATACTTTTGAGTTCCATTGCAAAGTTACCAGAAACGCCATCGAAACTTTCGCAAAAATCTGTTACGACGTATCGGGCAAACCGAACGGCTGTTTCTTCGGGTATCTTCAGGACGAAACGGTCGGTTACGCAGGGCATCTCGGCATAGACGAACTTTTAGCGTCGCCGTATATCGATTTTATGTCTTCGCCGAAAGCCTATCATTATTGTCTTGCGGGAGATCCCGGCGCGTCGCAAGGTCCCGGTCAGTCGATTTCCAACAAAAAACTTTGGGTGGAAGAAAACGATTCGAGGAGTTACCACGCCTTGAAAACCGATTACGACAGAGCGCCCAAAACGCTCGAAGACACGATTACGGTTTTCTGGAGGGAAATATATCGCGCTCTTACCATGAACTTTTCGTTCTGGTGGATGGATATCGGCGCGCCCGCCGACGATTGGTACTCGGATGAAGTTCTGGTAAAAATGTTTACCGACCAAGCGGCGTTTTACAAAAAATGGGCGCCCGTAAAACGTAAATCCGTCGCCGAAGTCGTTTTCGTCGAAGACGAAGCGAGTTGCGGACACATGGCGCAATGTTCGGGCGTTGCGAGAAACGCAAGATACAAACTCGAAAGAGAGTTAAAACTTTGCGGAGTACCCGTCGATCACCTGAGAGTTTGCGACCTTTTGGAACAAGACGTAACGCAATATAAATTCGTCGTGTTCTGCCACGCCTTCGTAATGGATTACGATTTATGGAGCAAAATCAAAGCAAAACTTAACCCGAACGCCTCGGTTTTATGGAATTACGCGCCCGCCATGATAAGCGACAACGGATTCGATCCCGAAAACCAGACTAAGGTTACGGGTTTTAAAACGCGCGAACTTGCCGAAAGACAACTTCACGCCGATCAGTACAAACATATTTATTGGCACGGAGTACACACCTGCAAGCAGGATTATCCGCTTCTGGAAATTATTACGGACGCTGAAGTACTGCAAAAAACCGACGACGGATACGTTATCACGGCAAGAAAGACTCACGAGGGGTTAACCCATATTCTGACGGTCGATTTTGCTTTAAGAAGCAGACTTTTGCGCGATATGATTGAAAAAGCGGGAGTAAAAACTTACGCGCCCGCAAACGTAGCCGTAATAGCGGACGATAAACTTACTGGGTTTTTCCCGAGGTACGACGCGGAATTTACTTACGACTTTGAAGGAAGGTACAGAAACGTAATCACGGGAGAAATCGTAAGCGGACGAACACAATTGAGTATTCCCGCCAAAAAATTCGGGATTTTCGAAAAAGCCGAGGACTAAAAGACAAAAATTATCGAAGGAGGTCGGTATGCCCGATATAAAAGTTAAAAATTTATCGGTTACCTATAAAGGTAACAAAAAAACGGAATCGGTAAAGGCTCTTTCCGATCTCGATATTACTTTTGAAAACGAAAAGATAAACGTCGTTTTAGGCTATAACGGCTCGGGTAAATCCACCTTGTTAAAAGCCATTGCGGGGCTTGTCGATTACACGGGCGATATATACTTCGGCGACGTAAACTCCTATAAACTTTCGCCTAAAAAAAGGGACTTGTCGCTCGTTACGGAAAACTATCTTTTAAACCCTATGTTAACCGTTTTCGATAACATAGCCCTTTCCCTTAAAATTTACAAACTTACGAGAGAACAGACGCTTGCCGAAGTTTATTCGATTACGGAAAAACTCGGTATTGCCCATACTCTTAATTGCAAACCGCGCAGGCTGTCTTTCGGTCAACAGCAAAGGGTTGCCATTGCAAAAGCCCTCGTTAAAAAGCCGAGTATATGCCTTTTCGACGAAGCCCTGACCGCGCTCGATCAAAAACTCAGAAACGAATTGAGGTTATTTATAAAGGGAGAGTTGAAAGAAAACGGGACTACGAGCGTTTACGTTACCCACGATATTTTCGAAGCGACGTCTTTCGGAGATAAAATATTCGTCATCGACGACAGCAAAGTTATTCTCGAAGGTTCGCCGAAAGATATAATAAAAAGCGATAATCCGCTTATATCGGATATGAAAAAACTAATACTTGCGGAATCCTCCGAAAGGTTTGAGGGGGCGAAATAACCATGGCAAAAAAGACCAAAAATTTCGCCGCAAAAGCGGATTTTACAGTAGAAATGCTCCCACGTAACCGTAAAACTCAGTTTTTTACCATCGTAAGAGACAGAATACCTCTTCTTTTAAAACTATCGCTCGTAACGCTGTTGTTTTTCATTCCGACGATACTTGCGACGAGTTATAAAACCGTCGTCGTGTATAACTTTTACAAGAGGTTTAACGCGGGCGAAATAGACGAATCCGTTCTGAACGGTTACGTCTTTTATACCAAATTTATATTTTCGCTTATCTACGTACCTTGTTTTCTGATTGCGGCGGCCGGCGTTTCGGGACTTAACAGAATAACCCACAGGCTCGTTTTCGGAGAGGGGATTCTTTTCAAAGAAGACTATTTGCTCGGAATAAAAAACAATTACAAGCAATACGCGACGTTTACTCTTTGTTATTCCTGCATATACGCGCTTATAAGGTTCGGGCTTTTCCGTACCGGCGGAAACGTCGTAATGACGGTCGTTTCTTTCGTTACGGCTTTAATTGTGTTTCCGTATATGCTCGTATCGTTTACCTACGGAAACGTTTATACTTCGACGGGAGCGGAACTTATCTCAAACGTATTGCGGGCGGAAATAAAAAGTAAGTTTACGATAGTCTGGGTTTCCCTCGTCGTAATACTTCCCGTAATAACGATTTGTCTGTTTTGTTCGGGATATCTGTTTTTGTTTACGAGCATGATCTACGTTTTCCTGCTGCCGATATATTCGCTTATGTTAAATTCGGCTTTCGCGGACGTTTTCGATCAGTCGTTCAACCTGTTAAACCACGAAGAAATCGTAAAGAAAGGTCTTTACGTATCGGATAAAGAAAAAGAAATAATACATCAATCGCATCAAAGGCTCAGAAAAGAGTTCGAGGAAAAAGGAGAATAACTTAATGAACACGAGAAACGAATACCCTCGTCCGCAACAAAGAAGGCAAGAATGGTTCACTCTGAACGGTGAATGGGATTTTTGTTTCGACGACAACGACGAAGGTTTACTTAAAAAATATCCCGACGGAAAAACAAATTTCGATAAAAAAATAAACGTTCCGTTTGCTTATCAATATCCGCTAAGCGGTATAGGGGACGAAACGTCGCACGAGATAATGTGGTACAAACGCGAGTTTGAAATTGCCGATTTAAAGAAAAATTATCTTTTGTGCTTTAACGGAGTGGATTATTTTTGCGACGTTTATTTAAACGGAATACATATAACGAATCACGAAGGCGGTTATACGTACTTCGACGCGGATATCACGAAATACGTTAAAAAAGGAAAAAACATTATCGTTTTGCGCGTTTACGATCCCGACTGGTGCGATATTCCGAGAGGCAAACAGTCCTGGAAAAACGGCAAAAGATTCGCTTGCTGGTATCTTCCTTCGTCGGGTATCTGGAAAAGCGTATGGGTGGAATGTTTCAATAAAGACTACGCTTCGGAAAGGACGCTTTATACCGATATCGACGAAGGTAAGGTCTATGGCGAAGTTTCCGTTAAGTACGGCTTTGCTGACACGCTCGAAGTAGCGGTTTCGCGTAAGGACGAATTAAGAACGCAGGCGTCGTTTATGTTTAAAAACGGCAAGGCAAAATACGCGCTCGATATGAAAAACGGTTCCGACGTGTGGAAGTTTTCTCTCTGGTCGCCGGAAAATCCTTACCTATACGATATCGAATATAAACTTCTGAAAGACGGAAAAGTTCTCGACAGTTTTACTTCCCGTTTCGGTATGAGAAAAATCAGCGTTGACGAAAGCGGTCAGATTTGCCTTAATAATTGTCCGTACTATCAGAAACTCGTACTCGATCAAGGATACTTCGGGGAAGGCGGTTTGACCGCAAAATCTGCCGAACAGATAAAAGACAGCATCGTTACCATGAAAAAAATGGGCTTTAACGGAGCGAGAAAACATCAGAAAATAGAAGATCCTTATTATTACTATTACGCGGAAGAACTCGGTTTTTTAACCTGGCTCGAAATGCCGTCGGGCTATGAATTTACCAAAAGAGAAATCAGAAGTCTTTTATCCGAACTATGCGACGTAATAAGTCAGAATTGTTCGTTTACCTCGATAATAACTTACGTTCCTTTGAACGAAAGTTGGGGCGTTGACGCCATAGTAAGCGACAAAAAACAGCAAGAGTTTGCAAAATCTGCGTATCGTCTTATAAAGGCGCTCGATCAGACGCGACTCGTCTGTACCAACGACGGTTGGGAAAATATTTCGGACAGCGATATAGTATCAATACACGATTATTGCAGAGGTTCTGACAAATATTCCCCCTACTATCTTGACAAGAACAAAGTCGATGCAATATCTCCCGCGGGCAGAAAAGTTATGTGCGACAGAAATCGTTATAAAAATCAGCCGATTATTTTTTCCGAGTACGGCGGGATTGCTTACGATAAAGATTCCCGCGGCGGAAACTGGGGTTACGGCGACGGCGCCAAGACAGAAGAAGAATTGCTTAAAAGAATAGAGGATTTGACCGCCAACCTTAAAGGAACTTATTTTCAGGGCTTTTGTTACACGCAGTTTACCGACGTACAGCAAGAAGTAAACGGGCTGTGCGACAATGAACTGAATCCGAAATTCAAGACGGAAAGATTAAAAGAAATCTTCGATAGCGTCAAGTAGATAAATTACAAAATATGGTGCGTTAAACGCCCGTATTGTTATATATTCGCGTAATAACGTGCAGATTTGTCAATTTTTTCGCATAAGCGCCGAAATGTTTTAAAATTAAATCAGAACACAATTCGACAATTCGGCGATAACTCTAACTTGCCAAAAATCACGTAGCCCGTCAAATAAAAAACCGACGGGAAAACGCTCTCGTTTGCGGGTTCATTGTAAAACGCACCGGACGTTTTAAAAATAAAAAAAATCAAAGGGAGTAAATCGTATGAGAAACACATTTTTCAAAAAACTTGCGGTAGTATTTTTGTCCTTTGTTTTATGCTTTACGGCATTTACGGGATGTAAAAGAAAGGGCAAAGACGACGCCACCGTAAAATTCTGGGTTTCAGGCTCAACCGAACAACTTGCCATGTATAACGCTTTGGTAGAAAAATTCAACGAAGGCTACGGCAAGGAACACAACGTAAACGTAAGACTTACCACAAAGCCCAACGGAACTTACGAATCGGCGATTTTATACACGGCGAACTCCGATTCCGGTCCCGACGTAATTCTGGTGCAGGACGCCGAATTTAAAAAATACGCCGTAATGGGCTTTTTCTGCGATATTCAGAAAGAACTCGACGCGGTGGCCGATATTGATATTTCCGATATCATGACGGGTATAACGGCGAGATTGAAATACAATATAAAAACAAACACCTCTAACGCCGACGATCCTTTCTTCGCTCTTCCGCTGGAAAGCCAACCCAGCGCTTTATATTATAACGAAGACGTGTTAAAAGCAGCGGGAATTATAGTAATTTCGGTTGACGAAGAAGATATGGATAAATGGAATCAAGGTTTAATTGCCGACAAAAAAGGTCAGAAAAAGAGCGATTTTGCCAAGTTGAAAAAAATCAACGTTCCTAAAAAAGGCTTTTTCAGAAGCGAAAATCCTTATTCTTACGCGCTCGGTTACGAATGGTCGAAGGTTTCGAGCGACGAAATCTGCGTTTTCAACAATCGTATTGCAATGAACTGGGACGAAGTCGAAGACATCGCTTCTATTTTCTCGGTCGAAACAAACCCCGATAAAAACAAAAAGACGGTAACGCCCTACGGCACCACTTACGGATACTTTACCGAAAACTGGTTCAACTACGGCTGGTCGGTCGGAGGAGATTGCCTGCGCGATCTTACGGGCTTTGGCGACTGGAATTTTTCTCTTCTCGATCCTTCCAAAAACTACGCCGTCGTAGGCGAATCCTTTACGGGAAGAACCGGCAAGGTTTACAAAAATGGCGAACTTTTGGAATTTTCCAATAAAGCCGACATAAAAACTGTCAACGGAAAAGACGAGGTAGTCATAGCAAACGACGACGGTACTTACAGTCACAGCGGCGAAGCGGGCGGCGGAAAACTCGGCGAATGGAGCGGTATCGCAACCGCTTTAAACGAAGGAACTATTGCCGAACTTCCCTCAACGAGAGACGCTTTTTCGAGATATTTAAGACTCGGCGCGTCCAAAACTTCTTCCATAGACGGAGAAGGCGGACTTAACATTTCGCCGAACCCCAACACTTTCTCCAACAGATCCGCCATCAACTATTTTTACGGCGGAAACCTCGCTTTCGTTGCGGCAATCTCTCCTTTCATGGTTGAAGTAGCGAAGTACGCCAAATTCAAATTCGATATTTGTCCTTTGGTCGTATATAAAGAATATACCGATCCTTCCGATCCTTATTGCGATACCGTAAAAGTTCGCGGAGCGAAAGCGGGACACTCCAACACTATTTCGTTAGGCGTCCGTCAGAGATCGAAAAACAAACAGAACGCAGCCGCTTTCATCAAATGGTGCGCGTCGAAAGAAGCGCAGGAAATACGAGCCGAAATGGGATTCTTTCCTAATCAGGCGTCCCTTCTCAACAAAATAAAATTCACTTCCAACGCTCCTTTAAACGCGGCTGTTTTCTCCGAATCCATGGAATTTGAAAAACCGGGCGACTGGTGGTACATGCCCGACTACAACTGGGTACAACAATGGTGCGTCGATTTAAACTCCAAAGTAAGAAACGGCGCCATGGATTATTCCGTATGGGCTTTGGAATCCATACCCAAAACGAATACCGCTTTAAAAGAATACAAAAAATATCAAAGAACGTAGGTGAAAAATGGCTAAGGAATTACTTACGCCGCAAGTAATAGCGAAAACGAGGAAAGCGAAAAAGCAGGATATACTCGGCTCGGCAATGATATTTTTGCCCATAGCGGGGTTCGTCATCTTTTCGCTTTTCCCCATACTTTTGTGTCTGATTACTTCTTTCAATCATCTTATCGGGATAGATATTTCAAACATGACGCCTGTGGGGGTTGAAAATTATATCCGTGTTTTTGAGATGAGCGATTTTAGACATGCGGTTAAAAACACTCTGTTATATACTCTTATCGTAGCGCCGCTGGAAACGCTTTCCTGCACCTTTTTTGCCTGTCTTATAGCGAAGGGCTTTAAGGGGAGCAAAATAGCGAGAATAATACTTTTTATGCCTCAGGTTTGTTCTTCCGTTGCGATAGTATTCGTTTTTCAATGGATTTTCCAGGAAGATTTCGGCGTAATAAACACGATACTCGCGCCCGTATTAGGCGAAAATCTCAAATTTTTTACCGACGCCAAGTGGTACAGAGTCGCTGTTTTCGT
>ERZ870021.69-NODE-69-length-12226-cov-4.416660_pt1 | contig 12226 bp, 9 predicted proteins | sample MGYA00520890_ERZ870021 | MGnify/ENA primary metagenome ERZ870021 (study PRJEB32232, sample SAMN07284987) | human gut metagenome | biome: human-associated habitat; material: feces | host: Homo sapiens | place: Tanzania | collected 2014-08-14 ...
GTTTAAATCCGGCAATTTTTTAAGTATCGGAACGATTATAAAAATCAAAGCGTAATTGAAAAGGCTGTTAAAAATCTGACCTTTAAAAATCAGTCTGTACAATAAATATATAAAATAGCCCGCCTCTCTTTTTCCTGTTAAACTTTCAGCGTAACTTAAAACCGCGTCCGAAAACCCCATTTTTCTGTTGTAAAAATAAAATCCGGACGAGTTAATCAATACGGTGCAAATTATAAAAGAAATTACCGCAAACAACGCAAGTTTTATAAAAACGCTTGCGCTTTTTTTACTTTTAAAATAGAACACGGAGCCGGAAATAAAGGCGAACGTACCGGTGGAAATCCCCACCCAGGGCATATAAAGTTGCCCCCAGTTATTTATCAGATAACCTATAAGATCGCCCAAAAAGCAAGACAAAAAGCCGAACATAGGTCCCAAAAAAAGACCGTTCAAAAAAGAAAACGCTATTGTCAGCGAATATTGTACGTCGAAAATTCTCACCTCGAGATACATATTCGAAAGCGTCGATATTGCCGTAAAAAGCGAAATGAACGCTATTTTTTTCGACACGGATAAATTGCGTAAAAAATCCGAAACTAAAAACTTCATAAAACCCTCGCTTAAAGTTCGGTCCGATTCCAAAATAAAACGCCTTGCCTCGGCAAAGCGTTCCGTACGGGTAAAAAACCTATATTGCAACGGACGCGGAAGCGCACCGCAAGGTTTATCCGTTTTTTAATCGGAGCCTTTTCGTTTGCAAACAACATCCCGTTTTGCAACACTTAACGCGCAACTTCCTACTTTGCATTTTTTATTTTTTCTCTATTATATTCGAATGATTGTTTTAAGTCAAGCAAAAAACGATATCATAAAAACAAAAACCTGTATTTGAAAGGTTAAACGGATTATCGGTTAAAAAAACTTTCTGAAGTCGAAAGTAGAGGTTATCTGAAGGTATATCGCCTGAAAAACGCACGTGCCGACGCCGATTATAACGACGCGCAAAAAGTCGCAGACGTAATTTTTTATCGCGCCGTGAAGAAAATGCCCGAAAATTACGGTCAGAGTAAGCCCGATAAAAAACATGGCAATCTGTTTAAGGTACTGTTTTACTTGTCCCGTAACGCCGTTTAACAATCTGAAATTAAGAACGCCCGTAACAGCATAGTTTAAAAAGTAGCCCAAAATAAGAGAATAAACGCCGATATATCCTGTCAGAAACAGCGCGGAAGCAATCATTACTGCGGCGCCGACAAGAAAATTAACGAGCGTTTTCTTTTCGTAATTCAACGAATTTAAAACGCTGTTTGTTATCATGGTAATACTCATGGGTACCATTATGAAACTCGATACCGAAAGATACCCGCCCGCTTCGGCGTTGTCGTAAATTACGGTACCTATTTCTTTTCCGCACACTATAAATACGGGAACTATTATAACGGAGAATAAAACGGAATAGTCCAGCGAACGTTTTATCGCAAATTTAAGAGTGTCGCCGTCTTTTCGGTAATAACTTTCGGAAAGTTTGGGAACTATCACCAAAGCGATCGAGCCGATTATCGTTGACGGAATAAACAGTAGCGGAAGCGCCATTCCGGAAAGCGCCCCGAAAGCCTCCATCGCTCTTGCCTTGCTAAAACCGTATTCAAGCAGTTTTTGCGGTAAAATTATAGCAACGACGGAACCTAAAAAGGAAGTTAACGTTCTCATCAGCGTTATCGGTGAAGAACTTTCTAAAACGGGTTTTAATTTTCTGAGCGGATTTGTCGGCTTTCCCGATTTTATAAGAAAAAAAGTCGTTGAAAGCACGAAGGAAAACACGTACGATATGGTAACGCTTTGCGCGGCGCCGACTGCTTTCGACCAATAATCGTCGGCAAATTTAACGAGAACGACGCCCGAAACGCACATTACCGCTTCTTCCGCGAGTTCGATTAAGGAATAAGTAAAAAAATATCTGTTACCCCAAAAATAACCGCGTATCACGGCGTAAACCGACGTTATAACGACGCCCGGAAGTATAACGAGAAGAAGATCGTAACTTCTTTGATCGGCAAAAAGAAAAGAAAACGCGTCTTTAAAGATATATAAAGCAAGGGTTGACGGTACGCTTAAAATAAGACAGGACAATATGCCTGCCGAAACGACGTCTTTTTCTCCGCGTTTCGAGCCTTTCGCTCTTTCTTTTATCATGAGCCTCGAAACGGTTATGGGGATTCCGCTCGCCGAAACGGTAACGAGAACGCCTATAACCGATAAAGTTACCTGATAAACGCCTATAAATTCCGCCCCTAAATTTCTCGATAAAAATATTCGGTATAAAAAACCGCATAATCTTTCGACACAGGAAAACATGGTTACGAGAGCAACCGTTTTTACGACTTTTTTAATATCGGTACCTCAACAATACATAAAACGCTTTCTTGTTAAATATATTCAAAGTATGACGAACTTATTATTTGCCTGGAACAATTTGAAGTCTTTTATTTACGTAACGAGCGGGGAAACCGTTGCGGAAATCTCAAAAAGAGTCGGCGTTCCGCCCTCGGTTATCGTCCGTGATAATCGTCTAAGAAAAGAACCGGAAAAAGGCGCCGCGTTAATAATCGAAAAACCAAGCGAGGCTGTTATGCTTACGCCCGAAAATTTTCCGGAAGGAGAGGCGGCGGAAAAATTGAAAAAATGCAACGCTACCGATTGTTTATATCCGTTCACCCTCGTTTTTTTGCCCGAAGAATAAACTTTAAAAGGCTTTTATCTTCGATAGACGAAAAAAACCCGGACGCTATTTTCGGTACAGACGAAAACCCCATCCGAATCCTTTGACTAATATAAATTTTGTGATATAATTCAAGAAAAACGGACGCGTGAACAAATAAAAGCGTCTAAGGTGAATTATGAAATACAAATATGTCGTCTTCGATATGGACGGAACGGTGCTTGACACTTTGGAAGATTTAAAAGACGCGCTTAACTATTCGCTTAAACGCTTTTCTTTTCCCGAAAGGACCTTATCCGAGGTAAGATCGTTCGTCGGAAACGGTATCCCGAAACTTATAGAAAGAGCCTTACCTTACGGCGTTTCGGAAAAAACGCGAAAAGACGTTTACGACGCGTTTACACCGTATTATAAAGAGCATTGTACCGACAAAACGAAAAGTTACGACGGCATAAACGCTTTGCTTGATAAACTTAAAAGCGCGGGGCTATATACGTGCGTCGTTTCCAACAAAGACGACTATGCGGTTAAAGAACTCGTCAACGTTTATTTTCCCGGCGGTTTCGATTACGCCGTCGGAAGGCTCGAGGGGATTGAAAAAAAGCCCGCGCCCGATATGGTAAATAAAGCGCTTAAATTTTTCGGCGCGGAAAAAAGCGAGGCTGTTTACGTAGGGGATTCCGACGTCGATTATTTGACGGCTGCAAACGCCGATCTTGATTTTATAGGAGTTTCCTGGGGCTTTAGGGGAAAAGAATTTCTTAAAAACCTCGGCGCTTCGGTTATAGCCGACAGCGCGGAAGAATTATTCGACTATATAATAAAATCTTGATTTCGTTATAAATCATAAAATAAAAATCATCGTTTTTCTTAAATTTTTTATAAAGAAAAACGATTTTTTTATGCAAAAATACTTGACAAATTTATTTTGACGTGTATAATAGTAAATAGCATTATTTAATTTTGCTTGCATAGAAACAAAATTATAAAAATCAGTGACGGTGGGTAATGGCAGAGGAAGTTTTACTCAACGCTTTGGCTGATAAGTCACGCCTGAAAATTCTGGCGTCGCTTACGGAAAGGCCGAAATTCGTTGAGGAATTGAGTCTTGAACTGAATATTTCCGTATCGACGGTCAGTTTTCATTTAAAAAAATTACTGAGCGCCGATTTAGTCGTTGCCAAAAAAGAGCAGTATTATCAGATATATTCCATATCTTCCAAAATGCTTTCGGACGATCTTAGGCGTCTTTTAAAATCGGTAAAACCGAAAAAAGACGTTTTTAAAAATGCCGTTAAAAAAGAATGTTTTAAAAACGGCAGGGTAGAAGAACTTCCCGTTCAGATAAACAAACGCAAGGCAATTTATAAAATAATCGCGGATGAATTTTCAACCGAAAAAGTATATACCGAGGGCGAAGCGTCTTTGATTATTTCCGAAAGGTGTGAGGATTTTATTACCGCAAAAAAAGAAATGCTTGATTTCGGATACATTAAACGACAGAACGGAAAAATCGTAAAAGTGCCTGTATAGGTCGGTTATTTACGTTGTTTTACGTAAATTACGTAAAAAAGATTGACAATCACGCGAAAAAAAGGCTATTATTAGTCTTGTTAAATTTTAAAAATATAGTTTTACATATAGGAGGTTTGCGTATGCAAAACAATGCGTATTCAGCCGAGAAAATTAAAATTCTCGAAGGACTTGAAGCCGTAAGGCTAAGACCGGGTATGTACATCGGCGGAACAAACGTTAAGGGGTTACATCACATTTTATGGGAAATCGTGGATAACGCGATTGACGAAGTATCGAACGGTTACGGCGATACCGTTCTTGTCGTTTTATATCCTGACGGAAGCGCTTCGGTAGAAGATAACGGCAGGGGGATTCCTACCGACGTTCACCCTAAGGCTAAAGTGTCGGGCGTAGAGGTAGTGTTTACCCATCTTCACGCCGGCGGTAAATTCGATAACGACAGTTATAATTATTCCGGCGGGCTTCACGGCGTCGGCGCGTCGGTTACCAACGCTTTGTCGGAGTGGCTTAAAGTTGAGGTATTCAAGAAGACCGTTTATAAAATGGACTTCAAAAGTTGGGTGGATAAAAAAACAGGAAAAATTCACGCGGGCGTACCTACGGGACCGCTTGAAAACACGAAAGTCGCCACTAAAAAGCACGGAACTTTCGTTCGTTTCAAACCCGATACGTCGATTTTTGAATCGGTGGAATTTAACGCCGAAGTCATTTCGAGAAGGCTCAGAGAGTTAGCCTTTTTAAACAAAGGTATAAAACTTAAATTTATCGACAACCGTACAAAAACGCCCGAGGAACAAAATTTCTGTTACGAAGGAGGTATATTCGATTACGTAAAATATCTTAACGCAGGAAACACCGTTTTAATCGATACGCCTATTTACGGCTGTTCCGAAATCGATTGCGGGGACAAACACGATCAGATGAAGGTCGAATTTGCCATTCAGCATACCGACGGCTATAACGAAACGATTTTGTCCTTCGTAAACAATATACCGACCGCCGAGGGAGGCAAGCACGAAGAAGGTTTCAAATCGGGCGTTACGAAAGCCTTCAACGAATACGCGCGGGCGCACGGACAGTTAAAGGATAAAGACGAAAATTTCCTCGGGGAGGATTTTCGTAAAGGCATGACGGCTATAATTTCCGTCAAAATGAAAAACGCTCAGTTCGAAGGTCAGACGAAAACCAAACTCGGCAATCCCGAAGTGAAAAACGCTATGGACAGCGTTACCTATACCGAACTGAATAAGGAAATGAAAAACAAGAAGCGCTTTAACGACTTCGATAAAATAATCGCTAAGGCTGCGGAAGAAGCGAAAGTAAGAAAAGCGATAAAACACGCGAAGGATATTGCAAGAGCCAAAACCTCGGCGGACAGAACGAAACTTGTCGGGAAACTTGCAGACTGCACTTCTCGCAAAGCGGCGCTGAACGAAGTATTTATCGTGGAAGGCGATTCCGCAGGCGGCAGCGCAAAGCAGGGAAGAGACAGACAGTACCAGGCAATCTTACCTTTACGCGGTAAACCGCTGAACGCAGAGAAAAAGCGCCTTGAAAAAATTCTCGAAAACGAAGAAATCAAAACGATAATCGGCGCGCTCGGAACCGGTATCGGCGATGATTTTAAAATGAAAGATTTAAATTACGATAAAGTAATAATCTTGTCGGACGCCGATCAGGACGGCGCGCATATAAGAGCGATACTTCTGACTTTCTTCTATCGTTACATGAAACCGCTTATACAGGAAGGACACGTATATATAGGTATGCCGCCTTTATATAAAGTTTCAAAAAAAGACGTAGTGGAATACGCTTACGACGATAAAGAACTTAAAAAGAAAATCGAAGTAGTTGGCAGAGGATATTCGCTTCAACGCTATAAAGGACTCGGCGAAATGAATCCGCATCAACTTTGGGAAACCACCATGAACCCAAAAACCCGTATGCTTATGCGCGTTACGTTAGATGATATAGCCGAAGCGGAAAGGCTTATCCCGATACTTATGGGAAGCGAATCCGACGGCAGAAAAGCCTATATTCAAAACTACGCCGATTTCAACAAAGAAGACAACTTTGAATTAAGGAAGGAAGTGTAAAAGTCGGTCTATAGGTCGATTATTCTACATTTTTAAGGTGAAAAAATGGAAATAATAAACGAAAAAAACATAATAAACAACGCTTTTGAAGACGTCCTTCATAATTCAATGATACCTTACGCCGAATACGTCATAATGGACAGGGCGATACCGAGGGTAGAGGACGGACTTAAACCCGTTCAGAGAAGAATTATATACTCGATGTATGAAAACGGCATCTTGCCGGACAAGGGGTATAAAAAGAGCGCGAGAGTCGTCGGCGAAGTTTTAGGTAAATATCACCCTCACGGCGACACTTCGGTTTACGACGCAATGGTAAGGCTTGCTCAGCCCTATAATATGAGAATGACGCTCGTCAACGGGCAGGGAAACTTCGGTTCGGTTGACGGCGATCCCGCGGCGGCAATGCGTTATACCGAAGTAAAAATGCAACCGCTTGCGTTAGAACTCGTTAAAGATATCGAAAAAGACACCGTAAAATGGAATCTCAACTTCGACGATTCTTTAAAAGAGCCGGACGTTTTACCGAGTCATTATCCGAATCTTCTGGTAAACGGCGCAACGGGTATCGCGGTAGGTCTTGCGACAAACATTCCGCCCCATAACTTAGGCGAAGTAATAGACGGCGCGTGCGCTTACATAAACGATCCGAAAATTTCCCTCGAGGAGATGATGAAAATCGTCCCCGGTCCGGATTTTCCCACCGGCGGATACCTTATTTCGGGCGACGAACTTAAAAAAGCGTACAAAACGGGCAAGGGCAAAATAATAATGCGCGCTAAACTTCATATCGAAGAAAACGACAAAGGCGCGAAAACCATCGTTATTACGGAAATCCCTTATACCGTAAACAAAGCGGACATGCTCAGAAAAATCGACGAAATGTGTTCCGACGGCGACGATAAAAGAAAAAAACAGGTGCTTGCCGATAACATTCAGTCGGTTTCGGACGAATCGGACCGCAACGGCATGCGCGCGGTAATAAGGCTCAAAAAAGAAGCCAACGTAGAAAAAACTCTCGACGCCTTATATAAATATTCCGATCTTCAATTATCCTTCGGTATAAACATGGTCGTAATCGCCGAGGGAAAACCCCAGCAACTCGGACTTCTTGATATCTACCGCCATTACACGGAGTTTCAGCGCGAAGTCGTTTTAAGGCGCACCAGATACGACCTCGATAAAGCCAAAGAGCGCGCCCACATTTTAGAAGGTCTGATTATTGCCGTTACCAATATCGACGAAGTAATCAGAATTATCAAAACTTCCTCCGATACGCCTACGGCGCGGGCAAATTTAAGAAAGGCATTTTCGCTTACGGAAAAGCAAGCCAACGCAATACTCGATTTAAGACTTGCAAGGCTAACGAAACTCGAAGTAAACAATCTTAAAGCCGAACTCAAAAATTTAAAAGAACTCATAAAAGAATACGAGGCTATAATCGCCAGCAAGAAAAAACAATTTGACGTTGTAATCAAAGAATTACAGGAGGTCAAAAGAAAATACGGCGACGAAAGAAGAACGGTAATAGTCGATACGGCGGACAAAATCATCGTCAAAAAAGGCGAAGATAAAACCGTCGTCGAAACCTATTACGTAGGCGTAAACGAACTCGGAAAATTAAGAAAGGTTAAACCCGCTCAGTTAAAGAGAATACTCGACCTTGAAAAACCCACGCCGAAAGACGTTTTTAAAACTTACGTCAAGGCGACGACGGAAGAACAGGTTTACGCATTCACAAACCTCGGTAACTGTTTCAAAATCGACGTGGAAGTAATGCCGGAATCCAAAGGAAGTATAACTGAAGGCATCAAACTCGAGGATATGTTCAGACAGGCAAAAGCCAACGAAAAGGCAGTAGGTTTGTTCGCGGTAAAGGGTATAGAAGTCCCCGAAGGCAGGCTTGTATTCGTAACTAAAGACGGTATGATTAAAGTTACCCCGTGGCAGGAATACACCGTGCTTAAAGGATACTATCAGGCGATGAAGATAAAAGACGACGACGAAATCATTACAGTCGAACAGGAAAGAGCCGACACGACGCTTTTATACGTTACTAAAAAAGGTATGACGCTCAATATGCTTTGGGAAGGCGTTCCCGAACAGTTAAGAGTCGCCGGCGGCGTAAAGGGCATGGGCTTATACGAGGACGACGAGGTGATTTACGCAACGCAGATAGGAGCGAACGAAAAAGTCGTTCTCGGCGCGTCGAACGGGATGTTCAAAGTGGTCGATTGCGATACCGTAAAGAAACTCGTAAAGACCAGAAAAGGTGTTATGATTTTCGATCTCGGAGATAAAAAATATGCCGAAATCGTCTTGCGCGCCAAGGTATATAACGGCTTAAAAGGCATCTATATTCTCGACAGAATGTCGCAGGAATTCTACGCAGATATATCGTCGGCGCAGGCGGATACGAGAGAATCAAGAGGAAAACTTCTTAAAAACGTAGGAAACTGCCAGCCCGATAAGATAATATTCTATTGATAAACAGATAAACCAAAACGGTAAAAACCCCTCTATAGGTCGGTTTTTACCGTTTTTTTGATAAGTGTGTCTGTCCGTAAACGACAAAAATATCAAGTAAAACATTTTTTAACGTAAAATCAATTGTTTTTTGTTGACTGAAAATGACTAAAAGTATATAATAATTACAAGAATTTCTATATAAATCGGTGACAAAAATGCATTTTAAAATTTCGCTTGCAGGCGATCTGGGAAGCGGTAAAAGTACGGTCGCGCGCATTTTGAAGGAAAGAATGAACGCGGAAATCGTATCTACCGGCGTTATTTATCGTGAACTTGCATCCAGACTGAATCTTACAGTGGAGCAATTCAATATCAATAACGAAAAAGATAAGCAGTACGACGCTTTGGTTGACAATATGCTTAAATCCTACGACGATAAAGACGGTAATTACATTTTCGATTCGCGCCTTGCGTTTCATTTCGTGCCGTCGGCGGTAAGTTTTTACTTAAAAACCGATAAAAACGTAGCCGCTCACAGGGTTTTCGACGCCCATAGAAGCGACGAGCATTTTTGCACCATTGAAGAAACTTTTAACAGTTTGTTGTCGAGAAGAGCAAGCGAAAAACGTCGGTATTACGACTATTACGGGGTAGATATTCAGGATATGGATAACTATGATTTCGTCATCGACACGACGGATATCTCGCCCGAACAAGTCGCCGACGCGGTATATGCGTGCTGGGTTAACAAAACAAAAAAAGACTAAAAACAAGGCTATAAGCCCGTTATCGATACTTTTTTGACAATAAGCGGTACTTTTTTGACAATAAGTATTATATTTAAAATTTTTACGAGGTGAATTTATGCACTGGGCAGAAAAACTTGCAGATGAAATCATCGCAAGAAATCCCAATAAAAAAGAATACGTCTGCGCGGCGGGCATCAGTCCTTCCGGTTCCGTTCATATAGGTAATTTTCGTGATATTGCCACAAGTTATTACGTTGTCGAAGCGCTGAAAAGAAAGGGCAAAAACGCGCGTCTTTTGTTTTCGTGGGACGAGTTTGACAGATTAAGAAAAGTTCCTTCCAACATTGCCGCAATCACGGATAATTTTGAAAGGTATATAGGTATGCCTTACGCTTTTATACCCGATCCGCACAATGAAAAATCTTCTTACGCCGAATATAACGAAAAAGAGTTTGAAAATTCTTTGACGGAACTTTCGATTTATCCCGATTATAGGTATCAGGCAAAAGAATACACTTCGGGCAGATACGCCGACGGTATCGTTAACGCCATCAAAAAAAGGCTTGAAATTTACGACATTCTGATGAAATACAAAACGCAGGATGCCGACGAAGGCGAACGCGACAAGTACTTTCCGCTGAACGTTTATTGCGATAACTGCAACACCGATTTTACGGAAGTTCTGTCTGCTTCTTGCGACGGCGAAGAGTTAACTTACCGTTGCAAAAAATGCGGTCAGGTCAAAACGGTTAAAGTCAGGGAATATAATCTGATTAAACTTGTCTGGAAGGTTGACTGGCCCATGCGCTGGGGTGTAGAAGGCGTTGACTTCGAGCCGGGCGGAATAGATCACGCTTCGGCAAGCGGTTCCTACGTAGTCGCTTCCGACGTTGCAAGAAGCGTTCTCGGCGTTACGCCGCCGCTTTTCTGCGGTTACGGCTGGCTTTCCATTGCGGGTTTGGGCGATATGCACTCGTCAACGGGTAATAACATTACGCCAAAAGAAGTCTTAAAGGTATATGAACCTGATATGATTCGCTGGTTATTCGCCAAATACGAGCCGAAAGACGGGTTCTCGTTTAACTTCGACGATACGATAATTCGTCATTACAGCGAATTCGATAAAGGTTTGGAAGCCTATAAAAACGGCGCTTCCGACGAGTTTTATACTTCGGTTTTCGATATGTGTCTTGTAAACGGCAAAAATACTCGTTCAAAAGTTCCGTTCGGCGTTTTGGCAAGCGTTGCCCCCATTGTTGACTTTAAGCCCGAGCCTACGAGGCAACTTCTGAAAAAAATCGACGTCGAATTTACGAAAGAAGACGAAGAAAGACTTTTAAGAGTCAAAAACTGGATTACCGAGCATCAGCCGTCTAAAATGTATAAACTTCTGAACGCAAAAAATCAGGAGTATTACGACGCGCTCGACGACGAAAAGAAACAAGCCGTCAAAAAACTGCACGATTATATCGAAGAACAGCAAAACGTTAAAGAAAAAGACGTTCAACAATTTATTTATTCGATAATAAACAATCCCGAACTTAGCAAAAAGGAAAACATGGCTGTTCAACAGCAATACTTTAAAGCCTTTTACAATCTTTTGTTCGGTGTCGATGCCGGACCGAGGCTGTATCTTTTCCTCGCCGCGGCAGACAAAAAAGAATATAACGTACTTCTCGATTTTTAGTTTAAAATAACGCAAAATACGACAAAAGTCGCCCTATAGGTCGGTTTTCAACCTATAAGGCGACTTTTTGCGTTCTTAAAACCAAACGTGACAAAAAATATATTTTTATAACAAAAAAGGTTATAATCCGCGCGGTATTTTCATTTTATAATATAAGCGCTATGAAAGTGTGCATAGAATACGTAATACTCGATAATCTTGTTATGGATTATTTATTGCTTAAAGAAACCGCCGTGATTCTGAAAATCGGGTTTACAAAGGCAAGAATACTGTTCGCCTCCGTAATAGGCGTTTTGGGCGCCGTGATTTTACCCGTTCTCGAAATAAGATCGGAATATCTTTTTCTGCTTAAAATTCTGCTCGGTCTTTTGATAAGTTTTATTGCGGTAAATCACTTTTCTTTTAAAGCGTATTTAAAATATTTCAATTTTTTTTTGCTGTTTACTTTTCTTATAGGAGGCGTTACGCTCGGGGCGTTTTACCTTATGAACGTAAACGTTTACGATTATTGCGACAATCCGAGTATTTTACCTGTCGGTCTTACGGTCGGCGTTGCGTATTTGGTTGCGTTAACCGTCAAAGGAATAGTAAAAAAATCCGTTAACGGAATTATTACCGATAAATACAGGTATAAATGCATAATCAAAGCGGGGGAAACGGCAGTAAGAGTTAACGGTTATTTTGACAGCGGGAATATGCTTATCGACCGCAAAACGGGGCTTCCCGTAGCCTTATGCAAAAAATCCGTTATTAAAAAAATAATACGAAAGGGCGGTAAACTGTCCGTTCCGAGAAAAATGGAAATTTCAACGGTATCGAGTTACGGAAACATAAATTTATACGAAATCGATTGTATGCTTATCGAGAAAGAAAACGAAAATAAACGCGCCGCGTGTTTACTCGGCGAAGTAAATAATTCAAGCATGAAAGAAGAAATGTTGCTTAGCGTATATGTAATGTAAAATAAGGC
>ERZ870021.72-NODE-72-length-12133-cov-5.031354_pt1 | contig 12133 bp, 12 predicted proteins | sample MGYA00520890_ERZ870021 | MGnify/ENA primary metagenome ERZ870021 (study PRJEB32232, sample SAMN07284987) | human gut metagenome | biome: human-associated habitat; material: feces | host: Homo sapiens | place: Tanzania | collected 2014-08-14 ...
ATACGCCCCGCCGAAGCCCTTCTGGCGGCGTCTATCATAACCAAAAGTTCCATAAGGTTCTCGTTTACGGGATAGGAAGTTGATTGAATTATGAAAACGTCTCTACCGCGAATACTGCTCGTAATATGAACGCTTGTTTCTCCGTCCGAAAAATGGCCTACTTCAACGTCCCAAAGTTTAGAACCGAGTTCTTTGGCGATGGCTTCAGCCAAAGGTCTGTTAGAATTACCGCTGAACAGTATCAACTCCGTGCTATGTGTAATCATTTATACTCCTCACGGCTTAACGCCTAAAAAATTATTTCGATGCCAAGAAGAATTTTGCCGCCGCTTTTTACCCGTCGGCTACGTTGTATATTCTTTATGCTTATATGATAATGTAAAACACGATTTAAGTCAAACGGGCTTGACGGACTTTGACGATTTTTTAAAATAATTTTGCGTCGTTTTTCTTTTACCTTAAGAAAAATCGTCTGTTTTTTTACCGTCTGCTTTTAAAAAACCCGGTTAAAAGGTCGGAACATTGTTTTTCCGAAATTCCGCCTTCAAAATCGGTCTGCCAGTTTAAAACGCCTGCCGACAAAAGATTGAATCTGCTTTCGCAGGCGCCGCCTTTGGGTTCCTTTGCGCCGTAATATACTTTTTTAAGTCTTGAGTTGACTATGGCGCCCGCGCACATAATGCAAGGCTCCAGCGTAACGTAAAGTTCACATTCGTCAAGACGCCAACTTTTTAATTTTTTGCAAGCCTTTTCGATTGCAAGAATTTCCGCGTGGTAAGTAGCGACTTGTTTTTGTTCTCGTTTATTATGAGCGCGCGCTATGATTTTATCGTTCAGAACGATAACCGCGCCCACGGGGACTTCGCCTTCGTTTTTTGCTTTTTCGGCTTCGAGTAGCGCCGCCTTCATAAATTTTACGTTCATTTGTGGTATGTTGAATTATTCATAATCATAAAAGCGCGATATATTTGTTCGGTCAGCATAAGCCTTGCCATAGCGTGGGGAAAGGTCATTTCCGAAAAAGATATCTTTTTTGAGGCGAGTTTTTTCACTTTTTCAGACAGCCCGTAAGAGCCGCCTATAACGAAAGTTATCTCGCTCCCTTCCGAAACGTAATTCTTTATCAGCGACGCAAACTTTTCGCTCGACAATTTTTCGCCTTCTACGCAAAGACAAATCGTTTTGCCTCTGAGTTTTTTAATTATACTTTCGGCTTCGGCGTTTAAAATTTTATTTAATTCCGCAGGCGTTTCGGGTTCGATATAAGTTTCGTCAGAAACCTCCGAAACCGTAACCTGCGCGTATCTATGAAGCCTTTTTAAATATTCGTTTATGCCGTCGAGAAAATACTTTTCTTTGATTTTACCGACCGCTAAGACGTTGATTTTTATCATAAATTTTTCGTTGTTTAAATTGATTTATAATTTGTTTTTATAGGGATTCCATTCGTCATCGCTAATTACCGAAAAGGCGACTTTTCAGCCCTTTTCCGTGACCGCTCGATCGCAGTACGGATAGTTCGGCATCCCTTACGCTCACGAAAAATCATCTTTAAATGCGCTCTTTTAGGTGCGAAGCATTTTTGCGGCGAAGAAATCGCCTCTTTAGGTTAAAGTTTTTGCAAGGCAAACGACCGAAAGTGTACTATACGTACGGTGATGGGAGTTTAACACAGCAAAAACCGATTTATTCCCGCAAAAATAATTAGTGATAAGATTGGAAGCCCTAATACGTTTTTTATAAAAAATACCCCTATAAGCCCGTTATCAGACAAAAAGTTGCAAAATCCACATAACCAAACAGATAAAAAAACCGGGCGATACAAGCATAAAATATTCCGCTTTTTCCTTTTTTTCGCGTTTGGGCGACTTTTTAAAATCAAAGCCTTTAAGAGCGATGAAAAGCCCTATAGATACCGCCGCGACGCCCGCTATCATAAGTATTATTCCGACAGCGAAAGAAATTGCGAACGTCGGATAAAAATAATGAAAGGCAATGATTAAAAAGTTGTTTAAAAAGTGCAGAATCATCGTCGGAAGGACGCTGTTTGCACCGAGCGCTACAAAGCCGTACACGACGCCGATAACGAACTGATATATCGTCTGCGCCGGCGACATGTGATAAAGCGAAAACGCCAAAGCGGAAATAATTACGGCAAAAACGTTGCCGAAATATTTGCTTGCTTTCAATATAAGCCCTCTGAAAAGAAACTCTTCCGTTATTGCGGGAATGACCGCGATAAACAAAACGCTGACAATTACGGAAAGCGCGGATTTTTCCGGCAAGGTTATTGCGTCCGGTACGTACCCGAATTTTTCGAGAAACGCCACGAAATAATCGTTAAGTTTGCCGAACCCGAAAACGGTGCCGAACAAGGTCAATACGATTACCGCGATAAATTTTGGCGAAAACTTGAATTTCGTTACGTCGGAAAACTTAAGCGCGTTGATTTTTACCGTAAGTAAAGAACCTGAAAAAAGCGCCAGACTTATAAGAAAAAAACCGCTTGCGTACACTAATAAATTACCGTCGTCGAAATTTGCGATTTTTCTTATAATCGCGGCGATAAAAGTAACCGCGATAACCGAAATCATCGAATAAGAAAACGAAACCGCGGGCTTGTAGCAAGGCGCTTTTTCTTTATCAAAATTGTAATTTTTTAAACCAAACATACTAATAAACCCGCCTATAGGTCGGTTTTCGCCTTATTTTCGTCATCGGCGCAAATATCATCGGAAGAATCGTCAAGGTCTGTTTTTATCGGTTTTTTTACGTCGTTATCCGTCGCTTCAAAATGAAGTTCGGCTTTTTCCGACTTGCTTTTCAAACGTTTTTTCAAAGATATGTCCTTTATCATCTGATACCATTCGGTAGGGTGTTCGTCGCCCGACAAAAGCCGTTTTATGTTTTCTCTGTGCGCTATCCAGGTAAGCGCGACTATCCCCATAATAAAAGCGTTGACGAAAATCAGATAAGCGATTTTATATTCCACAACCGGTTCTTTTACGAGATAATCCCTGTATATACTCATGCTTGCAAAAATAGCGGGGGGCGTCGTTGCCAGAAACGAACCCATAGAGCCTATTCCCGTAAAAAGAATAAAACAAAGCGCAACGATTGCGAAAATCAACGCGACGACGGTATTGCAAACCAAAAACACCCCTATCGTCGTAGCGATACCCTTACCGCCTTTAAACCGATAATAGCAAGGGAAAATATGCCCGAGAACGGCGAAGAACCCCGCCATGTATTTTGCCATTACCGAAACGGGCAGCGTGGATAAGTCGAATAATTCGTCGGAAAATACGAGCGTCGCAACAAGAGTCGGAATAACGCCTTTTAAAATATCGAGAGCAAGAACCAAAAGCGCGGCTTTCAAGCCGAGCGTACGGCTTACGTTCATCGTTCCCGGGTTACCGCTTCCCATTTTCCGGATATCTTTCCCCGCCAAGGATGAAAGCGTAATGGCGTTGTTTAAACTTCCGAAAAGATAGGAGCCGACGATAAGCAGAGCAAAAGACCACCAAAGTGAAGCAAAATTCATTTTATTCCTCGCTTTTTTCTCTGAAAATTATTCTTATCGGAGTACCTTGAAAATCAAACGCTTTTCTTATAACGTTCTCAATGTATCTTTTGTATGAAAAATGAACGAGCGTAGAGTCGTTTACGAAGATTATAAACGTCGGCGGGCATACGCCGTCCTGAACGCTGTAATATATTTTAAGACGTTTGCCGTGAAAAGAAGGCGGTTCGTTCATTCTGACGGCGTCGTTTATGACGTCGTTCAACGTACCCGTGGTAATTCTGCGTCCGGCGCTTTCGAGAGAAAGTTTCGCAGCCTCCAGGACCTTAGGAAGCCTCTGACCGGTTTTTGCCGAAATAAACACCGCGCGGTAATAATCCATAAAAGCAAGGTCGCAGTCGAGTTTCTTTCTGAAACTCTCGACGGTGAACGTGTCTTTTTCTACGGCGTCCCATTTATTCATCACTATAACGGACGGTTTAGCCTGTTCGTGAATATACCCCGCTATTTTTACGTCTTGCTCGGTAAGACCTTGCGTACTGTCAACGACGAGCAGACTTACGTCGGCTCGACGCACCGCGCCGAAAGCCCTTACGACAGAATAATATTCTATATCCTCGTCAACGGCTTTTTTCTTTCTTATGCCCGCGGTATCGATAATTTTATATTTTTGTCCGTCTAAAGTAAAAGGCGTATCGATAGCGTCCCGCGTGGTTCCCGAAATATCCGAAACTATGGTTCTGTCGTAACCGAGGACGGCGTTCACAAGGCTCGACTTTCCGGCGTTCGGTTTCCCGACCACGGCAATTTTTATAACGTCGCCTTCGTCCTCTTCCTCGATTTTATCTATATATTGACAAATTTCTTCGAGAAGATCGCCAAAACCCTTCGATTGTTCGGAAGAAAGCCCTATAGGATCTCCTAAACCGAGTTCGTAAAACTCGAAAAGGTCTTCTTTTTTGAAATTGTCGAGTTTATTAACCGCAAGAATTATCGGTTTTTTGGAACGACGAAGTTTATCTGCGACGTCGCGGTCGGCGGAAGTAACGCCGTCTTTTGCGCTACACATAAAAACAATGACGTCGGCGGTTTCGATTGCTATTTCCGCCTGCTTTTTTATATGCTTCCACATTTCGTCTTCGCTTTTCAGTTCAATACCGCCCGTGTCTATCATGGTAAAATTATATCCGCACCATTCGGCGTCGCAATAAATTCTGTCGCGCGTAACGCCGGGCTTGTCCTCCACGATAGCGATTTTCGTACCGGTTATTTTATTGAAAAAAGTCGATTTGCCGACGTTTGGTCTTCCTACGATTGCAACAATCGGTTTCATAAATTACTCCTTGCCCGCTAAGGCGTTGAAAAAATGATTGCCTTGTACTTCGATAATTTTTACGGGTTTCCCTATTTTTTGTCGTAAACTTTCGAGCGTCATTCCGTCAAGGAAAACGTTTTCCGTTTCCTTCATCATATTTTTAGGTAATATTACCTCGTCGTATTCTTCTTTGAAATTAAGTATTGCTTCGGCTACGTCCCCTCCGGTAAGTAACCCCGCGCACGTTATGGTATGCCCGAAAAATTTATTGACGGGCGCTATGACGTAAGTTTTAAGCCCTTCAACGTATTCTTCGGTTTTTTTTGCGTATTTTGTAATAAACGGCGCGGCGGCGACACCCGTTACAAGCAAAAAAGTCCGCCTATAGGTCGATTTTTCACACACTTCGTTATAATCGTGAATGAAAGACGTAAACATACCCACGCCGTTTTCTATCTGCTCGAAATTCCCGTAAGCGTCATAATTTAAGAAAGGCGCTTTTGCCCTTACGTAAAAATCGTCAGCCGCAAAAATAAAGCGACGCCCGAGTTTTTTATTTAAACTTTCAACGGTTGCGATAAGATCACGGGAATATTTTTCGTCGATATCGTCGATTTTCGTTAATCCTTCTCTATGTCCGGAAATTCCGCACGGCACGACGGCAAGCGTTTTTACGTTTTTTAATAAAGCGAGTTTTTCGCACGTATATTTTAAGGGTTCGCCGTCGTTTACACCCTTTACAAGCACGATTTGCGTATGCATTTCTATTCCGCCGTCGTTCAGTTTTTTAAGCATGCCGTAAAGTCTTCCCGCAAAGCGGTTGTTCAACATTTTTTCGCGCAAGCCGTCGTATAAAGTATGTACCGAAATATACATGGGCGACAAACGAAGTCTTATTATTCTTTCGATATCTTTATCGCAAACGTTCGTAAGCGTTACGTAATTACCGCATAAAAAACTCTGACGGTAATCGTCGTCTTTAACGTAAAGACTGTCCCGTAAGCCTGCGGGAAGTTGAGCAACGAAGCAAAAAATACAATCGTTCCGGCAAATCTTCATATCAAGCCCGTCGGAAACGAAGTTAAGCCCGAGCGTTTCGTCGTCGTCTTTTTCGATTTCGCACTCGACTTCTTTTCCGCGCGTGCCGACGGTCATCGTAAACCTGTCCTTTGCGTCGTAATAAAGGTAATCGAGAATATCTTCCGCATCGTAGCCGTCGAATTTTAAAATCTCGTCGCCGACTTCAAGCCCTATTTCTTCGCCGATTCCGTTTTTGTCCATACTTTTAATGGTTAACATACTAAGTATATTTTATAATAAAAAAGGCGGTTTGTAAAGTAATAAACCCAAACCGCGCAAAAAACCCGTCAAATATGCTCGTTGCCCTTTTTGTTTTCGGCAATTTTTGCGGAAAATTCGCATCCGCAATAATTTTGTCTGTATAAACCATACTCTTTTGATAACTCTATAGATCTGACGTAGCCTTGCCTTTTTTTGAAGTCGGAGGGCAAAAACGCAACGCCCGTTTTTAATGAAATTTCTTTTCCGAGTTCGTTAATTTTTTCGGCGTTTTTATACGGGCTTACCGTTAAAGTAGTGCAAAAACAGTCGTATAGCCCGACTTTTGCCCGCTCCGCTGTTTTTAAAAGCCTTTCATAATAACATAAAAAGCACCTCTCGCCGCCTTCTGAAAGATTTTCTTTCCCTTCCGAAAGACGGTAAAATTTTTCTGCGTCGTACTCGCCTTCGATAATTTTTACCGTATCTCCGTAAACGGCGGTTACGAACCGATAAAGTTCGCTTAATCTGTAATCGTATTCGTTTTTATCGGTAATATTTGGGTTATAGAAGTATAAAGTAACGTCAAAATAAGGCGTTACTCTTTCAAGAACCGCCGACGAACAAGGCGCGCAACAAGCGTGCATCAACAGTTTTTCTTTTTTTTGCAAATTTTCCGCGTAAGAGATAAATTCTTTGTCGTAATTTTGTTTCATATTCCGTTACTATTATTCAAAAAGTCCTTCTATAAGTCGATTATCCGCTTATTTTTGAATTTCTTTCGGTTTTGATACCGCTATTTTAATTATCAAAACGATAAGCATTACGATTGCTAAAATAAGCATGCAGTTTATTATAACGTCAACGTAATCTTTAAACAAAAAGGTAATTATCGTAATAAACGCGCCGGCAATAAGATTACCTGAGGCAAGTGGCAATAAAGAGTCTTTAAACTTCATATTCAAAAACACCGCTATTGCCGTTCCCGTCCATACCCCCGTTAAAGGAAGCGGTACCGCAACGAAAACAAATAACGCCGTCATTAAAAATCGCCGTTTAATTTCTTCCGGTTTATCGCCCGACTTTTCGGAAATTTTTTCTGCTTTTCGTTCAAACAAAGCCTCGAGTTTGCAGACGATTTTCCCGATAAAAGGAATCTTTTTCAATAGTTTGAAAACGTAAATCAAAAGAAAAAATATCGGTATTACTATCAAGGTCGAACCAACGTAAGAAAGAAGGGCGCTTTCCCATAAATCAAGACCTAAGCGCATACCGATAGGTATGGCGCCTTTCAGTTCGATAAGCGGAAACATCGCCACTAAAATTACGAGTATATAAGGGTTCTTTATCCCCGATTGTAAAAAATTTACCACTAACTCTGCCATAAGCCTCGCAAAAAATTGATTTTTGATTGAAAATACTATATATTTATTTTGTAATATTCGTATTATTAAGGTGCAAAAAATGACTTCACAACAACTTTTGTCGCCGCTGAGGCGCGCCGTAGATACTTTCGGAATGATTGACGAAAACGACCGCATCGCGGTAGGTCTTTCCGGCGGAAAAGACAGCGTTACTTTGTTAACTCTTTTATCTAAACTTCGTTTGTTTTATCCGAAAAAATTTTCTCTCGTAGCGATAACCGTCGATATGGGGCTCGATTACGACGAGGAAGAAATTTCTTCAATGAAACGCTATTGCGAGGATTTAGACGTTGAATACGTTATAGAAAAAACCGATATAGGCCCCATACTTTTCGATATAAGAAAGGAAAAAAATCCGTGCAGTCTGTGCAGTAAAATGAGACGCGGCGCTTTAAATACCGTCGCTAAAAAACTCGGTTGCAACAAACTCGCTTTGGGACATCACGCGGACGATCTTATCGAAACGTTCTTTTTATCGATGATTTTCGAAGGCAGATTTTCCACTTTTGAACCGATTACTTATTTATCGCGTTCCGAAGTAACCGTTATCCGCCCCATGATATACGTCGAAGAAAAAGACGTCGCGGCTTTTGCAAAACGCAACCCCGTAATACATAACCCATGCCCCGCCGACAAGCACACGAAGCGTCAGTACGTAAAAGAACTTATCGCTTCCATAAAAAAGGATGTCCCTTTTGCGAAAGACAGAATGCTTTCGGCAATTTATCATCCTGAAAGAAACCACCTTTTCGGCGAAGCAATGGCAAAAATGAAAAAGTTTGAAACAAAAGCAGGCGAAAACGTCGTTACAAATTGTTCAACAAGCGACAAAGTCCTGTAAATCCGACCAAAAACGGCTCTTTTTAGAGCCGTTTTTATTTGCGTTTAAATTTTTTATTTTTTATTTAATCTTAATTTTTTCAACAGTTGTTTGTTTTCTGCAATAATGCCCCCGCCCAGAATAGTAGCGACCTCGGCGTCGGAAAACACGTTGGCGCGCATATCCATTTTTTCACAGAAATATTCTTCCAGTCCCGGCGTTTTAGAAACGCCGCCGGAAAAGTATATTCCGCTTTTTCTTACGTCTGCGGAAACTTCCGCGGGTAGTTTGGATAAAACCATACCCGTTATCTGGAATATTTTATCGAAGAAAAGCCGTACCGTATCTTTTAAGTCTTGCGACGTTATGCGTACCGAATGGGGCCGCCCCGTATCGACAGCCTGCCCGCTTACGTTCATGGCGGTCATATCGCCGTCTATAAGCGAACAAATTTTTTGTTTTACCGTTTCCGCCGTCAACGAGCCTATTCTTACGCCGTAACGCTCGCGGATAAAACTCATAATCATGGCGTCTATGCTCATGCCTCCCATATTTACGGAAATTCCGCAAATTATACCGTCAAGCGAAACCGCCGCTATCTGCGTCGAACCTCCGCCGATATCCACGATGAACGTCGGCGACGAATCGGTCATGGGAAGCCCTAACCCGATTGCCGTTAAAACGGGAGATTCCACAAAAACGTAATCGGAAACGTTTGCGCCGCGCAAAACCCTTTCAAAAGATTTGATCTGTTCGAGCGACGCCCCGCAAGGAATCGACAACACGACCGACGGGCGCGACGAAAAATGTTTTACGGTGATTTTATTCAAAAAACTGTCAAGCATGGCGATACACGCTTTTTCGTCGGTTATCTGCGACTCGAAAACCGGCGCGACGACGACCGTACTGTCTGTCGTTCTGCCGACGAGTTTTTTCGCTTCGAAACCGACCTCTTTAACCTTTACGCCGTCACTGGAAAAAGCAACGAGGCTCGGTTCGAATAAGACCACGCTTTGCCCGACCTGATAAATGCCCGTATTCGACGAGCCTATATCGATGGCGACTACATTATTACTCATAACAACTCCTTAAGTAACTCGTTAATTTTTTCCATCGGAAGCCCCATAACGTTGGTAAAACTTCCGATATATTCTTTAACGAGCGGATAACCGTCCTGTATTCCGTATCCGCCCGCTTTGTCAAGCCCTAAACCCTTATCCGTGAAATCGCGTATAAGTTCGTCGGATAACTTGTTAAAAACGACTTCCGTTTCGACGTAACCGGAAATTTTTTTGTCTTTATCGACTATCGCGTATCCCGTATAAACGTAATGAGATTTACCCGATAACATTCTTAAAAAACGCTCGTTTTCGGGCTTATCGACGGGTTTTTCCAAAATTTTACCGTTAAAAACCACAATCGTATCCGCCGCCAGACAAAGTGTCTTTTCGCGCGTAAACACGTCGTCGGCTTTATGCATCGCAAGATTTTTGACGTAAACCTCCGGCGCTAAATTATGGTTTTCTATTTCAGGAAGCGTTGACGGAACGACTCTGAAAACGTAGCCTTCTTTTTTTAAAAGATCGCGCCGACGAGGCGAACCGCTTGCCAAAACAAATTCTTTCATATCTTACTTTACCCAAAGGTTTCTTCTATCTACGGCTTTAATTTATATTTTAGTGAGCGAAGCCGCCGCTATACTTTGACCGACTCTTTTAAATTCTTCGTCGGGAAGAGAAATTTTAATATGCGCTAATTCCGGATATTCTTCGCTTAGCACGGTTTTTGCCCTGTCTATGATAATCTGACCGCCTTTACCGCTCGTAACCCTGCCTAATAAAAGCAGATTTTTGATTTCGTAAAATTCCGAGTAATACGCGACGGAATATCCGAGATAGGTGCCTACGTCCTCATATATTTTTTCGGCTTCGAGGTTTCCGTTTTCGAGCATTTTTTGAACGACTTTCAGTTTTTGCGCGGGGGTAAGACCTCCGTCAAACTTAAACCCCGCAAAACCGGCGAGTTTTATTATGCCGTCCTGCGAAAAGTATTTTACGCCGACGCCTTTATCGCCCGACCATTCGTCAACCATGGCTTCATCGGATAAATCTACGGGAACGAAAGCAAGTTCGCTTAACCAGTCGTTTAACTTTCCTTCTCTGTTGATATATCCGCCCGCTTCGCTCGTACCCATAGCGATACCGAGAACGCAATCCGATTTTAACGTAATGGCGCCCGCAAGAGCGGTTACGTCGCCGTCGTTTGCGACTTTTAACGGCGCGCCCATTTTTTTACCTATATCTACGTACATATTTTTTACGTGGGCTTCGTAATCGGACGAGGGTATCTTCATAAACAGCGACGCCACCATGATTTTGTCGTCAACGTAAACGCCTGCGCTCGAAACGCCTATGGCATCGACTCTCGGCATTTTGGAAGCGGCGCGCTTCATTGAATCCATAATTCCGTCGTACTGATAATGCCAGTCGTCGGAAAGTTTCGGATTCCACACGACTTCTTCGCTATATACGACTTTTCCGTTTATAACGGCGCTTACTTTACGGTCGCTGCCGCCCGCGTCGAAACCTATGCGACAACCGTCGAGATGCCCGCCGATATCAAGCGAACATTTTCTCTCCTTCGGCAATTCGTTTTCGGAAACGGAAACTACTTCAAAAGGCTTTTCGTACACTTTCGACATAAAATCGTGATCGAATTTGCGCTTTCCCTGACTCGAATAATCGAGTTTGAACATTTTGTAAAGATAATCGGGCGCGCAAACGTAAATTTTATAGCCTCCCGCTATCCATAAAGCAGATTTTACGAGCCTTTCGGTTATGCGATAATTTTCTTCTTTTTTACTTTCGTCCTTAAAAATTCTTTCGGAAAAGACGTAATTAAACCCGCCGTTTCTTTGGATGACGAATTTTGCCGTTAAATTTTCCTCTTTCAGAACGTTTTCTCTGAAACGGTCGAGTTCCTTTCTGACAGGAAGAAACTTTTTGTCGTAGTTTAAAGTAAACTTCATTTATTCTCCAAACTTTGCGCGTTTTTAAGCGGCGCAAAAAATCCACGCAATATTATATGCCTTTTTTCTTTTTTTTGTTCAAGAAAACTATTTTAATTCCACAGACGCGCAAGCGTTCAACGTCAGGTCGGCAAAATCACGATTAACGTACTTTACGTATCCTTCGGCAGCAATCATCGCGGCGTTGTCGGTACAGAGCAACTTAGGAGGAAGTATGGCTTTAATCGACTTATCGGCGCACTTTTTGACGATTTGTTCCCGTAAATATCCGTTCGCGGCAACACCGCCGCCGAGCGCTATTTTATCTACGTTATATTCTTTTGCCGCCTCTATCGCCTTATCTGTCAAAACGTCTATGGCGGCGCATTCGAAGGATTTCGCAACGTCCGCTTTGCTGAATTTCTCGCCTTTTTGTTCTTTTTGATGAACGTAATTTATTACCGCGGTTTTAAGTCCGCTGTAAGAAAAATTGTATCCCCCCGCGCCTTTTAACATTTTCGGAAGCGGTATTACGTTTTTACCGTCGTTTGCGATTTTTTCTATATTCGGACCGCCCGGATACGGAAGATCCAGAACGCGGGCAACTTTATCGAAAGCCTCGCCGACGGCGTCGTCTAAAGTAGAACCCAGAATACGCATTTTATCGTAACTTTCCACTATTCCTATCGCCGTATGCCCACCGGACGCCAAAAGCCCTATAAAGGGCGGTTCCAGAGTTTTATCCGCAAGATAACATGACGCCATG
>ERZ870021.75-NODE-75-length-12015-cov-4.042051_pt1 | contig 12015 bp, 9 predicted proteins | sample MGYA00520890_ERZ870021 | MGnify/ENA primary metagenome ERZ870021 (study PRJEB32232, sample SAMN07284987) | human gut metagenome | biome: human-associated habitat; material: feces | host: Homo sapiens | place: Tanzania | collected 2014-08-14 ...
CGATCTGTCGGCTAAAGCGCCGTGACCGATTTCGCGACGACCGGGACCGCGTAAGGGTTTTGCTTCTCCTGAAGCGTAACCGGGCATGTTATAGTGGTGCATATAACGTTTTTCGACTTCGTCGTCAAGACCTTCGAGTTTTTGTATATCGCCTACCGTGCCGAGCGTACAGGTGGACATAACCTGCGTCATACCGCGGGTAAATACCGCCGAACCGTGAACTCTCGGTAAAATGCCGTGTTCGCACCAGATAGGTCTGATTTCGGTAAGTTTTCTGCCGTCGGGGCGAACGCCTGCATTAGTGATTTTAGCGCGTACTTTTTCTTTGGTAATGTAATAAAGGGAATCCTTGATCTGACGGACGACGTCGGCTTCGGAAAGGTTCAAAGCGTCGAAACCGTTATAATCTTCGGCGGTGAAATGTTCGATACATTCTTTTTCGACCTGGTCCTGCCTGTTTTGGCGTTCAAATCTGTCAAAAGTATCAAGCGCCCAGTCGAGTTTTTCGGAAGCGTATTCGCGCACCTTTTGGTCGAGTTCTTCCGAAACGTGGTAAAGTTCCATTTCTCTCTTGGGCTTACCGCACGCTTTTACGATTTCTTCAACGAAAGCGCATTGTTTTTTGATTTCTTCGTGACCGAATAAAATTGCGCCGACCATTTCTTCGTCTTCGATTTCCTTCGCGCCCGCTTCAACCATCATGATAGCGTCCTTCGTGCCGGAAAGGTTTAAAGCAAGGGTGGATTTTTCCCTCTCGGAAACGGTTGGGTTTATTACGTATTTGCCGTCAACCATGCCGACTACCACGGCGCCGGTAGGACCTTGGAAAGGTATGTCCGAAATGGAAAGAGCAATAGAACTGCCGAGCATTGCGAAAGGTTCGGGGGCAATGTCGGGATCTACCGATAACGCGGTTGCTACGACCGTTACGTCGTTAAACAGCCCTTTGGGGAAAAGAGGTCTTATAGGTCTGTCAATCAACCTTGAAGTCAAAATGGCTTTATCGCTCGCCCTGCCTTCCCTTCTCTTGAAACTACCGGGAATTTTGCCGATAGCGTACATTTTTTCTTCGTAATCCACGGAAAGCGGGAAAAAATCCATACCTTCACGAGGGGTTTCGCTCATCGTTGCGTTTACCATAACCATGGTTTCGCCGCATTTTACGATGCACGAGCCGTTTGCCTGTTGCGCGTACTTACCTACGTCAACGGTAACTTTTCTACCGCCGATTTCGGTTTCAAATGTCTTGTGATTTTCTAACATGTCGTCTCCTTATAACTACTTTACTCTGTTTATAGAAACGAAGAACAAGCTTGTCCTTCGCCAAAATATACGAATTGAAAATATACGAACGCCGCGCGCGGTTTCCGATATCTGCTATTTAACCACGCGTATAAACGGAAAAAGCGGTGTCGAATAGAAAAATCGGGGGCAATACGCTACTGCCCCCACACTTAAACTTATTTTCTGAGATTAAGTCTTTTGATAAGGTCTCTGTACTTCTCGATATCTTTGGATTTGAGATAGTCAAGCAAACCCTTTCTGCGACCGACCATTTTCAACAGACCGCGTCTTGAATGGTTGTCGTGTTTGTTTAACGCCAAATGTTCGTTAAGATGATTGATACGAGCCGTTAAAAGAGCGACTTGTACTTCAACCGAACCGGTGTCGTTTTCATGAACGCCGTATTCTTTGATGAGATTTGTTTTTACTTCTTTTTCCATTTTTTTACTCCTTGGAAATTATAAATTCGCTTTAAACCGAGACGCCGACCGAAGAAAATCGAACGCCTAAGTCAAAGTACCTTAATATATTAACAAATAATTCGTCTTTTGTAAACAGTTTTAAACCTGATTAGCGCATAAACAGCAATTTTTTTTGTTCTATGAGTTCATCTACTCTCTTTAAGTAGGCATCGGTGTTTTTCGGCGCGCCTATACGGGTTATTTTTTCAAGATTTTCAACTCTTTTTGAAACAGCGTTTGCTCCGTTTGCCAAAATATCGGTGGTTTCCTCCATTATATCGACGTTGTAAATACATTCCTTGCCCTTTTTGGCGTATCCCGTGTTTTCAAGGTTTCCCGCCATGTATTTCTGACGATATAAATAGTACGGATTATAACCGTTTGTCGCAAGATATTCGTGAGCAAATTCGACCATGTCGGAAACTTCGCCGTCGGATAATCTGTCGGTGGATTCTTTAAGTTTTGAACCGCTTTTTAAACAAAGTGTGTGAACGGTTATGTTTTCGGGATTTAAAGAAACAGCCGTTTTAAGGGAATTTTCAAAGTCGTTTTTAGTTTCGCCGTAAAGCCCCGCAATCAAATCCATATTGACGTCAAAGCCGTATGACTTTACGAGTTCGTATTTTTCAATAACGTCTTTGCTCGTATGTTTTCTTCCGATAAGTTTTAAAGTCTTGTCCGAAAAGGTTTGCGGATTGACGCAGACGCGCGTTACGCCGAAATCTTTCATCGTTTGCAGTTTAAATTCGCTTATGGCGTCGGGGCGACCGGCTTCGACGGTATATTCGGTCATCTGTTTTCCTAAGCCTGAAAGAAGTTTATAAAAAAGTTCGTCGCTTAAAGCAACGGGCGTACCGCCTCCGATATAGACCGCCCTTAAATTTTTTATAAGCGATTTTGAAGCGTCGATTTCATCCAAAAGTCGGTCTATATACTCGTTAATGCGCTTTTCTTTGGAAATTTCGTTTGAAATGAACGAGCAGTAAGCGCATCTCGACGGGCAGAAAGGAACGGAAATAAAAAGGTCGGAATTATCAGGATCAACGCTGTAAATCCCTTTTTGCGTTTCCAAAATTTTTGCGATAAGTTCGGTTTTTTTATCGCTTACGAGCATGATTTCTTTGAAAAATCGTTCAAACCTATCGCCTTGTTTATAAGCAAGTTTAGTAGGTCTTATTCCCGTCAGCGCGCCCCAGGGTAACTTTATACCCGTAAAATCAGAAAGCGCTTTGTAGGCTGCTAATTTTAAAAATCTTTTTTTGAGACGCTTTTCGTCACGACTGTCGGAAGGGTTATAATCGTAGAGGTATTCGTAAGACCTGTTTTCAATCGAAACCGAAACGGAAAAGGTATCGTAATTAAATTTTCCGTTAACCGTAATTTCGCCGTCGAAAGAAACGAACTCTTTTACGACTTCTTCTATATCCGGATAAAATTCAGTATAATTAGTATTCAGCATGTTCAATATAAAACGGATTAAGCATGTATTCTTCTAAAAGGTCCGTATCTCTGCCGTGTCCGGGATGCACCGTATAGTTGAGTTGTTCCTCGGAAAATAGGGCTATAAGCCTGTTAATCGAACAAATCATATCGTCTTCGTTACTACCCGGAAGGTCGGTTCTTCCTACCGTATGATAAAACAAAGTGTCTCCTGAAAACATTTCGTCTTCTATAATAAAGACGACGGAACCTTCGGTGTGTCCGGGCGTAGATAAAACGTTTACCCTGATTCCTCCGAAGTCGTATTCGCCTTCGTCGAAAGTTTTATAATCGAAAATCGGGTTATATCTTACTCCTGCGTATTCTGCGAGCGTTCCCTCTTCGGATTCAAGCCCTTTGGCGTCTGAAGTCGAAATATACACGGGGATGTTGCGATCCCTCGCGCTCTTTACTCCGCAAACGTGATCGAAATGATTATGCGTCGATAAAACGGCAACGGGTTTTAAATTTTCACTTTTCAAAACTTCTTCCGCAACCGAAAAGTCCGCCCCGAGGTCGATTATCAGGCAATTTTTATCGTCCTCGGTTACGATATACATAAATGAATCAAACGATTCGTTTTTAATTTTAAATACTCTCATATTAACCTATAGTACGATATGCGTCTAAAACTTCGGGGTTATCGGTAAGTTTTTTGATGAGCATATCGAGATCTTCTTTTTTATTTAATCTTATGGTCATATCGGCAAGACAGAAATGATTTTTGGCGTCGATTCTGCCGTTAAAGGAAAGAACGAATAACCCGAGCGCCAGACAACTTGACGATACGATTGCCATAAGCGGGGCCTTTTCGGTGGCGGTGACTTTCAGCGATACGACGTAACTTTCACCCGATTTACCCGTCCATTCGGCGGGTAAAATTCTGTCGGGATCTTCGTGTTCCATATTAGGACAGTCCGCTCTGTGGACGGTTACGCCTCTTCCCCTCGAAACAAAGCCTATGATGTTATCGCCCGGAACGGGATTGCAACAACCTGCGAAACGTATCAACAGCCCGTCAACGCCTTTTATCGTTACGTCGCCGCTCATGTGCGAACGTTTTTGAGTAAGCAGATCCTTTGACGGAATTTTGTCGGAAACGAGAGGCGTTGCCTTCTTTTCGACGTCTATAAATTTGTAAATTACCTGTTGAGGCGAAACGGCTCCGCAACCGACGGCGGCGTACATTTCGTCAATCGTGTTAAAATTAAGTTTTTCCGACACTCTTTCAAAAGTGGCGTTCGTAAGCAACGCCGAAAAGGCGTAACCTTTGCTTTTCGCCTGAGCCTCGAGCATGGATTTACCGATTTTGATATGCTCATCGACCATCGTGCGTTTGAAAAACTGTTTTATTTTTGCGCGCGTAGAGGTGGAATTAGCGATTTTCAGCCAGTCCCACGAAGGACCTTTTGAATTTTTATTCGTAATAATTTCAACAATATCGCCTGTCTGCAAATTAGAGTTTAGCGGTACAATCTTACCGTTAACCTTTGCTCCGACGCATTTATTGCCTACTTCGGTATGAATTTTGTAAGCGTAATCGATAGGCGTTGCGCCTTTGGATAAACTGACTACTTCGCCCTTAGGCGTAAAAACGAGGACTTCGAGGTCGTAAATATCGCCTTTTAAAGATTCGACAAACTCGGTTGATTTGACGCCCGGTTGCCATTCCATAACCTCCCTTATCCAGGAAAGTTTTTTATCGAAACTGTCTTCGTCGGCTTTGTTCTCTTTGTACTTCCAATGCGCCGCGATACCGTATTCGGCTGTTTTGTGCATTTCGAAAGTTCGTATCTGAATTTCAAAAATCTGACCGAAATCGGTAACGACGGTCGTATGCAGACTCTGATAAAGATTAGGCTTGGGAATAGCGATGTAATCTTTGATTCTCCCCGGTATCGGCGCCCATTTTTTATGGATTTTACCTAAAATTTCATAACACTCGTCAACCGTTTCGACAATTACCCTGATGGCGCTAAGATCGTAAATCTGATCAAGCGTTTTTCCTTGGTTTTTCATCTTTTTATAGATTGAATAAAAGTGTTTTCTTCTGCCGATAACCTCGCCTTTTATGTCGGACGAAACCAAAATTTCTTTAATCTCGTTTATAGTTTCGTCTAAAAATTTCTGTTTTTCCTCTACGCGGTTATTTACGTTATTTTCGAGATATTCGTAAGCGTCGGGATCGAGATACTTCAAACATAAATCCTCGAGTTCGCATTTGATGTTCGAGATACCGAGCCTTCCCGCAAGCGGAGCGTAAATATCGAGCGTTTCGTTAGCCATGGCAATCTGGCGGGTTTTCGATAAAAAATTAAGCGACCGCATATTATGCAATCTATCCGCAAGTTTAATGATTATCACCCTTATATCGTTTGCCATGGACACGAAAATCTTTTTAAAATTTTCGGCTTGTTCTTCTTTTTTTGACTTAAATTCGATTTTTTCGAGTTTAGTTACGCCTTGTACGAGGGTAAGTATTTCATTGCCGAACTCACGCGAAATATCACCTTCGGAAACCGAGGTGTCTTCAATGGTATCGTGTAAAAACGCGGCGCAAATTGTACTGAAATCCATGCCGAGGTCGATAAGGATTTTAGAAACGGCGCAAGGATGAATAAAGTATTCTTCGCCGGACGCCCGTTTCTGCCCGTTATGCGCGTTTTTCGCAAAATAAAAGGCTTTGACAATAATCTGGCTTTCGTTTTCCGGATACGTTTCTTTAATTTGCTCTATAATTTCGTTTTCGTACATAGGCTAATTGTGCAATTTTACCACTTCCGTATAAATTCTGGAAGCGTCAAGACTACTTTTTACGTTCTGGTTATATCTTAATTCTCCGTTGATAAAGGCAAATATACCGAGTTCTATGAAAACTTCAAGAACGAATACGGTTTGATATTTATCGTAACCGATATCGCAATTTTTAACAAAATCAATCGAGTTTTCCGCCGGAGCGCGATTATACTTGACAAGACGACGGAACATTTCCGTAAAAGTATCTTTGGAAACGTCGAGTTCTTCGTACTTAAAAGCGCGTCTTTGCCGATTGATTAAAGTTTCGGTTACGTCTTTATAATAATTGACGTTACCTAACGGTCTGTCGAGATAGACAATTTTTTTGTAACCTACGAAAGGTTCTTCTTTCAATGCGACCACTACGTTGTTTACGAGATTTTTACCCGCGGTTTTATATAAATATCTGTCGGTTTTTTCCAACGTGTCGAAATGGTCGAGAGTATCTACGTTATAACAAACGTAAATGGTACCGTAGTTGCTTAAAAGCGTGTCCGAAACGACTTTTTCGGTCATTTCGTCGGATATATACAGATAATCGTCGTTATCGTTAAGGGCTGTAAGCAGGCTTTCCCTGAAACCGCATAGTTTGGTTCCCGGAGTTTTTGCGATGACGTATTCGACTTCTTTAACGTAACCTTTTAAAGATTCCTGTTTGTTGAAAACGGAAACGTTAGATTCGAAAATAATATGTTTTTCAAACGGCAAATCAAGCATGGGACGACTGTCCGACGCGTTGAAATAAAGCATTTCTATATAATCGGTATGAATCGATAAATGCGGTGAACCTACTTTAATGGGCGCAGATTTCGTGTTACGCGTCGATACGGCAAACACGGGACGCCTGTTAGCGGTGCCGAAAGGTTCCAGACGATTCAATTCTTTTGCGAGTTTAAGAGAAAATTTATCGGTAATCAGAATATCCGCAAACTTTTCGGGTTTGAAACAATCGTAAGAATATTTTTCGTTAACGTAATTTTCAAGCGCTGTTTTAAACTTGGGATAGTTTTCCGCGTCGCACGTTATACCGGCAGCCTGCGCGTGTCCGCCGAAGTCGGAAAGATATTCCTTGCACGCGGAAATAGCCTCGAAAATGTTTATAGCCTCGATCGATCTTGCCGAACCGTGAAGTTTACCGTTATTGTTGACGAAAAGTATTACGGGGCGGGAAAACTCTTCCACGAGTTTGGACGCTATTATTCCGACCAGCCCTCCGTTCCAACTATCGTCTTGCATTATGATTATTTTTTTATCGTAAGAAGTTTTGACGAGTTTATCTCTGGCGCTTTTATATAAGTTTTCGCACTCGGTCTGTCTTGACTGATTATATGCGTTAAGTTTTAAGCAAAGTTGCTCTATAAGCCCGTTATCGGACGAAATCATCAACTTTAAAGCGGAATCCGCATCGCCCATTCTGCCGGCGGCGTTGATTCGCGGAGCCAGCACGTAGGCTAAGTTTGTGGAAGTGATTTCCCTTAAATTCGATATTGCGATAAGTTCTTTTACGGCGGGAGAACAATTCCCCTGCTTAATAAGATTTACCCCTTCAAAAACTATATCACGATTTTCGCTTACGAGCGGCATACTGTCGGCAATGGTCGCTATGGCGGCAAAATCGAGATATTTGTACGCTCTTTCTCCTATGAGCGCGCATGCGATTTTAAACGCCACGCCCGCCCCGCATAATCCGTCAAAACCGTATTCGGACGGGATTTTGCAATTTATCGAAAGAGTATCGGGAAGAACGTCCGGAAGTTCGTGATGATCGGTTACTATTACGTCAACGGCTAAATCCTTGAGATATTCGACCTCGTCGTATCCGCTTATTCCGCAATCGACGGTGATAACAAGCCCCGGCAGGTATTTTTCCATAACAAAATCGATATTTTCCGTCGATAACCCGTAACCGCTCGTCCTTTCAGGCACGAACGGCGCGGCGTTAATACCGTAATCACGAAGGGCAAGATACATTATAGCCGTAGCGCAGATACCGTCGGCGTCATAATCGCCGTAAATTACTACAGACTCGGAATCCTCTTTGGCTTTTTTAATTCTTTCGACAGCCTCTTTGACTCCTTTTAGTTTATAAGGATCTATAAAGTGATGTTTTCCGGGGTTGAGATAATATTTTACGTCTTCGTCATCGACGATTCCTCGACTGACAAGTATCGCCGCGGTCTCGGGAAAAAGATTGAACCGCTCGGAAATTTCACGTATTAAGTTGTCGTTAAGGTTATCTATACGAAATTTCATGGTTCGCCTTCCCTTTCAAGTCGAAAATGTTTTTATTTAGATACTGCCGATACGGTTTGATAAAAATTAAAGAAAATACGGCGGACGAATACAAACCCGCCCGCCGAGATATATTGTTTCAATCAGGAATTTTCTTTCCGCGCAACTCCGCCGGAAACCGCTTTTTTATTGGTTTTTGCTTTTTTGCCGATCTTTCTGAATTGAACCCACAAAGCGGGAGCAACCATAGTCGAAGAAACGGCGCCCGCAACCAGACCGAAGATAATGGGAAGAATGAATTCCTGAATATCGGTAACACTCAATATTACGAGGAAAACTACCATTATAAGGGTGGTAAGCGTGGATAAGACCGTAACGGTAAGCGTACTCATTATCGATTCGTTTGCAATCTGAGTATTGGTAAGTTCCGCCGAAGTGGTCAGTTTCAATTTTGCCCTTACGCGGTCGAAAATAACGATGGTTGCGTTGATAGAATAACCGATAATGGTTATAACCGCCGCGATAAAGGTAGAGTTGATGGTAATATTGAATATAGACATCAACGCTATCATCACTATTACGTCGTGAGCAAGCGCACAAACGGCAGCCAAAGCGCTGCTGAAAGTAAACCTTATAACGATATAAATAAGCATTACCGCGATTGCGACGACGATTGCCCAGATTGCGGACTTGATAAGCGAATCGCTTGCCGTCTGACCTACCGCGTACGCTTTAACGCTGTCTTCGCCAAGACCTAAATGCAAATCGTCGTTGGCGTAAGTCAACAATCTTCCGCAAAGGTCTTTATCGTTTCCGCTTTCAAAGATTTCTTTCATGAAGCCGACTTCGTCGGTAATGGTCTTACCGTAACGTTCGTAACTTAAACGGAGTTCGTAAATATAACCTTCGGAAGCGTTGGTTTCCTGAATTTGCCCGTTAACCCTGTAACCGTCTTTTTCGATAAACTCGGTCAACTTTTTCTGATTGTCCTCGCTCATCTGCTCGTCGGCGGTGATCTGTATGGTCGCGCCGCCGGTGAAGTCTATACCGAAGTTTAAGAAAGTGTCGTTATTTGCGACTCTTACCACACCGAAAACTATACCGGCAATTACGACGGCAACGAAAAGAATGAGAACGTATTTGAATTTTTCTACTACTTTAGCATTTTTGGGAAGTTTCAACATGATTATGCAACCTCCTTTTGCAAGTTAAAGAATTTTTCTTTGTTTTCGGAAAGCGGATACATAACCTTCAGGAGCCATCTGGTTACAAGAATATCGGTGAACAACGAAAGGACGATACCTACGAGTAAGGTAATCGCAAAACCCTTGATCGTACCCGGGCAAAGAATCCACAAAACGATTGCAGCCAAAATGGTGGTTACGTTGGAGTCGATAATAGTCCATAAAGCCGTTTTAAAGCCTGCGTCGAAAGCGGTGTTAACCTTGCCTTCCTTATACGCGGATTTGATTCTTTCAAAAATAACGATGTTGGCGTCAACCGCCATACCTATCGACAAAACGATACCCGCAATACCGGGAAGCGTTAATTGTACGTTGGGGATAATGGCAAGGAATATAACGTAAAGGAACGCGTACAAAATAAGAGAAATACTCGACGCGACGCCCATTCCGCGATAAAATACTATCATAAGCAGGAATATAACTATCATAGCAATACCCGCCGCCATAACGCTCGTGTTGATTGCGGTTTCGCCGAGCCTTGCCGAAATGCTTCTCGATTCGCTTATTTCGTACTCTATGGGCAAAGTACCGCTTTTAATTACGGACGCGACGGATTCAGCCGAATCGTAATCTTCAAAGCCGGTAATTTCAGCCGATTTGTTGGTAATCTGCTCTTTGACCTGAGGTTGAGAAACCAAAGTATCGCCGAGGTAGATATACATCTTGTTGTCGCTGCGGTCTTTGATTATTTTGGTAGCGTTACTGAATCTTTCGATACCTTGCGTGGTAAATTCAAGCACTACGACGTATCCGTTATTGTTATCGTAACTTACGTAAGCGTCTTTAACGTCGTCTTCGCCGTTTAAATATTCGTGTTTTGAATCGTCCTGGAAAGATAAAGTACCCGTATTACCGATGATTTGCAAAATTTCGTCGGCGTTATCTACTTCGGGAACTTCTACCCTGATACGGTTGCCGTCCTGTCTGGAGATAGTGGCTTCGGTAAAGCCCTTGTCGTCAAGACGGGTACGTAAAATTTCCATTGCGCTTTCAACCTTCTGATTTGCCGTTGTAGCGTCGTCGGTATCAACCTTCGGCGTTAAAACTACGTAATAGCCGCCCGATAAATCGATGCCCTTTCCGATAAGGCTGATTATCGAATTGTACTGCTTCGTTTCGCCTACGGGAAAACTTGCAAAGCAAGCGACGCCCACAAACACAAGCAAAACGAACGTAAGCACAAGTACGACTATTGATTTCTTCTTGCTCATTATAGCCTCCTGATGTTTAGGTAAGTCATATAAGGTCACGCTTGTCCGCGTGACGCGAGTAAAGGGATAAAACCGCTTTATACACGCTTTTATATTATATTATTTTAAATGAGATAAGTCAATAATTTTAAGACACTTTTTCGCATTAGAAAAGCAAAAAGTGCAAACTTTCACCCAAGGTTTGCACTTTTTTTACAATATCAAGCCCGTTCGGGCGTTTTTCAGGCTTATAAAAGACCTTTTCGGAAAACAAATCAACGTTTTTTGAAGTTAACCGCAATAAGCCCAGACAATACGCCTACGATAACGCAAAACAAAATATCGAGAAAAAATCTTCCCGCCGAAAAGCCTCCGCCGATTAAACACATTATAAGGTTTGCGGTCGCTCCGTACAATAAACCGGTACCCGCGCCGAATAAAGCGCCTTTTTCTTTAACGCCGAATAAAGCGCCTATAACTACGCTCCCCGCCTTTATTACCTGATTTACGGGGCGAATAACCGCCGCAGACAAACTAAAAGTTTTTACGATAAAAGCAAAAATCAGTTCGAGAATAAAAGTTACCGCCAAAGCAATAAACACGCCCGAAAGTAAGTTAAGTAATTTTTTCAAAGAAAAGCCTCCGCATAAATCTTTCGATTAAATATATGCGGAGGTTATCGTTAAAATGTTTAAAAAAGTTTCGTTCGGTTTGTAACTTAAGAACGGTGATTATTCGGATTTTTCTTCCGAATTTTCGGCTGTTACTTCTGTATTTTCGGATTTTTCTTCCGAATTTTCGGGAACGGCTTCGGTGCAAGACGCGGTTTCTGCGGATGCGGTGTCGCATTCGCAAGCGTCTTTAGTCGAGTAAATATCGTCGAGAGGCTCCTCGGAAGGCGATATTTCGTAAACGGCGCGTTTTTCCACGGTTACGTAACTGAAATGATCGGCATCGCCCGTTTTTAACGTAACGGTGTCTTCGGTCATAGACACTATTTCACCCATAATAAGCCCGATGGTTTTTACTTTTGAACCGACCGTCATACGAGCCATTTTTTCTTCGTATTCCTTTTTCTGTTTTTTGCTTCTCAAAAAGCCCGGAACAAGCATTACCACCAACAGTAAACCGAGAACTACCCAGATTATCCAGGAAGGTAAGCCCGGTTGAGCGGGACTCGAACTCGAACCGCCGGTTGCGGATTCAGCCAAAAAGTTAAGTATATACATTGTTTACTCCTTTTTATTTTTTATAATTGTAACAAATTTAATAAGATATGGCAAGTCTTTTGCACGCCTTAAAAAGGCTTAAACCTTGTTTTCGTATCCG
>ERZ870021.76-NODE-76-length-11965-cov-5.051565_pt1 | contig 11965 bp, 6 predicted proteins | sample MGYA00520890_ERZ870021 | MGnify/ENA primary metagenome ERZ870021 (study PRJEB32232, sample SAMN07284987) | human gut metagenome | biome: human-associated habitat; material: feces | host: Homo sapiens | place: Tanzania | collected 2014-08-14 ...
GATAACGGGCTTATTGCCCGATTTATTAAAAAAATACGACGTTCTGCACGTAGGCGTAAACGATATAAAAAAAGAAAAAATAAAAGGTTATTTCCCTATAAAATATCTCGACGATATTTCACTTGCCTATTCCGCTTGCGACGTTGCCGTGTCGCGTTCGGGCGCGGGCGCTTCGTTTGAACTTATGAATCTGAAAATCCCTACCCTGTTTATTCCGCTCAGCAAAAAAGCCTCCAGGGGCGATCAGATTTTAAACGCCCGCTATTTTTTAAAAAAAGGCATGTGTAATATTTTATACGAAGAAAACTTAAACCCTACTTTTCTGCTCGATAAAATCGATAAAACTTACGCCGAAAAAAATTACTATATAAACAATATGAAAAAGTGCGAAAATCTTTGCGGTAACAGGCGCATTGCCGAAGTTTTATGTAAATACGGCGAACAAAAACCTTCCGCCGCCCGCTCCCCGTCCGCTATATTGAACACCTTGTAAGGTTTTCAGCCCTCGTTTTTATTGACCGAAGATAGCGTAAAGCGTTATAATAATTACGTAACTAAAAAACGCTTGCCACGTTTAAAAAACCGGACGCTCGCAATAAAGGGGGGTGAAAAATTGAAACTTCAGACGCTTTTAAGCCTTACTTTTTTATTGCTTAACAAAAAGAAGATTACCACAAAAGACGTTATGAATCGTTACGGGGTTTCAAAGCGCACCGCCATGCGCTACCTTGACGAAATAACGTTATCCGGCATACCGCTTACCGTGGAGTACGGCAGAAACGGCGGATATTACGTCCCGCAAGACTACAAAATACGTTACGGCTATTTTACGGAAGAGGAAACCGCGCTTTTAAAGTCGATAATAACGGCGCTTAAAGAGGATTCTTCAACAATCGGCAACGCAAACTATCCCCTTTTAAAAACCGCGCTTATAGAAAAACTTTCCGCGTTAAAATAATACTATATCCGCATTGAAATTTAATTATAAATAAAATGATTAAAATAATATTGAAAACAGGCGTTCGATTTTTTCCGAACGCTTGTTTATTCTATAAAAAACCGTTGACAATATAAAAATAAAATGTTATTATAGCAATGACAAGTGTCGTTATAATGCACACTTCTTTAATAAAGGCATAATTAGTATCTTAATAAGTCGCCTAATTTAATACGTGCAACTTTTAACGATAAATATATCTTTGGAGGAAGAAAAAATGAAAAAGCACTTTTTACGAACGACTATTATGTCACTTGCTATTTGCTTTGTGATATTCGCTTGTTTTCCCTACGGAATCAAAATTAACAAAGCCGAAGCAAAAAGCAAAATCGAAACACAAACGTCGCTTGTGAATCCTTTGGATCTATTTGATACAACTACTCCCGGCTTTTTATATTATTTTAGCGATGCAGAGCATAGCCAAAATTATTGTTCGATTTTAAAGCAAAACAGCATCATAGCAGATTATCATTTAGAGTATCGTACAGATCGTGAGTCGTTCTCTTATTTTATCACAAACTATTATAACGCCGGTCTGTACAATACGATTTACGATTCATATATAATATTTGAGTTGACTTTGGGTTTTCCAGAAAGAAATAATGACAATACACTTCATTTTGACCCCGCTTGTCTTAGCGTTATGTTTGCCAAGTTAAAAGAAAACGGTTGCAAAATTATGTTTGTTTGCGGTCAGTTTGAAGACAGATTTAAACCGTATAACGCATTTTTAGACTACGTTGACATACATATAAATATCGGCATTTTTGACGTGTTTATCGGAAATATTTTTTTAGACGCATATGAAGATAATAGTGTGCAACTTAATCTTACAAATTGTACGTTTATAATAGACCGCAGTTTGGCTGAAAACATGCAGAACGGTTATCTAAACTGCGATTTCGTAAATTATTGGTTTTTGGGTTACTTTAGGGAAGCCTATAATACCGACATACATTTAATCGGTGCAACTTGGAACTTAATATTTAGGAATTACAATATTAAACTATACTATCACGATAGCAACGGCGTATTTATAAACGCTTTCCCATACCCGGGCGAAGCAACCATTGTTAATATTGATCAACAAGGCGAGTCCGATGCCATGCTTAACGAGCATATTTACGCAATCGGTACGACGTGGATTAACCAACAATATACGCAGGAATATCTTACCGCATTGTTGGATTTACGTGCAGATTTCGAATACAATTTTCCTATCTATGTTTATGACCCGAACGATTATGATATTTCCGCATATTCCGACAATAACGTTTATATTGCGCATGGACATTTGGATTATTTCGACGTGATAGCAGAATTTTTATCCGATATAGATTTAAGCGGTTATGATAATTACCCCGGTAGGTGCGTTGTATCATATTTAGCGCTTCCGACCGGTAGCGGAGGGTGGTTGACTATGCCTTTCACTGCTATAAGGTGGATATGTCCGCAAGGAGGCTCACTCGATCCCGATCCGATATAATTCTGACACGTGAAATTAAGAAAAAAGGAGGTTTGTTATGACGAAAAAGAAAAAAATATTACTACTGTCGGCAGCCTCGGTAATTTTAATTGCGATGGCCGCTGTATGTTTTACGGGTTGTAATGACGACGGCGTGTTATCAACCCCTGACGGGCTTAAAATAGAAGACGAAATTTTAACCTTCAATAAAGTCGATGGGGCTGAAAGTTACCTTATAAGCGTTGACGGAAAAGAATACGAAACAAAAGAAGCGTTTTTTGATTTGTTTGAAATTTTTAACGAATATAAAACGTACGAAATTAAAGTTTGCGCGTTGGGCGACTTGAAAAACACTTTCGATTCGCAATTTTCTGCGCCGATTCGTTACGACGTTTACGGAGAAGGATACTTTTCTTCTACCCCTACAAAAAACGGCGAAGGTTGTTTGATTTTCACGACAGATCCTTCTTCCGTTAAAGGAAAACTTATAATTCCGCGCGTCGCGCCCGACGGTAAGCCTGTAACCGCGATAGCTTCGCCGACCATTAACTCTCCCGGCGCGTTTTCCGGCGCGGTAAACTTAAATTCGGTTTTAATCCACGACGATATAACGGTAATATCGTCCAAAGCATTCAAAGGCTGTTCAAATTTAAAACGGGTTCGTATTCCGGACGGTTTAAAAGTAATTCATAACGAGGTGTTTTCCGATACCGCTATCACATCTATAAACCTTAAAAATGAGGTTACCGAAATAGAATCGATGGCTTTTTTAAATTCAAAATTGACAAAAATAACTATACCTTCAAACGTTACGAAAATTATGGAGTCTGCGTTTTCTTTTTGCGAGGACTTAACCGAAATAACCGTTGAAAAAGAAAACCCCGTCTATAAAAGCGAAAACAACGCCGTTATCCGTAAAGCAGACGACGCTTTAATCGTCGGCATCAACACGACCGTTATACCGGGTAGCGTTACAAAAATCGACGCCTTTGCTTTTTGCGGGACTTCCCACGAAAAAATCGTTTTACCTCCCGGCGTAAAAACCATAGGCGAAAACGCTTTTGCTGCCTGTAATAATTTGAAGGAGATAACGTTAAACGACGGGCTTATAGAGATATCCGAACGCGTCTTTTATAACGATGACGGCTTAACCTCTTTACGCATACCCAAAACCGTTAAAAAAATCGGCGCGGGAATCACGTACGGATGCGACGGCATTACCGAAATAACGGTCGATGGCGATAACGAGTTTTTTTACTCGGAAAATAATACTTTATTAAGAAAACTCGACGACGCCGTTATCGCGGGTTGCAAAACAAGCGTTATACCCGAAAGAGCAAAACTAATAGAAGAATTTGCTTTCGCCGGCATACCTTTTGAATCCTTCACGATACCCGGAAACGTAAAAACAATCGGGAGAGAGGCTTTTTCCGATTGTGTAAACCTGAAAGAAATCAATCTTTGCAACGGAATAAAAAAAATTGAAAGTTACGCTTTTTACGGTTGTTCGGCTCTTGAGTACGTAGTTATACCGGAAAGCGTGGAAGAAATCGGCGCGGGCGTTTTCGGCAAACACGGAGTAACGGCGATACTTCCGTCAACTGTAAAAACAATTGCGGGAGACAGTTTCAGATCTACTACTTATACCGACGCCAAAGTTGACAACGAGGGCTGGGCGCAGCAAACTACCTTCGGAAAAGCCTGGTGTCTTACGCCTTCCTCAGTTGTTCACGGTTGTTCGTTTTTATACGACGGCGAAGAAAAATACGTCGATTCTTTTACGTTGACTTTTACGGCGTTTGAGGGTATAGCAAGCGGTCCCGACGGCTCTACCGTAACTACTTATACTTATCTTCCCGATTTTTCAAATCTATCTCTGCCACGAAGGAAGGGCTATAAATTTATCGGGCTTTCGACCGACCGTGAAGGAAAAAATATAATTTCACGCGTAAGTATTCACAAATCAAGCGAAACACAATCCGAACGCGAAATAACTTTGACTTTAAACGAAGCAAAACAACTGACCGATAACACCCTGCTTTATACCGTTTGGGAAAAAATCGGCTGACTGTAAGCGAATATCAGCGCGAAAATAGTAATAGTTTTTCGTAAAAATATCTCAAACGACTATTCTGTTAAACGTTAAAAGCCCTTTGCGTGAAAATATCGCAAAGGGCTTTTTAAAAACAAACGATTTTTCAATTTATAAGAAAAACGACCGTCACGCTATATCGATATGCGACGGTCGTTTTAAAGTCTTTTTTTAATCGCTGAAATTTACGGAAACCGAAAATTATTCTTCTTCGGTAACGAGTTGTTTATACACCTTATCGTTGCGGGTAACGGCGTATTGCGCGTCGTCGTCGGTAACGTAAGGATTGATCTTCTTTTCAACGAATTTCTTGATTTCGGCGCTTACTACGGCGTTCTTTTTAACCTCTCTGTAATTGTAAGCCAAAGTGCCTTTCGTTTCTAATTCCGAAGTAAATTTGGTTTTACCCGCTTCGTCAACGGTGTAAGGGGCTTTAACTATCTCGGTACACATAATAACGTGATAGCCGTACTGCGTCGCAACGATAGTATAAGCGCCTACGCCTTCTTGTACGACCTTTTTAGCCGCCGCCGCAAATTCTTTGACGTACTGAGTACCGGACGTAAACGCCGAATACAAATAACCGTATTTTTTGTTCAGACAGCCCGTGTCGGTGCTGAAAGCGAATAATAAATCGTTAAACTTTTTGTAAAGTTCTTCGGAGTATCCGGTAACTTTACCGAAAGCCTCGCCGTTTTCAAAGTACTTGGCGTCGCCTAAAAGTTCTTTAACGTAAGTATTATAGAAAGTCTCGAAACCGATCTTTTCGGGAGTGATTTCGGAATACGACCAAGCGCCTTTTTTAACGCCGTTGCTGTCTTCGGTTTCGGTGCCTTTAACGTCTTTTGCCTTAACGGTACCTATAAAGTTTTTAACCGAGTCCAAAGACGACATTCTGTAATCGTCGTCAAAAGCGAAAGAACCCGCGCCGGAGGCGTTTTCGGTATATTTACCGTAGTTTGACTGTACCCAAGTGGTTCTTTGATCGGACGCCTGCAAACTCTTTAATAATTCCGCTCTGTACTTGACGATATCTTCTTCTTTAACGCCTTTTTTAGAAGAATAGTCGTTCAAAAGTTGAGTCTGTTCTTCGGAAAACCCTATCAAAAGGTTGGTTACGTAACCGTAAGAACCTTCGTAAGGAGTATATAAAACGAAAGAAGTGTCGGAAGCGTTGGATAAAGCCGTTTCGTAAGAAGTTACGTCGTTTCTGTACAATGCTTCCTGAGTGGCGTATTCGACCTGATATTGTTCCCACAAGCCGTCGTTGCTTAATTCTTCTTTTTCGATGCTATCCACCAGAGAAGTTTCGTACTTACCGATAAGCGCGCTTTCAAGACGGGAGATAAGTAAATATTCGAAGTAGGTGCTGTTGAAAGCCTTTTCGGGATTGTTAAAATCGTAATATTTTTCTTTGTCGGACTTTCTTAAAGATTCCTTCGTCGCCCATTTGTCGCCTACTTTGTTAAGACCGTTCTTTTCAAGATAATCGAAAAGTTTGCTTGCGCCCTGTTTTCTTGCCCTCGAAGACGAAAAATCGATCTTATAGTTTTTGTACAAATACATGTTAAGATCGTAAACGGAGGGTTCGGAACTTTTAAGAGTTTCAAACTCTTCGGGAACGGTTTCGGCTTCGTCGTATTCCAAAGCGGCTTCGACTACTTTGATTTCGTACGCGGTAGCCTTTCTTTTCCTTAACGCTTCTTCATCGGTATCCGTGTCCTTATCCTTGGTAGGCACGGTACGAGCGGTAAAGGTTTCGTCTTCCTTTTCGTCAGATTTGTCGTCGGCTTCCATAAAAGTTTTAACCATGGAGTTGACAGAACTTCTCACAAGATAAAGAGCGTTTGCGTATTCGTATTCGGAAAGATAGGTTTTAAGATGCTTTACGTAGTCGGCGTCAAGACCGGTATGTTCGGGATTAACGTCATACTTCAACGTAACGGCGGAATTCGCCTTTGCTAATTCGTATCTTGCAATCTGAGTTATGACTTTGTTTGAAACAAGGTTGTCGAAAACGAGTTTATACGCCTTGCTTTGAGTGTAACCTTGCGAAGTTACGTATTGATAACCGTAAGACATATAGCCGGCAACGAGATCTCTTTTATAAATCTTGTCGTCGTTCAATTTGCCTTTAAGTTCGCTGTCCGCGGTGTTTTTGGAAATATTAACGGTAGCGACTACCTGATCCATATCTCTGTCAACTACGGTCGTAACCCAATCGCATGCGACGAACATCGATAAAACGATGCTTACCGAAAGGATTAACGTTACGATTTTTGCAATAAGTTTCTTCATAAAACTCTCCTGCGTCGAAGTTTTGCCGTAAGACAAAAAACGACGGTTATTATTTATAAATTTCCTCGGGCGGTCGGCAAAAACGAGCCGAATTTCGCCTGTACTCGTCTATTATACTAAATTACAGCGAGTAAATCAAGGTTTTTTGAGTAATTTTTTTGCCTATTCGTATTTATTTTACAATTATTTTTAATTAAACGCGCGCGAAAGCGGTCGGAACAAATTCAACGCTAATGTACGCTACGGGAGTTTAACACGGCAAAAACCGATTTATTCCCGCAAAAATAGTTAGCGATAATGATTGGAAGCCCTAATCGTTTTTTTGGTTTGCTTTAACGCATTTCACGAAAGACAAAGCAAGTTCGAGATAGTATTCCGCGCCCGAAACCTTCTCTTTCAGCGTTACGACGGGGTTTACGTCAAAGGAAAGCACAGCCGAGTTTTTAAATTTATCCAAAGCGGCGTTTACGCCTCCGCCCTCGAAAACGTTAAGGTCTTTTAACGTCAGCGCGGCGTTTTCTTTGGTAACGGAAACTTTTACGGCGCCGATATCGCGGGCAAGATATTTAAGTTCGGCAACCGAGAGAAGATTTTCCACTTCTGAAGGAAGATTTCCGTATATTTCAAAAATTTCTTTTTTAACTTTTTCTTTGTCCTCGTCGCCCGTAATTTCGGCAATTTGTTTATAAACGTCCATTCTCGTTTGCGAAACGGAAATATAATCGTTCGGGATAAACGCGTCAAGGCGTACGTCGAGTTCGGTTTCGTAATCTTTCGTTACCTCGCCGAGTTGCTCTTTGAGTAACTTCGAGTACAGTTCGTATCCGATTTTATCCATATGCCCGTGCTGTTCTTTTCCGAGGACGTTACCCGCTCCTCTTATTTCGAGGTCTCTCATTGCAATTTTATAACCGCTTCCGAGTTCGTTATATTCAATGAGCGCGGAAAGGCGTTTGTAAGCCGACTCTCCTATTACTTTATCCGGTTTGAAGGTAAAATAGGCGTGCGCCATTTTGTCGCTTCTTCCCACCCTGCCTTTCAATTGATAAAGAGTAAACAAACCGAATTTATCGGCGTCTATTACGATAAGAGTGTTTGCGTTGGGTAAATCTATTCCGTTTTCTATAATCGTGGTGCAGATAAGAACGTCGTACTTACCGTTATAAAACGCCATAACGTTGTTTTCGAGCGTCTTTTTTTCCATTTGCCCGTGACAAACAACTATTCTTGCTTCGGGTAAAAGTGAGGCTATATGCCCGTAAAACGCATTTATCGTTTCAACACGGTTATATAAAATAAAGGTTTGCCCCCCTCGGGAAAGTTCCTTTAAAACAGCGTCTTTTATTAAAGCGTCGCTTTCTTCGAGTACGTATGTCTGTACGGGGATTCTTTTTATCGGCGGGGTGTTGATGAGGCTCATTCCGCGTATTCCCGAAAGGGACATGTGAAGCGTACGCGGTATAGGCGTAGCCGTCATGGTGAGTGTATCGACACTGCTTTTTAAAGAACGTAATTTTTCTTTTGCTTCCACGCCGAAGCATTGTTCTTCGTCAAGAACAAGTAAGCCGAGATCGTGAAAACATACGTCTTTGCCGAGAAGTCTGTGGGTACCTATTATCAGATTATAATCTCCCGACGCGATGCCTTTTAAATATTCTTTTATCTTCGCGCCCGAAACGAATCTGTTTAAAACGGCTATTTTTATTCCGAAACCTTTGAATCTTTCGGTCGCGGTGCGATAATGCTGTTCGCAAAGTATGGTGGTCGGCGTCATTATTGCGACCTGTTTTCCGTCGAGAACGGCTTTAAACGCCGCTCTGAAAGCGACTTCGGTTTTGCCGAACCCTACGTCGCCCATTAACAGGCGGTCCATAATTTTATCGCTTTCCATATCTTTTTTGATTTCGGCGACCGACTGCGCCTGATCTTCGGTCAGGTCGTATTCAAAAGCGTCGTCGAATTCTTTCGTCATATCGTTATCCGGGGAAAACGCGAAACCTTTCTTTTCCGCTCTTTCGCGGTAAAGTTTTTTAAGGTTTATGGTCATGCGGGAAATAGATTCTCTCGCACGTTGCTTTATCTTATCAAATTCCGCTCCTCCGATTTTATTGAGATGAGGAGCCTTTTCTCCGCCGAGATACTTGGTTAGTTTGTCGAGTTGCTCCACGGGGACGTATAAAAAATCTCCGCCGGCATACTCTATGGCAACGTAATCTTTCGTGCTTTCGGTAGTGGAAATTCTTTCTGTGCCTCTCACGATGCCTATGCCGTGGGTTTCGTGGACGGCAAAATCACCGGGGACGGGGGCGCTGAAAGTATCTTTTCTTCTGCGGATGATTTTCTTTTCCTTAACGCCGCTTAAAAAAACGTCGCAAGTCCCTATGACGACGAGTTTTTCGTCGTGCAGGATAAATCCCGTGTTTATAAAAACGGGTACGAGATAAACACCCGGCGTATCTTCAGGGGTATTCGTTATTACCGACAAAATCCCGTTTGAGTATAAAGAATCTTTAAGTCTGTCGGCTCTTTCGGCGTTTCCGACGGCGATAATCGACCTATAGCCCGATTTTTGCCAGTTACTTACGTCCGCGTACAAGTCCTCGGGCTTAGAAGCGTATTTCGATACGGGCGTAAGTTTAAGCCGTATCGTCTTATTCGGTTTAAAAAACGAAGTTACTGTCGTAATGTTCTGAAACGCAACGCCCTTTTTCAAGTTTAACAAAGCGTAAAAATCTTCGGGCGCCATCAACTGTTTTGCGGTAAAGTCAAGAGCCTCGCCCGCTTCCGACAAGCCAAGAACCCTTTCCGTGTGTTCGCGGGTAATGCCGCCTACCGTGTCGGCTATCATTTTCGGTTCGATGTAAACTATAGTTACGTCGCCAAGAACCGATAAAAAATCGTAAGTCGTAGAAGAAAGCAACGGATAAAGATAAGAAAGCGAAGAATCGGAAAAATTTTCGTTTTCCAGCAAATCTTTCAATTCCCCCGTGATTTGTCTTGCCTTAGCCGTCTGTCTGAGCGTTTTCAACTTTTTAAATGAAGATGAAAGCCTGTCTATAAGCCCGTTAACTTCGCTTTTTTCTATTTTAAAATCTATCGCGGGCAAAATAAAGAAAGTTCTTGCTTCCTCCCCCCCGACGTGGTTTACGGTATCGAGAACTCTTATATTTTCGATTTCGTCACCGAAAAAGTCGCACCTGTAAGCATCTTCGGAATTTACGGGGAATATTTCAAATATATCCCCTCTTAACGCAAATTCGCCTTTGTTTTCGGCAAACTCGACGCGTTTATAACCGAATTCTACCATTTTTTTAATCAGGGTATCCTGCGGACACTCCGACGCGACCGATATTTTGACGGCCTCGATGTTTTTCGGAAAGGGTTGCATTAAACTTTCCGGCGTTGCCGTAACGAACCGCGCGCCAGATATTATTTGATAAATCGCCGAAATACGGGCGTATAAACTGTCTTTGTTGAAATATTTTTTATATAACAAAACGTCGTCTTTCGGGGGCAGATATACGGATTTTTCGCCGGTATAAGAGTTAAGTTCTTCCGCGTAATTTTTAGCGGTTACCGCATCCTTACACAAAACAAGAACCCTTCCGTCGAGCATGGAAGTAAGGTACGTCGCGGCGGATACGGTAACGCCAAATACCGCAGTGGAAAGTCCACTGCGGGTATCGCTGTAAAGATTAAGCAAATCTTCGTTGAATTTTGGTTGTATGTTTTTATTGAGCATATCGAGCCGAAACCGAAAAAACAATCGACGGCGTATTCTAAAGCCGATGAATTTAATATAATTTACGTCAATAAGTTGCGTTAATCGACTTATAGCAAGGTTTTTCAGTTTTTCTTATTATAAGTTTGCATAAGATCGTCGTCGGATTTTCCGTTTATAAAATCGACGATCAAATCCCCTGCTTTTGCTATAACCGCGTTAAAGCCGTCATACTCGTTTTCAGGTATTTTAGACAAAACGTAATCGGCAAGAGAAATAACGTCATTTTCGGGCTTAGTGCCGATACGTAACCTTTTAAAAGCGTCGGAACTGAGCAAAAGCGTTATGTTGCGCATACCGTTATGCGTCCCCGAAGACCCGTGCGGACGATATTTTATATTGCCTTTTTCCACGTCGATATCGTCGTAAATAACCAGAAGGTCGTTTAATTCGACGTCAAAATAATCGACTACGCGTCTAACGCATTCACCGCTTAAATTCATATAAGTAGTGGGTTTTACCACCAGAAAGGTTTCGCCGCGTACGCTTCCTTTCGCTACGGCGCATTTAAGCGAGGAATTAAGTTTATATTCGAGCGAAAATCGCTTCGCTACGTTATCCGCCACGATAAAGCCCAAATTATGATAGGTATTATCGTATTTTTTTTCGGGATTACCGAGCCCTACAATAACCTTCATTTTAACTTTGATAAACTTCCGACATCTTCATATCGGAGAAAACGAACTTAATCGCTCTCGCTAATAACGGCGCAACCGTCAGAACTTCTATTTTATCTATTCTTTTTTCCTCGGGTAGTTCGATCGTATCTAATACGACGAGTTTATCTATATAGGAATTTTTTATCCTTTCGATAGCGGGCCCGCTTAAAACGGGATGGGTACAACAAGCGTAAATTTTTTCGACGCCTGCGTTGTGCAACGCTTCCGCGCCGAAACACAAAGTACCCGCGGTATCAACCATATCGTCAACCAAAAGGCAGGTTTTGCCTTTTACGTCGCCGATGATGTTCAAAATTTCGACCTGATTTGCTTTCGGACGACGCTTATCTATAATCGCCATGGGAACGTTTAACTTCGTCGCAACGTTTCTGGCTCTTCCTACGCTGCCTATATCCGGAGATACGACCACGAAGTTATCGTCGTTTATAAATTTTTCAAAGTGTTTGCACAAAATGGGGTTTCCGACCAGATGATCTACGGGAATATCGAAAAACCCTTGAATCTGCGGCGCGTGAAGATCGATACTGAGCAACCTGTCCGCGCCTGCCGAAGTTATTATATCGGCAACGAGTTTTGCGGTAATAGGATCACGCGGTTTGGCTTTTCTGTCTTGTCTTGCATAACCGAAATAAGGAATAACCGCGGTTATACG
>ERZ870021.81-NODE-81-length-11662-cov-4.475874_pt1 | contig 11662 bp, 11 predicted proteins | sample MGYA00520890_ERZ870021 | MGnify/ENA primary metagenome ERZ870021 (study PRJEB32232, sample SAMN07284987) | human gut metagenome | biome: human-associated habitat; material: feces | host: Homo sapiens | place: Tanzania | collected 2014-08-14 ...
ATAGGTAAAACCTTTAAAAGCATTGCGTTTTTTACGAAAAACCGTCTTTTTTTAATTTGAAAAACAGAGTTTTAAAACCTATGAGGTTTCACGCGTTAACCTTGCAGTACTAAATTTAAAACTACAAATTTAATATTGCTTCATTTGATTTTATCCGCACGCCTATTTTATCCGAAATAAAAAAATCATAAAACTTTAAAGCGTTTTTTACGGCTTCGTTATCCGAAAAAGCCTCGCTATAGGTCGGTTTAAGCCCGTTTTTCAATTCTGAAAGGTCTATTTTCGTAAGATTTGACAGCAACGCGTAAGTAGAAGCGCGCATTTCGGTGCAAAGATAATCCGCGCAATCGTAACACTTGAACTGACAGGTATCGAAATCGAAAAAAACTCTGCCGTCTATCGGTTTTTTGCATGAGGCGCAAGAGCCGAAACTAATACCGTAACCTTCCTTTTTTAAACCTTCTTCAAAAAATTTAACCAAAACAAGTTGCGGTGAATTTTTACCGTTTTCGATGGCTTTCAGAGCGTTTACCGTATCTAAAAACAAATCGTAACGCTTTTCGTCCTCACGACAAAACGCGCGCAAATACTCTATAATTGCCGTTGCGCAATAGTATTTTTCTATATCGAGGCGGATTTCGTAAAAATCGTCTATCTGCGTCGCTTCTATAACCGTTCTTCTGCCGTTTTTTACCGCGACAACGTATTCCGCAAAACAAAAAAGTTCGCCTGCAAATTTTAATTTGGCGCCGGACTTTTTTACTCCCCGCAAAACGCAATCGACGATTCCGTTTTCCAGACTGAAAAGCGAAAGCATTTTATCGTTGTCTTTATAAGACACGGAGCGTATGCAAATTGCGTTGAATTTTTCTTCCATTTTCAATAAAAGTGGGGCTATACGCCCGTTAATCGAGTTTTTTCAACTTTTTATAAAGCATATAATAGGATATTTTGCCTGTTTTTTCAAACATTTCCCAAGCCTTGTCCGACGGGTTTTTTTTCATATAATTCCTCCGTATCACAGATACCGCGATATTATTATGTACACTAACAGTAAAAAAAACCACAAGTAAAAAAAACGCGTAGGGATTATAATCGTTAACGTTTACTGTTTTTGCGGGAATAAATCGGTTTTTGCCGTGTTAAACGCCCGTTAACCTACTTACTACGATCAATAAAAATCTTCGTCGGAATATCCGTATTCTTTAAGTCTTGAAGGGTTATTGCGCCAATCCTCTTTCACCTTTACGTAAACGGTCAGAAAAACTTTTGCGCCCAAAAACTTTTCCATGCTTTGACGCGCAAAAGAAGAAACTTCTTTTAAACTTTGCCCTTGTTTGCCGATTAAAATCGCTTTATGATTTTGTTTTTCGCAAACTATATCGAGATTGATATCGTAAACGCCGTTTTTCTGTTTTTCAAAAGTATTTATAACTATCGCTATCCCGTGAGGAATCTCTTTGTCGTATTTTAAAAGAATCTTCTCGCGCATGATTTCGGATATCATAAACTTTTCGGATCTGTCGGAAATTATATCTTCTGAATAAATCGGACCGCCCACGGGAAGACGTTTTAAGATTTCTTCGGTAAGTTTGTTAAGATTTTTTCCGCGACGCGCCGATACGGTTACGATTTTGTCAATCCCTTCTACGTCGCCGAATTTTTCGACCATAAGCGGAATATTTTCTTTCGGCATGATATCTGTTTTCGTTAAAACGAGGATAAGAGGGACTTTGCCCGTTGCGTATTTTTTGAGATTTTCTATTTCCTCGTCTTTAACGCCTGCATGGATATCTATCAGATACAAAACAAGGTCCACGTCGCGCGAAGCGACTTCCGCGCTTTTTTGCATTCTTTCGTTTAAAAGAGACGACGCTTTGTATATACCCGGCGTGTCTTCAAAAACTATCTGGTAATCCTCGCCGTTTTTAATACCTAAAATTCTGTCGCGCGTCGTCTGAGGCTTTGGCGATACGATAGCGACCTTTTCGCCGACAAGAACGTTTATCAATGTGGATTTTCCTGCGTTTGCGCGTCCTACGACGGCAACCGTACCGCTTCTCATCTTGAAATACCTAATTCGAGCAAAACCTGCTCTTCCTTTTCTCTCATTTCTTTTTTGTCTTCGTCCGTAATATGATCGTAACCGAAAAGGTGTAACAATCCGTGGACGAACAAGTAACTCATTTCTCTTTGCAAAGAATGTCCGTATTCAATCGCCTGTTCTTTTGCCCTGTCAAGGCATATTGCAACCGAGCCTAAAAATATTGCTTTTTCGTCTTCGTCGTAATCGTAAGGATAATCTTTTTTGTAAATCTTTTTACCGCGAATTCCGTCGAGCATGGGAAAGGACAAAACGTCGGTAACTGCGTCTATATGCCTGTTATCGCTGTTCAGCGCCTTGATTTCTTCTTGAGAAACCACGTCTAATTCGACGTAAAGATCGGTTCTTTGCCCGAGCGTTTTATATAAAACGTCGGCTATTTTTTGCGCTTTCCGATAGTCCCCGTCAACGTAAACTTTAATCTTTCCCATTTTACTCCTTTCTTGTGGAATCGAATTCGTTAATACGCTTGTCCTTCATTTTGGGGTATTTGATTCTGTCGTGATATACGCCGGAAAGAGAATCTTCGAGGGCGTTTTTGATAATATCAATTTCGCGCATGGTTATTTCGCAATCGGAAAACTGATCGAGTTTCATTCTGTCGTCAACGATCGCCGTAACTACTTTTTCAACCTTTTCTCTCGACCTGTCGTTCTGCGCTCTTACGGCGGCCTCGCATCCGTCGGCAAGCATTATGATTGCCGATATTTTAGTCGAGGGTTTGGGACCTGCGTACGAAAAATCTTTGATGTCGAGATCGCCCTCTGTAAATTTGAGCGCCTTATTATAAAAATACTGAATAGGCAAGGTGCCGTGATGTTCCCTCGCAACGTCCGCCAGAATAAGCGGTAAGTGATACTTTTTGATAAGTTCGTAACCGTCGGTGGTGTGCGAGCGGATAATCTGAGTAGAAAGTTCGGGGGCAAGTTCGTCGTGCGGGTTATAACCGTGCTGGTTTTCCGTAAAGTACAGCGGCTGTTTAAGTTTACCCATATCGTGATAGTAAGCGGCGGCTCTTGCCAGAATAGGATTTTCCCCGATAGCCGTGGCGCAAGTTTCCGCCAAAGTCGAAACGACGAGCGAGTGCTGGAAAGTCCCCGGCGCTTCTTCTATAAGTTTACTGATAAGTTTGGACTTGTGATCGGTGATTTCGGCAAGACGGTAATTCGTTAAAATGTTGAAAACGTATTCAAAAAGAGGCAGAATTGCCATCATTATTACGGTCGATAAAATTCCCGACATAAAGCCGTCGAATATTATCTTCATTATCCTTATTGTTTCCATTCCGGACTTTACGCTGAATAATAAGGCGAACAAGGCAATGGGAACCGAAATAACGAAACCCATACCGAAAACTTTGATTCTCGAACCCACGTTGTTGACGAGGTAAACGGCAAGGTGCCCCGTAACCACGCTCGTGATAAACTGTCCTAAAACGACGGTAGTTTCATAGCCGCCGTCAAGCAAAAGGTCGGAACAAAGCATCAGCGCGCCGAAAACAAAGTTTGTAAATATCGCCGTTCTGTAATTTACGAGAAGCAAAATCAGCAAACAGCATAACGCCGAAGGACGGGAGAAAATACCGTTGAATCTGCCCATTGCAATGCAAACCATGTAGGAAAGTTCTATTACGATAAACAAAACCGCTATATTCTTCGGTCTGATAAGGTAGTCGCGGAATTCAAAAAAATAATACAGATACGCCGACGCGCAAAGCGCAAAAATTATAATTACGGCGTAGATAGCGCGCATAAAAGTTTCGCTTTTCGTAACGTAATCCACAAAACCGTTCGCGCCTTTATACATCAAGGTTGCAAGCGCAAACAAGCCCGTAATTATTACCGCATGAATGAAAAACTGAAAAATGGACCAGAAAAAGTCGCTCTTTTTCCACGGTTTGTATTTTTTGTTCTGAAAAAACATATTTACCTCTCGATAACTTTTGTAAATGTTGTCAATTTATCGTAAAAAGCGTAAAAAGTCGGGCTATAAGCCTGTTAACGGCTGTTTTACGAAAATATTTTTAAATTGTTTTTCGTTTTTTAGGCGCTTTAAAGGTTTCTTCCTTCGTATATGCTTTGATAATTTGCATTACCAGAGGATGCCTTACGACGTCTTTATAACTCAGGTTGCAAATAGCAATGTCGTCTATTCCGTCAAGAATGGAAACGGCGTGTTTAAGCCCGCTCGTTTTGCCGTACGGAAGATCTATTTGCGTTACGTCGCCCGTAATAATCATACGGCTACCCTCGCCCATACGCGTCAGAAACATTTTCATTTGTTCTTTGGTACAGTTTTGTGCTTCGTCTAAAATAATAAACGCGTTGTTTAAAGTTCTGCCTCTCATATAGGCAAGCGGGGCAATTTCGATTACGCCCTTTTCAATTAACTTCTGGTAAGTTTCAAGCCCGAACATTTCCTGCAAAGCGTCGTACAGCGGACGAAGATACGGATCGACCTTAGACTGCAAATCCCCCGGCAAAAAGCCGAGTCTTTCGCCTGCTTCCACCGCGGGGCGTGTCAGAATAATCTTTTCGACCTGTTTGTTCTTATACGACGAAACGGCGATTGCTACGGCAAGATAAGTTTTACCCGTACCCGCGGGACCTACTCCGAAAACCACGGTATTTTTCCTTATTGCGTCAACGTAACGTTTTTGCCCGAGCGTTTTGCATTTTATGGGCTTACCGTGAGAAGTTACGGCAATAACGTCGCGCGACAATTTAGAGATTTCGTCGAGATTGTTTTCTTTGGCAAGTTCGATACAATATACGAGTTTCGATTTATCTATGCCCTCGCCCGCTTTTATAACGCCGTAAAGTTTATTTATGACGTTTACGGCAACGTTAACGTTTTCTTTTTCGCCGCTTACGGATAATTCGGATGACAACGCCGTTATCAGCGTGTCGGTTTCCTTCATGATGACGTTTAAGTTTTCGTCGAAACTACCTACTAATTCACGAAAATCGGATTCGTTATCGACGGTTATCGTTTGGGTGAATTTTTCCAAAATTTTATTCCTCTTTAAATATGTAGTCGATATCGACAAGATAAGCCACGCCGTTAGCGTTTTCAAATACAGGCTCGACTTTTGCCGACGTTAAGGACGCATCGTCTATATTAAAATCCAGAAGGGTTTTTGCTATAAGCCCCTCTTTGGTAAGGTTCTCCTTTGCGGTAACAAAATATTCTTTTTTGACGTTGACCTTAAGGTAATAGGCGCAGTAACATTTTGAATCGATTATCCGGCCGCTTTTGTCGATATAGTAACCGTCAACGAGTTTTTCGCCCGTCGAAACGAAATCGCCTTCTTTTTTGAGGGCTGTTCCGAAATACGCTTTGATTTTTAAAACGGTACCGGCATTTTTTGAAAACACCGCGTCCGCGTAATTTATTTTTTTTGCGCTCTCCTCGTTTAAAAAAACGTTGATAACAAGCCTATTGCCCGACTTGTTTATAGTAACGAAAGCAATTTTATCAAGAGAAGAAAACAAAGCGTTACGCAATTTATTCGCGTCGTAAGAAAAATGCGCTTTATTTAAATCCAAGCCGTTTTCGCTTAAAATCATATAAACTTTGGCAAGTTTATCGCCTTTTACGCCGTTTACCTCAACCTTCGTAAACGGTATATCGGAAACGAAGGAAAACAAAAAAAACAGAAACGTCAGCGCGACGGGAAGCGCATTTTTAGTTATCTTTTTCAGTAAACCGATAGGACCTGAGTACTCTAATACGGTATTATACCATAATTTTTCGGAAATAGCAAAAACTTTTTTCAAATCTTTGTATTTTACGACTATAATAGTTTCCGTGGGGCTTTTACGATCGATTTTCAGCAGTTTGACGTCGAGTTTTTTAAGCCTTTCAATCAAAAGCAAAAAGTTTCTGCCGGTGATAAGTATTTTAGCCGTTGACATTATTCGCACCTTTCTATCATGGTTAAGGTGCCTTTTATCGCTAAGTCTCCGTCACAGTATTTTACAATTTTTATATCTTTACCGCTAACCTTAAAAACACCGCTTTTTGCCAAAAAAGTCACGCTATAGGTCGATAATTCGCCTATTTTCAACACGTTTTCAAAATATCCGCCCGCTCCGTCGATGACCGTAAAAATAAGCCCCGACGGGAATTTCAGCGGGCTTAAAATACCCGTTATTTCTTTTTTGAACGCCATAAAATATACTTAACCGATATAGTATATTTTTCGCCGTCAAAAGATATTCGATAAACGTAAAGACGTAAAACTCTGATAATTAGGGATTCGTATTTTTCTTTTGCGGTTTTCAGATTTTATGCGAATAGTTTTCTTGTGAGAAAGCAATCGCCTTTTTCAATAATTTTTACTGTCTTTAAGACTATAACGCGAGCGACTAAAAAACTAAGCAAGCCGATTATCGCGCCCATGGCTACGTCGGTCAGATAATGCGCGCCCATCATTATTCTCGAATAAGCGACGATGAAAACAAAAAGACACGTCGCTATAAAAATAAGCGTTTCGCGTTTTTTATCGATTTCAAAAACCGACGCAAGCGACATAATCGCAAAAACGGTTGCGGCAGCCGTCGTATGCCCCGAGGGGAATGATTTGTACCCGTCTTTTTCGATGCCCATCAGAAGTTGTTCTGCGGAAACCTTTTTGCCGATATTGATTTCGTACCATTTAGTAAACTCGGAAAAATCCCCCGTAACGTTCATAAGTCTATAGCGCGCTCTGCCGAAAAACGGCTTCAACGCCTGGGTAAGCGCTTGAGAGAATACTGCGGTAAAAATAACGATTAACGAGCATATAGCCAGACTTTTAAGATATTTTTCCTTTACGAAAGAGGCTATAAAAAACCATAAAACCGTAAACGCGACGCCAAGCCCCGCCTCACATACAAGTTTCAGCGCGCCGTCGAGTTTTTTGGTTGCAACGTGCAAATTGTAGTACTTAAGCATTTTGTGACTACCGTAATAATTAAGCCCTATCGCGCAAACGAAGCAAAATACCATAAGGATGATTTTTGCCGATTTTTTAAGTTTTTCATCTCGTTTCAGATAGAAAAACAACACGCCGAGCGCAAGGCTTGGCAATATGTAAACGGGAGTTTCGCCGAAACACTCGAAAAACACGGCGAAAAAGTTTTTAGAATAATATTCCCCCGCGTTAAGTTCGTTTACCGACTGAGAAATCCTTAGATCCGAAAAAGTACCCGCAATCATAAAAGCAACGAGTAGCCACAGTAATATAACGTAGTTGAGATTTTTTTTGATAAAAGTCATGAATACTCCTTTAATAAAAAGACGAAACGGCTTTTACGTTTTTTCTTGTTAAACGCGGGCAAGTCGGCAAAAAAAACAAAAACTCTTCCTATCTGTACGTTGATGGAAATTTAACACGGCAAAAACCGATTTATTCCCGCAAAAATAGTTAGTAATAATGATTGGAAGCCCTGACTTTCCGAATTTAACGTTTTGCAATTTATATTGTACCACACATTTTCTAATTTTCAACGCATAATCGGTTTTTTTTATAAAAAACTTGCTTTTTTTCGTAAAAAGCGAACGTTTTACGCTCTTTTAGCCCGAATAACGCGCGTAAAACCGATAAACCGCCCAAAACTTTGTTTAAAGTTGCGTAAAACTTTATTAAAACGTTGGCTTTTTTCTTACGGTAATGATATAATTACTTTTTGTAAAATATCAAATACATTTATATCCGGTTTAATGTTTTATATCGGTTTAAAAAACTTACGAGGTGAACGTTATGAATATGCCTGAAATCGAAAAAAAATGGCAAAAGATATGGGCGGACGAAAAACTCAACGAATTTGACGGAAATTATGACAAAAAGTTTTATTGTCTTGAAATGTTTTCTTACCCGTCGGGGGCTAAACTTCATATCGGGCATTGGTACAACTACGGTTTAACCGACAGTTTTGCGCGCTATAAACGCATGAAAGGCTATTCGGTTTTTCAGCCCATGGGGTTTGACGCTTTCGGGCTTCCCGCCGAAAATTACGCCATAAAAACGGGTATTCATCCGCAGGATTCGACTATAAAAAATATCGAGACGATGGAAAATCAACTTTCGAGAATCGGCGCGATGTTCGACTGGACCGCGGAAATAAAAACCTGTATGCCCGATTATTATAAATGGACGCAGTGGCTGTTTCTGAAACTTTACGAAAACGGCTTGGCGTACAGAAAGGAAGCGCCCGTTAACTGGTGCCCTTCCTGTAACACCGTATTAGCCAACGAACAGGTCGTCGGAGGTGAGTGCGAGCGTTGCGGAACGACCGTCGTCAAAAAAGACCTTACGCAATGGTTCTTTAAAATTACCGACTACGCAGAAGATTTATTACAAGGTTTAGATAAACTCGACTGGCCGGAAAAGACCAAACTTATGCAAAAAAACTGGATAGGTAAGTCTTTCGGCGCGGAAGTAACCTTTAAAGCCGAATCCGGCGACGAATTTAAAGTTTTCACGACGAGAATCGACACGATTTTCGGCGTAAGTTACGTGGTTTTGGCGCCCGAACATCCCCTTGTAAAAAAACTTACCTCACCCGAACAAAAAGAAGCGGTAGAGGCTTACGTTTACGAAACTTCCAAGGCGAACGAAATCGAAAGATTATCGAGCGACAGAGAAAAAACGGGCGTATTTTTAGGCGCTTACGCAATTAACCCCGCAAACGGGAAAAAAGTCCCGATTTTCGCCGCCGATTACGTTTTATACAGTTACGGCACGGGCGCGGTTATGGGCGTACCCGCGCACGACGAAAGAGATTTCGTTTTTGCCGGAAAATACGGTCAACCCGTAAATCAGGTTATTACGAATAAATCCAAAGACGCGACTCTTCCTTATACGGAGGACGGTTATTTGGTAAGCAGCGGAGAGTTTGACGGGCTTTTCGGCGACGAAGCGAGAAAAGCCATCGTTAATAAACTTCAAAAAGAAGGCAAAGCCGAGTTTAAAGTAAACTACAGGCTCCGTGATTGGCTTATTTCACGCCAAAGATACTGGGGCGCGCCTATTCCCGTTATCCACTGCCCTAAATGCGGAGACGTAGCCGTTCCGTACGAAGATTTACCCGTTAAACTTCCGTATAACGTTGAGTTTAAGCCCGACGGAAAATCTCCTTTGGCAAAGTGCGACGAATTTATGCATACCAAATGCCCAAGATGCGGAGGCGAAGCGTTAAGGGATCCCGATACTCTGGACACGTTCGTTTGTTCGAGTTGGTATTATTTAAGATATCCCGACAGCAAAAACGACAAAATGCCGTTCGACCCCGAAATCATCAATAAGATGCTTCCGGTAGATAAATACGTCGGTGGCGCCGAACACGCCTGCATGCACCTTTTGTACGCAAGGTTTATCACTAAAGCCCTGAAAGATATGGGGTATCTTAACTTTGACGAACCCTTTCTGTCGCTTACCCATCAGGGCGTAATTTTAGGTCCCGACGGAAACCGTATGAGTAAATCGCACGGCAACATCGTCGCGCCCGACTCGTACGTAAACGAATACGGTTCAGACGTATTCAGGCTTTATCTTTTGTTCGGCTTTAACTACACCGAAGGCGGTCCCTGGAACGACGACGGGATAAAATCCGTTTCTAAATTTCTTGACAGAGTCGAAAGGCTGTTCAATAAAGCCAAGGTTCTTAAAGGAGAAAACCCCGACCTTTACGGCGACGATGAAAAAGAACTCGATTTTATTCTTAATAATACGATAAAATCGGTCGATCGGGACATGGAAGCATTTTCGTTTAATACCGCTGTAGCAAGACTTATGGAACTCGTGAACGCTTTAACCAAATACGAGGCAAAGAGCGTAAAAAACGAAAAACTTTTGTATGATTCGGTCGTTACTCTGATTAAACTTTTAGCGCCTTGCGTTCCTCATTTCGCGGAAGAACTCTGGCACGAAATCGGCAACAACGAATCGGTTTTCAAAGCGAAATATCCCGTTTTTGACGAATCAAAACTCGTTAAAGACGAGGTCGAATACGCCGTTCAGATAAACAGCAAAATGAAAGGAAAAATCGTTTTGCAAAAATCTATGACGGAAGATATGATTAAAGAAGCCGTTTTGTCTTTTGCGCCCGTCAAAGAAGCGCTTTCGGGAAAAGAACCCAAAAAAGTTATAGTCATCAGAGGAAGACTCGTTAACGTCATAGCGTAAATGACACGTTAACGTTATAGCGTAAAACCCTCGTTAACGTTGTCGTTTAAAAGTTTAAAGACATAAATAAAAATATATTTAATACGCTCCCTTTCCTTTCGCAAAAAGCGAAAGGAAAGGTTTTTTTAAAACCGCGGCATCCTCGTCGGGAAAGCAATCGCAGTCGTCAAATTGTAAAAACGTTAAATACTAAGCAAAAAAAGTCCGCCTATAAGCCCGTTATCGTCATAATTGCAAACTTGCGTTTGCGTGAATTGCTCCCTTCGGTCGCGTGAATTGACCTGCGGTCGTGAATTGTTGCTGACGCAACGTGAATTGCGCGTAACCGCGCGTGAATTGCAAACTTGCGTTTGCGTGAAAGGCTTCACACGGTGGGAGTGCGAAAACAATAAACGATAAAAAAAGGCTCCTTTTCGGAAAGGAGCCTTTTAGCACAAAAAGTTGTTTTTCACTTTTATATTATCTATATTGTTTTAGTCTATCGGCGGTTTTTACCGCCTACCGTTTGTTTATAAACGTGAGTTATTGATTTATTTTATACTATCATTTGTTTGCTTATATACGTGAGTTATTGATTTACTTTATGCCGTCTATTATTTGTTTATAAACGGAGGTTATGGCGTCGTAGCCGTTAAGATTAAGATGTAAACCTTCGATAGTGTAATCCTTGTTAAGGTTAAGCGTTTCATCGGTAAGTTTAGGGTACATATCGATAAACTCTATATTGTTTTTACGGCAATATTTTTTAAGATACTCATTGGTTAAAATTATCTTTTTGTTGTTCACCTTCCTCAAATAAAGCCAACTTATTTTCAATTTCTTTTTGTTTACGGGATAAAGTGAAACAAGGCGAACGTCGGATACGGTTTCTTTTAACTTTTCCACGATTTTAATAACGTTCTGAGATACCGTAAGGGGGCTTTTTACGCCTTTTCTTAAATAATCGTTTATGCCGGCAAGAAGTATTACCGTGTGCGGTTTAAGCGATATTATATCGTCGATTCTGCCCATTATATCGTAAGTGGTTTCGTTAGCGATTCCGCGGTTTACAATTCTTTCGTCGTGAATAAATTCGTGTACGGGATAAAAATCGGTAAGCGAATCTCCTAAAAATACTATGGGGCTTTCGGGCGCAAAGTCGTTCAGTACTTTGTAGTCGATGATTTTATTGTTCATTGCCTTGTTGAACATATGCACTACTATAACAGCGAGTATCGCCAAAATTACGAACGTACCCGTTACGCTTATCAATACTATCTCGAGCGCTGACATTTCGGTCTCCTTTTGTTTTTTGAATTTATAGTCGTTGAAAACTTTTCTATTTTAAAAAAGCGGAAGATAAACTTTTTAATAATCGAAAAAGCGGAAAATAAATTGTTATGAAGTAA
>ERZ870021.85-NODE-85-length-11496-cov-4.041510_pt1 | contig 11496 bp, 9 predicted proteins | sample MGYA00520890_ERZ870021 | MGnify/ENA primary metagenome ERZ870021 (study PRJEB32232, sample SAMN07284987) | human gut metagenome | biome: human-associated habitat; material: feces | host: Homo sapiens | place: Tanzania | collected 2014-08-14 ...
AATAGGTGTTATGCTCGTTTACCCCCAGATTATTCAGATACTGGATCATATCCGGCAGCTCATCCTTGAACGTCTTGAAGCGGCGCTCCAGCTGGAAAAGCTTCGCCCTCACCTTTTTGGCAAGATAATTGATAGCCTGCTGAGGGTCCTGGATTCTGACTGATGGCAATACGATGACCTTGTCGAACTCTGCCATATCAAAATGCATCGACATCTTGCGATGACGGATATAGAAGAGAAGATGCCACACGAAGAGCGGCCATATCGTACGAGAATACGCCTCCATGAATCTTTCGAAATCGAAGATATGGGTATCGTTCAACGTCACCATCACGCAGGTTTCGTGCAAACCCTTGGCGTAACACTGGAAATTCTCGATGGCATAAGCGTAGGTATGGAAGATATAAGGATTCTCCAGCATCAGCTGCGAAGCCTCGGTAGTACCCTGCCGCAGGAAATCGTAGTCGGCATCCACACAGGCTATCATATCCCTGCCCACCCCCTTGAGCATATTGCTGATAGCTGCCTTCTTGCCACGGTCGAGATGGTTGTTGCGGGTAGGAAGCAGGATTTCGAAATAGCGCGTCTCATCCTCAAACTTTCCCAGCACCGACCGCCAGAAGAAGACATCATCGTAGCTCTCGACGTAAGCCACTATCTTGCGCCGAGCCTTCTTCGAGGTCATCTTGTTGGCGGCCTCGAAGTAGAGGGAATTGATATTATCGGTTAAACGTTTAGCCATAAGCTGAAAAATTCAACATTCAACACTTAACATTCAACATTACTTAATCGTGATGTCGCTCACATCCGTCACCCGGTCGGTCCATCCGTCCATGACCACAGCAGGACTGTGGGTAGTCATGATGATCTGGATATTCGGATTGAGTTTCAGCACCAGACCGATGAGCTGCTTCTGCCATTCGAAGTGAAGGCTGATTTCCGGCTCATCCATAAAGAGGACATAAGATTGGTTGTCCTCCACCAGCACGGTAAGGAGGATGGCGAGAATCTGCTTCTCACCAGCCGAAAGCTGATAAGGCGAAAGCTGCTCGCCTATCTGGTTGAAACGGATTTCGTTGGCAGTACGGATGATGGTCTTGCCGGTATCCTTGAAAAGACCATCTACGATATCCTGGAACATCCTCTTCGGTTCGCTCAGATGCTGAGCCTTGAAGGCAGCATCCGGTTCGCCGCTCTGAAGCACGGCGATGATGCGGTTGCCGATGTTCACCTGATAATCCAGATACTTGCGCTGCAGCTGGAAGAGCTGCCAGTCGAGTTCGGTAACCAGAGTGAGGTCTATCTTGTTGATCATCTCGGCATTCATCAGCGGTCTATCCACCGATCGGATCACATCGTAGCGGATCCACTTTGCCTCCTCCGGCTCCACCTTCAGATGCACGCCCTTGATCATGTGACTAGGGAATTCACCGCCAGCCGCCAGACCCTTTACCACCTTATTTAATATAGTACTCTTGCCCACGCCGTTTACACCACTCAGGATATTGACACGGCGGTCGAGGTTCCAAAGAATATGTTTGGTACCGCTCCAGAGAGATTCAATCTCTATCTGTTTGATATAATCAGCATATTTCTGCATAAGATATTCTCCCATTCTAAAAAATATACCGCAAATATAGCAAAATTCCTCGAAATTTTGTACCTTTGCACTCGATTTTATTCAAAAATAGGAAGTTTTAAATAGAAATAAGGAAAAATGGATAACAAACGACCTCTTATCGCCCACCTGTGTCTCTTCTGTTCCGGCGCATTCTGGGGACTGATGGCTCCCGTAGGCAAGGATGCGATGCTTCACGGCATCGACGGCATCGACCTCGTGAGCTTCCGAGTATTGGGTGGCGCCATCCTCTTCTGGCTCACCTCACTCTTCACCAAGAAAGAGCATGTTCCTGTAAAAGACATCTTCAAGTTTGCTGCTGCCGGGCTCTTCGCCCTCGTGTTCAACCAGTGTTCTTACACCATCGGTCTGAACATGACCTCGCCTAGCAATTCCAGCATCATGACCACCTCGATGCCTATCTTCGCCATGGTTCTCTCCTTCCTGATATTGAAGGAGCCTATCACCTGGAAGAAGGCGCTCGGCGTACTGATGGGATGTGCAGGTGCCGTCATCATCATCATGACGAGTGCTACGGCTGGCAATGCCAAGGTGGGAAACATCTGGGGCGACCTGCTCTGTATGTCGGCGCAGCTTTCCTTCGCCCTCTACCTGTCGCTCTTCAAGAACCTACTGTCTAAGTATTCGCTCTTCACCATCAACAAATGGATGTTCCTCTGGGCTACGGTCATTATATGGCCTTTCACCATCAGCCACGTGATGAGCATTGACTTTGCCCATGTTCCGATGAGCACCTGGTGGGAAACGGGCTACGTGGTTCTCTTCGGCACTTATCTGGGCTATATCTGCATGATGATTGGTCAGAAGACCCTGCGCCCTACCGTGGTAAGTGTATATAATTATGTGCAGCCGCTGGTATCGGTTACCGTGAGTGTCATCGTGGGTCTCGCCGTGTTCAAAGGCATGCAGGCGATTGCCGCCATCCTCGTATTCTCCGGCGTATGGCTCGTGGTAAAGAGCAAGTCAAAGCATGATATCGACCAGCACGACCACAGCCTGGCTTACGAAAAAAGACATGCTTAGATAGCTTTAATGTCGATTTATAAAACTGAAACTGTCCCCATCTGAGATAACTGATGAGGACAGTTTTTGTTATATAAGAAAAGAAGATCAGCAACCGAAGTAAACCATCAGTCCGCCCAAAACGATATAAAGCAGGGCGTATGGGATGGCCGAACGGAGAATCTCTCCATCCTTTCCTTCCATATCGCAGGCTGCAGTAGCGATGGCAATGCTCTGCGGACTAATCATTTTGCCACCCGTAGCTCCCGTGGTATTGGCAGCAACCAGCCAGTTCTCCTGACCGCCCTCCATACCAAAGAATGTGCTCTGTCCCGTCATACCCAACTGGTTGGCAACATGAGCCTGGAGCTTGGCAAAGAGGATATTCGAAGAAGTATCAGAACCCGTTACGAAGGTTCCAATGGCACCAATCATCGGAGCTACCAGAGGATAGAAATCACCCGTTACAGCCACCAGACCGGAAGCTATCGCAGTAATCATTCCCGAATAGTTCATCACGCTAGCCAGGGCTATCAGCGAACAGATGGTCACCACCGTCTTGCGCAGATTCACCGTGGTACGGGCAAGAATCACCATCAATCTCTTGAGGCTCAATCCCTGAATCAGTCCACCAATCGTAGCACCCAGGAAGAGCATAAGGCCCGCATTGGAAATCCAGCCAAACTTAAAGGTGCTGTCGAGCACTGGCAGATGAACCGCACTCACCAGATGACTCTTGAGGAAAGCATTGACCGGAGGACAGAGTGCGCCGGAAACCAGGATGAATATCAATATAAAGAGGTAAACGCTCCATGCCTTCAGGCTCTCGGCAAGCGTAAAGGTTTCCTTATCCTGCACCTTGCTCTTTCTGGCAAACACCTTGGCGTATGCGATGATGGCAATAATGGCTGCCAGCGAACCGATGATGGCCGGAGTCTCCGAACCGAGATAATAGCCGCAGACAAACTGCACAACCACGGAAATCACTCCCACCCAGAGGGCGATGATGAGATTCTTGATAAGATTATGCTTATCGGTAAGCGTCAGGATGATGAAAGGCAGGATGATAAAGAGAGGTGCCAACTGGATGATGGCGAAGGCCGAAGTCTCGCAAATCTGTGCCGCCGAAGCCGATCCGCTTTCAGCCACCTCGTTACAGAGCGTAGTAACCGGCACACCCACGGCACCAAATCCCGTAGCCACGGTATTTCCGATTAAGGACACCAGAGCCGAGAACATCGGTTTAAAGCCGAGTCCAATGAGGATGGCTGCAGGTATCGCCACCGCCGTTCCGAAGCCCGCCATACCTTCGAGCAGTCCGCCGAATCCCCATACGAGGAGCAACACGAGCAGTCCCTTATCATCGGTAATCGATGTAAACTGCCTCTTGATTACCTCTATCTGCTTGCTTTCCACAAGGATATTATAGCTGTAGATAGCCATCAGGATGATGATGAGAATCGGGAATACCGCCTTCAGGATGCCTTCCACCACCGCCCATCCCGTCAGGGCGATAACGCTGTCATCCGCATGTTCCGGGGCTATCATGCCCAGCGGCGAAGCAGTGAAGAGAGCGAGCAACACGGTAATTACGAGCGTCAGCAAGGCGCTTTTATGACCTGCCATCTTGAAGCCGAGCATCAGGATGAACAGCAACACGATGGGAATAATAGAAACTATTGATGCCATAAGCCATTCAGTTTTTTAATGTTTTCGATTGCTAAATTTTATGTTTATGCCTGCAAAAATAACATTTTTCTTTGAAAAAAGAAAGCATTTTTTGAAAAAAATCTTCTTTAAGATGTCCGATTTTTCAATTTCATACGTCTATAGAGTGTAAAGGTTATGAGAACAGAAGAATTCAACCATATCATCCTACCGATGCGCAGCGACTTAAAAGCGTATGCGCTTAGGTTGACTGAGAGTGACGACAATGCCGAAGACCTCGTGCAGGAAGTCATGCTCAGGCTGTGGGACATGCGCCAGAACATCCAGGCAGAAGATAACCTCAAGGCACTCGCCATCACCATCATGCGCAACAAGTTTTATGACCAGTGCCGACATGAGGAGCGAAACTTCACCACCGACAAGGTGATGGAAGTACCCATAGAAGACCGGCGGGCAGAGCAACGGGACGAGGTAAACCTCATCAGACAGATAGTGGCACAGCTCCCGCCCTTGCAGCAGCAGATATTCCGCATGAAGGAGATAGAAGGCTATACTGCTGATGAAATCATGCAGATAACGGGATGCACTGCCGATAATCTCCGAAAGAATCTCTCCCGAGCCCGACTCAAAATCAGAGAGACCTATATGAATATCGTGAAACAGAACAGAACAAAATAAAGAAGGAGGAAAGAATATGAACGATGAAATAAAAAAAATCGATGAATTCAAGGGTATCGATGAATTCAAGACGATACAGAACTTGCTCGACAAGTATATGGATGGTGCCACATCCAATGAGGAAGAGGCAAGGCTCAGAAAATATTTCGAAGAGCATGGCAATGATATTCTAGAAGAATGGGAATCCTATCGCGCCCTCTTCAGCTATATCGGATTCGAACAGATGAATCTTTCTCAAATTCCAAAAGAAGAAGAAGAGAAGGAGGAGGATTTCGAAAAGAAAGATATTGCAAAGGAGAATATCGAAAAAAAGGAAGCTTCCCGCAGAAGATGGCTCAAATATTTCGGCACTTCTGTTGCAGCAGCCGCTATCATCGCATTCCTGATTGTGGGCATCCAGAAGATAGCCCAGCCTCAGCCTGAATGTTATGCGGTTATTGATGGGAAGGTTTATACCGACCAGGAATTCGTTCACCACGAAGCCCTGGATGCCCTGGAAGATGTTTCGGCTGATTCCGAAGATCCATTCAGTGCCCTGGATATGATGAAACAATAAATTCATCTTTTAGATGAAACAATAAATCAAAATATAAAGTATAATATATATAATAAGGTATAGAATATGAAACGATGCAACTTGATAAAACGCTTCTTCATCGGACTGCTTCTTATCGTGGCAGCCTCGATTTCGGCTAATGCACAGGAGGGGCTGTACGTAAAAAGCATATTCCAACGATTCGGGCACGCCAAGGGATGCAAGATGGTTACGATGCAGAATACGCAACTCAAAGGTTACAGGCTCAAGATATACAAGAGCCTGGTATATAAGAACCACGCCACGGAAATAGCCCACTATCTGAAGGCCGACCGCAAGGCTGCGAAAAAAATCAGAGAAGTGGTGGAGAATGGCAAGATGGTGAGCGGCTATTACATGATGGCACCCTTGAGCAATGGCGACAACCGCTTCATCCTCTTCAGTAACCCGAGTAAAAGCAAGGGAACCGTGATTTATATAGAAGGCAACCTGTCGCCCGAAGATATCATGCAACTCTGCTATTCCAGAAGATAGAAACAACATCTTCCTTCTGGAATCTTCTCAATAAGAATAAGAAACAACATAAAATAAAGTATTATGAATATCAAAAACGTAATGATGATGGCTGCCATGATGCCAGCCTTCGCCCTTGCTGAAACCAACAGCAACTGTGCACCAGCCTCTGTAGAGACTAACGACACCACAATCAGAGTGAACAACCAGAACATCGTCATCAAGCAGGATGGCGAACAGACTTCTGTGAAGATATATAAGATGAACGGCAACGAGATGAACGAGATGACCAAGATTTCAGAAACCCAATTCGTAGATGGTCAGGAAGTAGAAAAGGTATTTGTCACCTCGCCTTTCATCCCTCAGACTTTGAGCAAGCGCAAGCGCAGTCTGGAGAGTCATTATCCAACCTTCTTCTTCGGCTGCAGCCAGTTGCCAGGCAGCAGGGGAAGCATGGGAGGCAACAACGAGATGCACAGTCGCGACTCCAAGTCGTGGGAATGGGGCATCACCCTCACCAGTCTCTGCTTCCGCCTTTCCAACGAAATGGCGCTCACCTCCTCTCTCTCCATCGGACAGGTACACCACCATTTCAAGGACAATTATGTATTAAGTACCGAAAACGGGGTATCGGCAATGACTCCGATAGAAGGCGAGACGCTGAAGAAAAGCTATATCAGCTACAATGTGCTCCGCCTGCCTATCATGCTGGAGTGGCAGAAGCGCATAGGATGCCATGATGCATTCCTGGCTTTAGGTCCATCCGTAGAATACCGCTGGCACGAGCATTCCCGCTACTTCATAGGAAAGCACAAGCATACCGAAACGGGCGATATCAACCTCAACCCTATCGGCGTGAACCTGGAAGCCCGTGCCGGCTACTCAGGAGTGATGCTCTACGCCCGTGCCGGAGTAACCCCGCTGCTCAACAAGACCAAGGCTCCCGAGTGCTACCCGATGACCATCGGCTTAGGATTCAGATTGTAACATAGCTATAACATCGCTGTAATGTAGCAAAACATAACTGAAACTGTCCCCATCTGAAACACCCTTTCAGATGAGGACATTTTTTTATTCGGCCAAATTCCGGAATTAAAAATGGCCAAATTCCGGAAAAATATTCGGCCAAATTCGGGAGTAAACTACAGCCAAATTGGGTAACAGATTTCGAAAATCACAGCCAAATTGGGTAACAAAACACAGCCAAATTAAGTAACGAATCGCAGCCAAATTAAGTAAAAATATGCCGCCAAATTTGGTAATCCCAAGATTTTATCGTATATTTGCAGCCGAAACAAAGAAGATTCAATATGAAAGAATACAAGAAAAGAATTGCAGATAAGCTATTGGAATACAGACTCGAAGAAGTTGGAGCAGTATTGATAGAAGGGCCAAAATGGTGTGGAAAAACTACCACAGCAGAACAAAAGGCCAAAAGCGTGCTATATATGGCAGATCCAGACAACCAAAACAACTATCTGGAAATGGCAAATTTAAAGATAAAAATGCTCCTGAAAGGAGAAAAGCCACGACTCATTGACGAATGGCAAATCATACCGCAAATCTGGGATGCCATCCGATTTGAAGTGGACCACCAGGGTGAGGAAGGCCTGTTTATCCTCACCGGATCTGCCGTGCCTGCATCTTCCGAAAAAATACATCACACGGGTACAGGACGTTTCGCCTGGATTACCATGCGACCTATGTCATTATGGGAATCGGGAGAATCTACAGGAGAAGTTAGCATCAGCGAACTGTTCAAGGGAAATGCAAACCTGGAAGGTTTCAACAAATTGAAACTGGAAGACATCGCCTATCTCGTCTGCAGAGGAGGATGGCCTAGTGCCACTACCAAGAACCCAAGAGCAGCCTTGCGACAGGCATACGACTATTACGATGCAGTGGTAAAGACTGATATTTCAAGAGTGGATGAAATCAGCAGAAACAGCGAACGAACCAAGCTGCTTCTGCGTTCATACGCCCGTTCACAAGGTGGCCAAGTAAGTATCGGAGCCATAAGACAAGATATGATGGAAAACGATGATGAGACACTGGCAGACAAGACTGTACAGAGTTACATCGGTGCACTCAAAAAAATCTTCGTCATAGAGGACATGCCTGCCTGGAATCCGAACCTTCGCAGCAAGACTGCCATCCGTTCGGCTGAAACCCGATATTTCGTTGATCCATCCATTGCGGTGGCTGCTTTAGGTCTAGGTCCTGATGATCTCATCAACGACTTGGAGACTTTCGGTTTGCTTTTCGAGACCCTATGCGTTCGTGATCTTCGTGTATATGCTGATGCCATCGACGGCAACGTATATCATTACCGCGACAAGAACGGTTTGGAATGTGATGCAGTTATCCATCTCCGCAACGGCTCATACGGCCTCATCGAAATCAAGCTGGGTGGTGCACAAGCCATCGAAAAAGGAGTCTCTACGCTAACTGCTCTTGCTGACAAGATAGACACGACCAAGATGAAAGCTCCATCTTTCATGATGGTACTTACTGCCGTAGGCGACTATGCCTACCGCAGAGAAGACGGAGTATATGTGGTACCTATCGGATGCCTGAAAGACTAGTTTGGGATGGGATACAGACTCAAAAATCCTATATATAATAAAAACAGCTCCTATATATAATAAGGTGTAAACCCTTCAAAGCAGCAAAAAAATGCCCGAATACCACAAACGTGGTAGCAGGAATACTACTCATATGCTATTTCAGAATCCAGAAAATCGCCGTACCTTTGCAGCGTCAATCAGAATATTAACGTAAAATTAAAGAAAGGACATAGATTATGAGTACAGAAAAGAAACTTCGCTTTGAGACACTTCAGTTGCATGTAGGTCAGGAAAATCCAGATCCAGCTACCGACGCACGTGCGGTGCCTATCTACCAGACCACAAGTTACGTGTTCCGCAACTCTCAGCACGCTGCCGATCGCTTCGGACTCCGTGACGCAGGTAACATCTATGGTCGCTTGACCAACTCTACTCAGGGTGTATTCGAAGACCGTGTGGCTGCCCTCGAGGGTGGTGTAGCTGGTTTGGCTGTAGCTTCTGGTGCTGCCGCCGTTACCTACGCTCTGCAGAACATCCTTCAGAATGGCGACCACATCGTAGCTGCCGACAACATCTACGGTGGTACTTATAACCTCATCACTCATACATTATCCACACAGGGTGTAAGCTACACCATCGTGGATCCCCGCAACTTCGAGCAGGTAGAGGCTGCCATCCAGGACAATACCAAGGCTCTCTATGCAGAGACCTTCGGAAATCCTAACTCTGATGTAACAGATATCGATAAGTTGGCAGAGATTGCTCATCGCCACAACATCCCATTGATTATCGATAACACCTTCGGCACCCCATACCTCATCCGCCCTATCGAGCACGGAGCTGATATCGTGGTTCACTCTGCAACCAAGTTCATCGGCGGTCACGGTTCATCTCTCGGTGGCGTCATCGTAGATGGCGGTAAGTTCGACTGGAAGGCGAATGCCGACAAGTTCCCTACTCTCGCCAAGCCAGACCCATCTTATCATGGTGCCGTATTCGCAGATGTAGCCGGAGCAGCAGCCTTCGTAACCCGAATCCGTGCGGTCATCCTTCGTGATACCGGCGCAACCATCTCTCCATTCAATGCCTGGATTCTTCTTCAGGGCTTGGAGACATTGAGCCTCCGTGTAGAGCGTCACGTTCAGAATGCATTGAAGGTGGTAGAATATCTGGAGAACAATCCTAAGGTGGCTAAGGTTAACCACCCAGCCGTTCCTTCTCATCCAGACCACGAGCTTTACAAGAAGCTCTTCCCTAACGGTGCAGGTTCTATCTTCACCTTCGATATCAAGGGCGGCGAGAAAGAGGCTTGGGAGTTCATCGACCACCTGCGCATCTTCTCATTGCTGGCTAACGTAGCCGACGTGAAGTCACTGGTTATCCACCCAGCAACAACCACCCACTCTCAGTTGAGCCCAGAGGAGTTGGAGGAGCAGCACATCTATCCTTCTACCGTTCGCCTGAGCATCGGTATCGAGAACATCGACGATCTGATTGAGGCACTCGATGAGGCATTTACCTACGTAAAGTAAAAATATTAATGATTTAAATTAGAGTACAGTTATGGCAAAGATATATAAGCAGATTACTGATTTAATCGGTAAGACCCCATTGGTAGAATTGGGTAAGTATTCAGCATCCAAGGGTTTGGAGACTCCTGTGATTGCTAAGGTAGAATTCTTCAATCCTGGCGGAAGCGTAAAGGATCGTATCGCCCTTGCGATGATCGAAGACGCTGAGCAGAAGGGCATCCTGAAACCAGGTGCCACCATCATCGAACCAACCAGCGGTAACACGGGTGTAGGTTTGGCTCTGGTATCAGCCGTAAAGGGCTATCACCTCATCCTCACCATGCCTGAAACCATGAGTGTGGAGCGCAGAAACCTGGTGAAGGCTTACGGCGCAGAAGTGAGATTGACCAGCGGTAAAGACGGAATGCCTGGCGCCATCAAGGCTGCTGAGGAGCTCCGTGATTCCATTCCGGGTTCTGTGATTCTGGGACAGTTTACCAACCGTGCCAATCCTGCCAAGCACTATGCCACAACTGGACCTGAAATCTGGGCTGATACCGATGGCGAGATTGATATCTTCGTAGCCGGTGTAGGAACAGGTGGAACCATTTCGGGTATCGCCAAGTATCTGAAGGAGCAGAATCCTAACGTGAAGGTGATTGCCGTAGAACCTGCCACATCGCCTGTATTGAACGGCGGACAGAGCGGTCCTCACAAGATTCAGGGCATCGGTGCCGGTTTCATTCCAAAGACCTACTCTTCAGAATTCATCGATGAGGTACTGGACATTCAGAACGATGATGCCATCAAGGCAGGTCGTGACCTGGCTCAGACCGAGGGCCTCTTGGTAGGAATCTCATCAGGTGCTGCCGCCTTTGCAGCCACCGAAATTGCGAAGCGTCCTGAGAACAAGGGCAAGAAGATTGTAGCCCTCTTGCCAGATACTGGCGAGCGTTATTTAAGCACTGTACTCTACGCTTTCGAGGAGTATCCATTGTAATTCACAATCGGATATTTTCTGATGAAAGCAAAATCTATCATAATTTCCCCAACCAGCTTTCCCATAGCAGGTTGGGGATTTTTATTTTTCGGAACTTCATATATATATTTGCAAATGCGATACCACCCCAATTTCTTCTGCAACTTGCGAGAATCGAGTATAAATTCCAGCCTTTATCATTTAAAAGATTCTAAAAAATCAATAATTTCCGTTTACGAGTTCCCGTATATGGGAACTCTCATTTATTTTAATTTTCCTATCTTTGCAACGTGGTTCAGAGATACCAGGTGCTCTCAATCTCAAATAGGACAAAATCTGTGTAAATCTGTGAAATCTGTGGGACAAAGAAAAACACAAATCTCCAGCAAAAAAATCTGCGAAAT
>ERZ870021.88-NODE-88-length-11385-cov-4.596746_pt1 | contig 11385 bp, 8 predicted proteins | sample MGYA00520890_ERZ870021 | MGnify/ENA primary metagenome ERZ870021 (study PRJEB32232, sample SAMN07284987) | human gut metagenome | biome: human-associated habitat; material: feces | host: Homo sapiens | place: Tanzania | collected 2014-08-14 ...
CTTCTGGTGCACCCAAGCCTCTGTTAACGCTATCTATATAGCGACGCATTGTTTCTACTTCTTCCCATTGGAGAAGTGCATCATCTCCCGGCTCATGGTTTCTGATGCAGCCGATGGTTCCCAGTCTGATAACATCAGCAGAAGTTGAAGTTCGCAGGTGATTTGCGAGCTTGGCAAATAAATTAGGCATCCAGTCGAAATCATCAACCGGTGAATCTATATAATCTTCCTGATAGTGATTGTTATCAGTAAAATCTAAATCTTGATACATGCTATATTTTGTAAAAAATTGAATTCAAATCTTTCATTTGCAAAGGTAAGACTTTTGCCGAAATCCTCAAAATATTTCAGTATAAATATGTGGAAAATGTCAGATTGCAAACTTCTGTCCAACAATTTGACGGCGGTGTCTAATTATTGGACAGTTCGTTTGATAAGGTTTTTTATTTAATGGCTTGATTATCAGGAGAAGTGCTGTTTTGGCACGGCTCTTGTTCTTATTATGCCAAAATGAAGAAGATTATGAAAAGAATAGGAATATTGATAGGATGGTTGATCTGGGCGGCTGGAGTCTCGGCACAGAGCTGGAGCCTTGACGACTGCATGAAGTATGCCGTGGAGCACGCCACGGAGGTGAAGCGGGAGGTGGTAAACGCCCGCCAGCGCAAGCAGGATTACCAGCATGCTGTGGCTGGATTCCTGCCTACCGTTTCGGGTGGCGTGCAGGGACAGTATGCCTGGGGACGAAACATCGACCCGGAAACCAATACTTATAATAATGTAACGACATTCAACAACTACTATCAGCTTTATGCCGAACTGAATGTCTTTGACGGTTTCGCCACCATCAACGCCTTGAAGCAGGCAAAGCTGAGCCGGGATTATTCAGCCACGGCGATGCAGAAGATTCAGGACGACCGTGCCATCGACGTGATGCAGAAATATGTGGATGCTGCCTATGCTGAGGCAAGCATTCAGATAGCAAGCGAGAAACTGAACGAAAGCAAGCGGATGCTGGCTAAGATGAAGCGCCTGTATGAACTGGGCGAAAAGGGTCGCCCGGATGTGGTGCAGATGGAATCGCAGGTGGCGGAAGATGAATACAATCTTACGCATCAGGAGAATGTGGCTAAACAGAATCTGCTCGCCTTGAAATCGGCTATGAATTTTCCGGTGGATGAAGAGCTGAAATTGGAACTGAAGTCAGGAAATAAAGAGGTTTCTGAATCTGGAATAAACTACGAAACCGTTTACCAGGGCTTTCAGCATATTTCTCCCGATTTGAAGTCGGCAGAATACGAAGTGGAGCGGGCACGGTATGATTATAAGATAGCAAAAGGCAGATTGCTGCCATCACTCTCTCTCGGTGGCGGCATTTCTACCAACTATTATAAGAATCTCTCTCAGAAAGGGCAATACGATGGCTTTGCCTCGCAGTTTCGCAACAACCGGGGCGAATACCTCACTTTGACACTTTCCATACCTATTTATAATAGCGACCGCTGGCACAGCGTGAAGAAGGCACGCAACGACTGGCAACTGGCACAGGTGAACCTGGAGGAAACCCGTCGCAAGCTTCACGACCAGATAGCCCAGGCGGTAATGGATGCAGAGGGTTACGCCAAGGAGTTGCATCAGATGCAGAAGAAGGTGGCTTCCGATTCGCTCGCCTATCACATGTCGAGCCGCAAGTTTGAAGAAGGAATGCTTTCCACCTTCGATCTTCATACCGCAGCCCAAACGCTTCTGGAAAGCAGAATCAAGGAACTCCAGATGCAGATGCTGCTCATCATCAAACAGAGACTGGTAGGATATTATCAGGGAGAAAATTTAATAAGATAAACTATTATGGATATAAAGATAGAAAAGAAAAAATATCTCGTGCCTCGCAAGTATTGGGCATGGATTGGCGGAGGAGCGGTTTTGATCGCAGTCCTCATTTGGTTGGGATTGAGCAATTTCTCTTCCACCCTGAAGGTGGACAGGAAGGGATTGAGCATCGGAACCGTGGAGAAGGCGCAGTTCAACGATTATGTTTCGGTGGATGGACAGGTGGTTCCTATCTCCGTGGTGCAGATCAGTTCCGAGGAAGGCGGTATCGTTCTGGAGAAAGTGGTGGATGAAGGCGCCCACGTAAACAAGGGCGATGTGATCGTGAAACTGAGCAATTCGAATCTCGACCTGGAGATTCTGAATGCCGAAAGCGAACTTGCCGAAAAGCAGGACATGCTTCGCAATACCCAGATTTCGATGGAGCAGGACCGTCTGAACAATAGCAACGAGGAACTGTCGCTTTCGCAGGATGTCATTACCAAGCGCCGTTCCTATCAGCATCAGGAGGCGTTGCACAAAGAAGAACTCAATTCGCGCGAGGAGTACCTGAAGGCTAAGGAAGATTACGACCTTGCCGTCAAGAAGCATGCGCTCATCAGCAAGCGATTGAAGAAGGATGCACAGCTCCGCCGTTCGCAGATGGAGCAGATGGCCGATAATCTGGAAGCCATGCAGAAGAATGTGCAACTGGTTCGCCAGCGCAAGGAGAAGCTGAACATCCGCAGCACCATTTCGGGCGAAATCGGCTTGCTCGATGTGGAGCTGGGACAGAGCATCCAGGCTGGACAGAAGATTGGAGTCATCAACGACCTCAGCGATTTCAAGGTGCAGGCGCAGGTGGATGAGCATTACATCGACCGGGTAAAACCGGGACTTACTGCCACTTTCGACCAGAACGGCAAGCATTATCTCCTGCAGGTTCGCAAGGTTTATCCCGAGGTAAGGGACGGCAGGTTCCGTATCGACTTCATCTTCAAAGGTGTTCGTCCAGGTAACATCCGAACCGGTCAGACTTATTATGTAGATTTGCAGCTCGGTCAGTCGAAGCAGGCAATAATTATCCCAAAAGGCACGTTTTATAGTGTAACGGGCGGTCAATGGATTTTTGTTTTAGACAAGAGTGGCAAGAAGGCTTATCGCCGAAAGATCACCATCGGTCGCCAGAATCCTCAGTATTATGAGGTGATTGAGGGCTTGGAGCCGGGCGAGCAGGTTATCGTTAGCGGCTACGAAGCTTATAAGGACAATGAAATTCTAATGTTAAATTAGAAATGTTAAATTGGGGCATACGCCCTTACAATAATATATCTTATGAATCATATTATTAACGCATTCAAGAATCTGCCTCGAAGGGGTCAGCACAATTTCGTGAAGATCTTGTGTCTGGCGCTCGGATTGGCAATCAGTTCGGTAATTATTGCCGAGATTTATTTCGAGCAGACTTATGATACGTATTTCCCAGGATGGGAGAGGACGTATCTGATTTCGGAAGTGGGTACTAACCATGGCGAAACCATGGAGTTTACCAATACTTCAGGAGCCACCGCCCAAGGTGTAAAGCAATATGCGCCTATGGTGGAAGCTGCTACCAGTACTCACTATTTTTATGATGATGCCCAATGCAAGATGGAAGACCAGAACATCGTTTCTGCCAATATCAGGATGGCAGACAGTTGTTTCTTTGATGTCTTTCCACAGAAGATATTGATAGGCAAGGCTAAACAGATTCTATCCCAACCCTTATCCTGTCTCATCGATTCAGAAACGGCAGCAAAGATTGGCGGTAATGTTGTAGGCAAGCATTTCACGCTTTCTAATTATCCGGGAACCACTTTTACCATCTATGGTGTTTTCGAAGCGTTTCCCTGGGGTTCTTCCTTTCATGGTACGCAGATGATTCTGTCGAGGTGTAGTGTGCCATACGTATATTCCTACGATGGCAGAGGCCAATGGGTGGGAAATGATAGCTATAGATCCTACATCCGGTTGGCAAAGGGGCATGAGGCAAAAGAACTCAAGCCTTACGTGAATAAGATGCGAGAGGACCATTTCCCTTTGAAGGAGATGAAGAATATGGGAATAGAACTGAACTATGATTTCACGGTATTGAGCGATGTTTACACCCAAGACCCTTACATCAAGAAGATGGGATGGATTATGGGAATTATCGCTTTTGTCCTCCTCTTCACTTCTGTGATGAACTATCTGCTCATCATCGTGGGAAATCTCGTGAATCGTTCTCGCGAAATGGCTGTCCGTAAGTGCTATGGTGCCGAATCGAAGAACATTCATGCCATCATTTTCTCAGAGGCTTTGGTGCATGTGGGACTGGCGGTTGTTCTTGCGGCTGTTCTTGTGTTTCTTTGCAAGGGAACCATCGAAAACTTCCTTTCAGCTCCGGTAAGCACGTTGGTGCTTAATCGTGGCAGTTGGATATTGGTGGCAATCTGTATCCTGGTACTGCTGGTTGGCGGTTTGTTGCCAGGTTGGCTTTACAACAGGATTCCTGTAGCCATCGCTTTCCGTGGCTATAATGAGAATCGCAACCGTTGGAAACTTGGTTTGCTGGGCATTCAGTTCGTGATCTCTGGTTTGCTGTTCAGTTTGCTTTACATCGTGAATGGTCAATACCAGCTGATGTTGGGGCTCAATCCTGGGTATGATTATGATCATGTGGCGATAGTTTCGATAGATGCCAGTAATAGAGACCAGCGCAACCAATGTCTGGCAGAAATCAGGCGAATGCCGAATGTCAAGGAATGCAGTTCTACTTACAATGTTCCGCTCGATGGGTATGATCGTAGTGGAAATATGGTAGGAGTACCTGGCGACGATAAGAATACCTTTAATATCATGGAGATGTCGGGAGTGGACGACAATTTCTTCAAGATGATGAATATTCCTATCGTTCAGGGTTCTTTCTTTACGGAAAGAAATGACAGTTGCCGACAGGTTATTATTGATGAACGAGGTGCTGAGAAACTCATCAAGACGTGGCATTGGAAGGATGGCGTAGTTGGCAAGCAAATTTCCTGTACAGGACATGATGATAATATTTTTACCATTTGTGGCGTGAGCAGGAATATTCGCTGGGGTGCTGTGGCAACCGGTAGTGATGGAATGAATGAATTTCCTGACTTGTATTTCTATTCTGCCAAGACGGCTTACTATATGTTGGTTAAGTTTAATGAAATGAAGGATGAATCGTTGTCGGAGTTGCAATTGAAGGTGCAGGCGATGTATCCGAACAATAAGGTCATCGTGAAGAGTTATGCTTCTGAATTGGCTAACCAGTATGCTTCCCAGCTCAATTTCCGCAACGGAATCCTGGTTGCCGGCATCATAACGATGATCATCGCCCTCTTCGGATTGGTGGGTTATACGAGTGATGAGGTGAACCGCCGCCGCAAGGAGATTGCCATCAGAAAGGTGAACGGAGCCAAGGTGAAGGATATTCTTCGCATCTTCCTGAAAGACATCATGAAGATTGCCTTGCCTTGCATCATCGTAGGAGATTTGGGGGCTTGGCTGATAGCCAGACAATGGCTCATGTCGTTCAGCGAGAAGATTTCGATGACGCCTCTGTTGTTTATCGGCGTTACCATCATCCTGCTCGTCATCATCGGGCTTTCCGTCATCATCAACTGCTACAAGGTGGCTAATAGTAATCCTGTGAAGTATCTCAAGGATGAATAAAATTAAAAGTAAAAAAGTAAAAAGATAAGAAAATGCTTAAAATAGAGAATCTTTGCAAGTCATTCCGCACAGAAGATGTGGAGACGATTGCTTTAAATAACGTATCTTTCACAGTAGAAGACGGCGAGTTTGTTGCCATTATGGGACCATCCGGTTGCGGCAAATCCACCTTGCTCAACATCCTCGGTTTGCTCGACAACCCTACTTCGGGAAAATATTTCCTGGGTAATCACGAGGTGGCAAACCTGAAGGAGAAGGAGCGCACGGATGTGAGAAAGGGAGAAATCGGATTTGTGTTCCAGAGCTTCAACCTGATAGATGAATTGAACGTAGAGGAGAACATCGAACTTCCTCTTACTTACCTCAACATTCCGAAGGCGGAGCGCAAGGCAAAGGTGCAGGCGATTATGAAGCGAATGGCCATCAGCCATCGTGCCAAGCACTTCCCTCACCAGCTATCAGGTGGTCAGCAGCAGCGAGTAGCCATCGCCCGTGCCGTGGTCTTCGGTCCCAAGCTCATCCTTGCCGATGAGCCTACGGGTAACCTCGATTCCAAGAATGGAGCCGAGGTGATGCATCTGCTTACCGAACTGAACCATGAGGGTACCACCATTGTCATGGTAACGCATAATGAGCATGATGCCAAGATAGCCCATCGCACCATCCGCCTGTTTGATGGACAGATAGTGGAGGCGGAGGGCAATCAGCTTTAATACTTCTGTTTCTTCTGAGGGACGCCCTATGCTTTGTTAGAAGAGGAATGTCATAAATCGCTTGGTGTTAGCCTCTTTCTGCTTCAGCTCTTCTTCCATTCTCTGTATTGCCATCTTGAAGAAGAAGCGGATGAGGTGCTCGTCGGTTGCTTCCGTACGAATCATACGGAGGGCTGAAATGTATTCCTGGCGGGCTTCGGATGGGATGATGAGGAGAGGATGATTCAATCTTAAGAGAATGTAGTTGCTGACGAGTCGTCCTGTTCTTCCATTCCCATCACGGAACGGATGAAGATATTCGTAGAAGCCATGGAAGCGGGCGGCAAGAATCATGGGATGAACGGCTGCCGAAACGATGGCTTTTTCGGTAGATTCCAACAGTTTGGGAACTCTGGCAATGAGTTCTTCGTGGTCGCCAAATACCGTGTCGCCTGCAGCCATGTCCGTGGTGGTGTATTCACCCGGAATGGCTTCTGGAGAACGGTAGGAAAGCGTGTGGCTGGTAACCCGTCTGTTGATTTCTTTCAGAAGATTCTTGTCGAGTGGATGCTGCGTGTTTTGCATCATGTACTCGAAGGCTTCGAAGTGGTCGAGCATTTCGAAAGCCTCGAAGAGCGTCTTTCCGGCAGGAATCATCCCCAGACCTTTCTCCTTCAGTTCCCGAGTATCATCTACGGAGAATGAGTTGCCTTCAATGGCGCACGAATGGGTAGAGAAGAGTACTTCATTATATTTGATGTACTCTTCTCTATCCATTTTATTGATGATAAGGGTTTGATATTTGCGTCTCAAATCCTCGTATTCCTTGATTTCCTTTTCGAATGCCATAATCTTCTGTATTTGTGGGGACAAAGATACGATTTTTATGGATAAGCACCAAACTTTTCTCTCAAAAAATGTGCTTTTGTTATGGGATGATGATGCGGAAGGTGGTGATTCCCTGTGCCTTGTCCTGATGGAGCGAGAGGCTGCCGCCGCTTACTCGCATGATTTGGCGGGAGAGGGAGAGACCGATTCCGCTTCCTTCCGGCTTCGTGGTGAAGAACGGGATGAAAATGTGAGAGGCTACATCTTCGGGGATGAGACCGGCGTTGTTGCTCACGTCGATGATGATGGATTCCTGGGCGTTGGCGTAGGCATGGAGACGGATAAATGTCTTCTTGTTTGCCGCGGATTGCAAATCCGCGGAGCGGCATTCCTGCTTGTTCCTATCCTGATTATTTCCATCTTGCTTGTTTCTTTCTGTAGATAACTTTTCCTGCCCGTTGAAAGCTTCTACGGCATTCTTCAGAAGATTCGTTACTACGTGAGAGAGGAGGCTCTCGTCGGCGTAAGCCAGCAAATCCTTGGGAGAAACCGAAATCTCTACTTCGTGGTTGCAGAGCATCGCCATTCTTTCCAAAAATGGCTCCACATAGAAGAGGGCAGGCTGAGGCTGGGGAACATGGGTAAAGCGGCGATAGTTGTTGACGAAAGCCAACAGCTCGGTTCCTGTTTTATGGATGGTTTCCAAGCCTTGCTTCAGCTTTGCTTGCTCAGCAGATTGCTGCTTCTCAGAATCCTTCATCAATTTGTCTGGAGAATGTAAATCATCAGATTCGTTATCTGCAACCAGCTGCTCTCTGCTGCCCAATTCCTTCAGCAGAGTTTCGCTCAGCGAAGTAACCGGCGTGATGGTATTCATGATTTCGTGGGTCAACACACGAATCAGTTTGATCCAAGAATCCACTTCCTGGTTGCTCAGCTCGTGGCTCACGTCGCTCAGGGCGATGATGCGCACGTGCTTGTCTTTCAGCATGGCTTGGGTCTCATGCTTTGCCAGGTGTTCATCCTTCAGTTTCCCTTTTACCTGGTTCATGTGGGTAAGCACATCCGTATCGAGCAACCGGAGGGCTGTCTGGTTGTGCTGCAGGATGTTGTCGTGGCTATCCACCACCAGGATTCCCGTATCTACCGCATTCAGAATCTGCTCGTAATATTTCTCCCGCTCCATCTGCTCCTCTCTCGTATGCTGCAGGAAGAGCTTGATGCGGTTGAGGGATTTGTGCAGAATCTTATCCTCCTTAAACCCCTTCTCCGTAGGAAAGTTGAAGGAGAAATCCCCATTATCTATCGCATCAAAAAGGAAGGTTACCTTCTTGATGTTGCGGCGATAGTGGCGGTAGAGGCGAATGTAACCCACTATAGCCACTAGCAAAAGCACGATTATTATAATTAGTTTATAATCCATATCGCTTAATCTTATTATAAAGCGTCTGGCGGGAAATGCCCAGTCTTGCGGCAACCACCGACAGATTGCCTTCACATTCCCTGATGGTTTTCTCTATCATTCGGCTTTCCATCTCGTCGAGCGTCTGCACCTCTTCCAGGGGTTTTTCTTTTCTCTGCTGGTTTCCGCCGTCAATATCTTCGGCAGAAATCATTCCGCCGTCAGATAGAATCACGGCTTTCTCGATGGCGTGCTGAAGTTCACGGATGTTACCGTACCATGGCAAACTGGTAAGTTTTTTCTCAGCTTCTTCCGAAAGACGGAGATTCACCTTATTATATAAATCGCCATATTGACGGAGGAATCTTTCTGCCAGCGGGACGATGTCTGATTTTCTCTGTCTCAGGGCTGGCAATTCCAGATGGATGGTGTTGATGCGATAGAGCAGATCTTCTCTGAATTCGCCGTCCTTCACCATCTGCTGCAGGTTGCGGTTGGTGGCGCAAACCAGTCGTACGTTGATGGGAATCTGCGTACTTCCGCCCACTCTTACGATGCTTCTGCGCTGCAGGGCGGTAAGGAGTTTTGCCTGAAGACCATAGGATAGGTTTCCTATCTCATCCAGGAAGATGGTGCTGCCGTTGGCAAGTTCAAACTTGCCCGGTTTATCCACTTTGGCATCAGTAAAAGCACCCTTCACATGACCGAAGAGTTCGCTCTCGAAAAGGGTTTCCGTAATGGCTCCCATATCCACAGGCAGCATTTTCTTTCCACATCTTGTGGATAAACGGTGTATTTCGTTGGCTAATACCTCTTTACCCGTTCCGTTTTCGCCCGTAATGAGGATGTTTGCATCGGTTGCGGCAACCTTTTCCACAATGCTTCTCAAATTGTTCATAACATCGCTATTTCCCCAATACATAGCGTTTTGTGCATCTTTTCCACCAGGTTTTCCACCTTTGCAGTTAATAACGTTATCCACAGCCTTGTTCTTATCCCTAGCCTCTATCAGCGTACGGATCATCTTCTCGTTTTCAAAAGGCTTCACGATGAAGTCGGCGGCACCTTCCTTGATGCCTGTTACGGCAAGTTGGATGTCGGCATAGGCGGTAAAGAGCACCACTTCGGTTTTCGGGCTGAGGCTCTTGATTTCCCTGAGCCAGTACAATCCCTCGTTTCCCGAATTGATTCCGCTGGAGAAGTTCATGTCGAGCAGCACCACGTCGGGGTGCTCCTCTCTCAGCTTGGCTGGGATGGAGTTAGGGTTGGCGATGGTGATGATGCCATCGAATATGGGTTCCAGCAGCATCCTCACCGTAGTAAGAATGTTGCGGTTGTCATCAACAATCAATATCGTTCCTTGTTTCTTAATCATTGTTCGTTTTTTTTATGATGATATTTTCCTTGATGTCCTGCTTCTATCTTTAGTCTACCAGCAGAAAAGCCATGTAGAGGGGAAGAATGAGAGTTTGTGGGGCTGTTCCCACATTTACATCTCCCAGTTTGATGGCTTGAGATACGTGATACTTTTCGGGATTCGAAAGGATGGTCTTGGCACTTTTGATGTTTCCGTTGCTCGCCTTTACTTCTACCAAAGTGCATTTGCCTTCGTATCTTGTAACAAAGTCGATTTCCAAACCCGAATCCTTGCGGAAATAATAGAGCTTGCGTTTCATCTTGCCAAAGATGTCGGCCACCAGATTTTCAAAGATGGCTCCCTTGTATCCATAGAGATTGCCTTGCAGAATATCTGCTGCTGTTCCTGGTTCGAGCATACTGATGAAAAGCCCCGTATCTGCCATGTAAACCTTAAACTGGTCGGGGATGGTGTTGCCATCTAGTGGGAGTTCGGGTGCTGACAGGTTGTAGCAACGGCGGATAATGCCAGCATCTTCTATCCATTGCAAACTGCCCTGATAGTTACGTCCTCTGCCGTTGGGGCGTACTGTGGCGTATGCGAATTTCTTGTTTTCCTTACTCAGTTGACGTGGAATTGACTCGAAGCATTCTCTGATTCTCGACTTGTCTGCTTGTGGAGCATATTTCAGCATATCTACTTTATATTCTTCGATGATGGCTTGCTGCATCCGTAGCACGTTTTGCATATTATGAGTTTCCATAAATACGCTCACGGCTCTTGGCATTCCGCCGACAATACAATATTGCAGCAGCAGTTGGCGCATTCTTTCGTGGATGGCTTCTTGTACTGGAGTCTTTTCTTCCAGGCAGCGATGCAGGTAGTCGATGGTCATTTTCTTAATGCCATTTGCCCAAAGCCATTCCTCAAAATCCATTGGATACATGTCTATGATGGTCTCGTAACCTACAGGAATAGGAGCCTCTGATGATGCGTTTGTATGGTAACCGCTGACTCCCAGCAGGGAACCCGTTCCGATGACATCATATCTGCCATCAGTCTTGAAGAATTTCAAGGCAGTACGAGCACGTGGGCATTCCTGTATCTCGTCAAAGATGATGCAGGTCTTGCCCGATACGAAATTGGCATCAGGTATTAAGGTAGAAAGTGTCATGCAGAGAAGATCGATGTCCAGACCGCCATCAAATACAGATTTGTATTCTGGGTGCTGGAAAAAGTCTAGATACACAACATGCTCATAATTCTTATGGGCAAAATCGAGTACCGAGAATGTCTTTCCGCATTGGCGACATCCTTTGATGATGAGAGGCATTTTGTGCTCATCACTCTTCCATTCTTTGAGATATTTCTCGATTTTTCGTTTAAACATCTGTTTTCTAGTAATTTATGATGTGTTACTCTTGATGCTGTGCACGTTTTTCAAGGGACTTTTCTTAAATCCATGCACGTTTTTCAAGGGACTTTTTGTTCTGTTCTGCCACTTTTTCAAGGGACTTTCGGTTGCAAAGATACAATTTTTCCTTCTAAAAAGGAAAAAAATCGGTAATTATTTCCTT
>ERZ870021.91-NODE-91-length-11220-cov-4.005205_pt1 | contig 11220 bp, 6 predicted proteins | sample MGYA00520890_ERZ870021 | MGnify/ENA primary metagenome ERZ870021 (study PRJEB32232, sample SAMN07284987) | human gut metagenome | biome: human-associated habitat; material: feces | host: Homo sapiens | place: Tanzania | collected 2014-08-14 ...
AGAGTCGCTGTTTTCGTTATGTCTTTATGGCTTAAAGGCACGAACGTAATAATTCTCGATTCCGCTTTCGCAAACGTAGATAAATCACTTCAGGAAGCGGCGAGAATGGACGGCGCGTCGGAGTTCAAAGTGTTCTGGAAAGTTACTTTCCCGAGCGTTACGCCCGCCATTTTTTACGTATTTACCATGTATCTTATTTCCGCTTTGCAAGAGCAGTCCATAATGATGTTCTTTACGCCGACGAATCCTTACGGACCGGAGGCGGCGGGTATAACTTTGACGCTTCTGATATATTTATGCGCTTTCGGCGACAAACTCGCAACATACGGCATGGGCGTATCGTGCGCCATGTCGTGGATTACGGCTGTTATCATAATAATCATTACGAGATTAAACTTCTACGCTTCGAAGTTCTGGGTTCATTATGAGTGCTAAGAGTAAATTATTCGGAAAAAAGTTGATTGCGGGCAATCGGCTTATAGTGAGCAAGAAAAAGCAGATCGGGCAATACGTCGGGTTCTATTTTTGGATAACTCTGGGCGTTTTGCTGATACTTATTCCGCTTTATATAATGCTTATATGTTCATTTATGACTCCTGCGGAAACGAACGATTCTACCTTCCACTGGTGGCCCGAACAAGGGTTTTCTATAGAAGGTTATCAAAAAGCCTTCGATACCGACTTCGGCGGCGTAACGTTGTTTAAAGGGTTTATAAATACTCTTATACTCTACGTTCCGTCCATCGCGGTAGGGTGTTTAGTGTCGTCTCTGGCGGCGTACGCTTTCGCCAAAATAGATTTTAAGGCTAAAAAAATCGCTTTCGCAATCCTGATGTTCGGTATGACGCTGCCCAACTGCATGGGTATGGCGGCGTCGGTTATACTTTTTGACATGGTAGATTGGCTCGACACGGTTTTACCGATAATAGTACCCAGGATGATGGGTTCTATCGGTATAGTTTTCTTCCTTCGTCAGTTTTATATGAGTATTCCCGACGACTTTATCGAAGCGGGCTATATAGACGGCTTCAATCACGTGCAGATCTTTTTGTACGTAATGTTACCGCTTTCGGTTCCGAGCATGCTTTCACAGTTCGTATTATCCTTCATAGGTTCGTATAACGATTATCTTTCGCCGCTTCTTTATTTGCCGAATAATATAGAGTTTGCGCCGATGGCTCTCGTAATACAAAACTTTTCGGGCGCGTATTCGCAGATATGGTGTCAGAAACTTGCCGCCTGCGCGATAAGTATGTTCCCGCTCCTCGTACTGTATCTTATATCTCAAAAATTTATTTTAAAGGGAGTTGCCATAACTTCCGGCTTAAAGGGGTAAAAAATGAAAAAATTCATCACAGTTCTCTTATGCGTGTTTTTTGTTTTTTCTCTTACGGCGTGCGGACGCGAAGAGGATAAATACTACTTATCTAATTTTCAGCCGACGAGCGAAAACGAAAAATACGACACCGACCTTTTGTATAAAAACCTTTCTCAGTTCTGGGGAGGGGATTCAGGCGTGATTTACGTTGACGAAAAAGACGATCCCGTTTACGGCGGATATTTTTATCAGTATATGTCGGGCTGTGCCGGTGTTTATAACGGCGATCTGACAAGCGCCGCCGTCGGTTGCGACAAAAACGGCAACGTCGTTCCCGAAAATTCGCCCGATCTCGACCATTTCGGCTTTATAACCTGTTCGAGGTCGAAAGACCTTAACGACTGGGAATTAGTCGGCGCGGTGGATAACGGCTTTTGCCTGAAAGTAATGCCCGACGAATGGATTTTGTCTTCCGTGTGGTCGCCTGAAACCATATACGATCCGAAAACGGAAAAATATTATATTTATTTTTCGGGTAAATCGAAAGTAAACAACGGCGACGATCCCGCCGCGCATTATTCCAACGACGATTCGGGAGCCTTTTCGAGGTTTTATCTCGGCGTAGGCGTATCCGATACGCCCGTGGGTCCGTTCACGCTCGTTACTTCCAAAGATTATTACGGCGAAAACGGCAATAAAAACGAAAAGGGCGAAATAGTCGATTTAAACGGCGACGTTATCGACGGAAAAAATCCTTCTATCGATCCCGCGTATTACTTTAAAAACAACCCTAACTCCATTTATCGTGAGCAACTTAAAGACGTCGAATACCCCATCTGGTCGGCAATCGATCCGTCTCCCTTTTTCGACGATAACGGAGATTTATACGTTTACTGCAGTAACCACGGCAGTAACATTATTCAGAACAAAATAAAAATGTCAACGGATCCTACCTCGCCCGACTACGACGGTTCGCAATACACTCACGAGGTCTGGGGATTCAAAATGAAAGACATGATAACGCCCGATTACGAATCGATGAGGGTGGTTATTCCTTCGGTAAAATCTCACTCAAGCCCCGGTCAGTTTGAAAACTTCGATTCTTACGTAAGGGTAGAATATAAAGGCGAAATGAAGGGTAATTCTCTTATCGATTATCCTCCTTACGAATCGGGTTCTTATAAAAGATATTTATCGTGGAACGATAACGATCCCAAGGAAAAATGGAACGTCCCCTCGAACGCCCGGGACTATAACAACGACGGCAACATCGTGGAAGGTCCGCAGATGATTACCACTAAGGACAAGTCCGGAAAGACCGTTTATATTCTTACCTACGCTCCTTTAGGCGTGGGCGCGGCGTCTTACGATTTAAAATGGTGCTATTCCTATAACCCCATAAAAGGCTTCGTGAAGCCCAAGGGCAAAATAAACGCTACCATTTTAGGAGTTGACGTAAACAACGATTTTATGACCAACTTAGGTCACGACGCAATCGTTAAAGCGGGCGACGAAACGTGGATTTCTCACTGGGAGTATCCCGAAGCCTTTTCGAGTTGGGATACCGGTCGTATCCACGCAACCACGAGGCTTACCTGGGTTAACGACGCGGAAGGCTACGATTTCCCGATTCCCGCGGGCAACGGTCCGAATAAATCCTGTCAGGCAAAACCGCAGGTATCTACGGGATATACCAACATTGCAAAAGAAGCGACCGTTACGGTATCGGGCGGAGATAAATCCACCGTCGGATATTTAAACGACGACCTCGTAGTTACGTCGGTAAAATACGAGCAACGCCAGTTCAGAGGAAAAGGTGAAACCACCGTTAGTTTAGACTTCGGAAAGGTCAGAAAAATCAGAGGCTTACTCGTTCATAACGCATACGACTATCAGAACGCTTTCAAAGCCGTCGAAGACGTAAGGTTTACCCTTGAAGACGGTACGGTTATCGCAATCAGACGCATAGGGCTTGACGAAAATTTCGTGCGGGAACAGACGAGCAGTCAGGACGGCTGGATAGAACCCGGTCTTGCGGCGGTAGCGACGTTTAAAGAAATCGGCGTTAAAAAGATAGAATTTACCGTAAGAAGTTTCTACGGCGACACCGACGACTTCAGAATTTCGGAAATCGAAGTTCTGGGTAAATAGGAGGGACGAAAATGAAAAAGATTATAGTTTTGTTGTCAATAGCGTTTTGTCTTTGCCTTTTAGGTTGCAATCAAGCCGCCGGTTCCGGCTCCAATATGGCAGAAGACCTTTCAAAAGAAGAATATAATTACGAATACGATAGACCTTTCTATTCCACGCCCGACGATTTTATGACGATTGACGGCGTTTTCGACGAGGAGGAATGGTCGGATTGCGTCTGGATGCAGACGACTCAGTACAACGTAACTTACAAGATTACCACGCTTTTCACAGAAAAAGGAATTTACGTTGCGGCTTACGCGGAAGATCCGAATATCATTTTCCGCGGCAGAAACAATTTTATCCACAACTCTTCTTTTGAAATTCAAATCGTAAAAGAAAACACCCCCGTATATACCCGCGCGAACAGATGGCGTCAGAATTTTATGAACGATTATATGTTCCACGCGGATTCCAAAACCTGCCGTTCTTATCGTGAAAGAAACTTCAACGGCGCCGTAAAATGCGTGGGAGAACCGAATTCGGGCAATACGACTTCGCTCTCTTACGAAATGTTTATGGGTTGGGATCAGATGCACTTTAACAAGTCCGAACTCGAACCCGAAACGGGTATGCCGAAGTCGGTCAGAATCTGGTGTCAATATATAAGAGTGGATAAAGACAATTCCGCCGACACAAGGTATATTTCGCCGTTTTTGATGGACTACGGTATTTATCCTTCTTACTACGAATACGGTCCCAAAGGCATAATAAACCGCCCCGATAACGGCGTTATAGGTAGCGCCGTAAGAGGTACGACCTGCACCGACAGATGGATAATGAATCCCGAAACGGGCGAAGCCAAGGTTGACCTTTATCAGACGCAACACATCTGGTTTAACCACGACGTTTACGGTAACGAAATTTCCCGTCCGACTTCCTTTATAGCGGAGGCAAAAGTTACCGCCGATACGACTAATTACACTTCGGGACAAGCAACTTTCGGTATTATGACCATACACGATATGTGGAGCATGGTAACCTACGGCGTAAACATGTCCAACCTTATAAACGGAAAGACGGTAACGCTTGAAAGCATCGAGGGTATCGATTCCTCTTACTGGGTAGGTCAGTTATCAATGGTTAAAACCATGGCTACGAATTACGCGGATAACTCGATTTATTTAAGACTTGTCAAAATCAACGGTTATTACTATTATTTTTATAAAGCGCCCTCCGACGCCGAATATACTTACGCGGGTTACGAGTACTTTTATAAAAACGACGGCGAAGTTGACGTAGGTCTTTTCACAAACTGTCCTTCCACCGTATCGGAATATAAAGTTGTCGATTTTACGGGTAACGAAAGTCAACTTGAAAAAGAACTAACGAAATCCGTTTACTTTATCGACAGCGACGACGCTTCCGGCGGCAGTATCGAAGTAAGCGACAACGTCATAAGAAAAGGCGACGCGTTAAAAGTTACTTTAACGCCCAACAACGGCTACGTTTTAAATCAACTTACCGTTAACGGCGAAAACAAATTCGACGAATACCGTTTAAATAACGGCGTTTTGGAATTTATTCCGACTTCCGACGTAACAATCAAGGCTAAATTCGTAAGAATCCCCGTCGAATACTGCGAAAACGTAGAATTTACCGTAGTAGATTCCGAAAACGTTGCAGTCGCAAACGCCGACTTCGTAATACGGAATACAAACCCGTTGCTTTCCAAAACGGGCGTAACGAGCGGTAAAGGCATAATTAAAACGGTAATTCCCAAAAAAGGCAATTTTGAAATCAACGGCGTAACTTACGACTGCGACGGCGAATACACGCTTAATCTTACCAAAAAGACCTTTATCGACAAAACGTACGAATTCACTCTGACGGGAGAAATTTCCGAAACCGTCGTGATGAAGGACACCCTTTGGGGCAAAAAGACTTCGATAAACGGTAAAAATATAGCCGACGCTTACGGCTCGCTCGAATACGACGAAGAAACCGACAGTTATTACACTTTCGGCGGCGGCGCAAGACAGTATTATTCCAACACCTTTAACGCGAACGGTAATTACGTGTATCGCGCGACGATAACCACAAAACCCACGCAGGGAACGATAAACCCCGTAGTCGGCATGGTTATAACGTCGGGTACGTCAACTTCCACGCTCAATTTAAAATCGGCGTGGTGGGAACAAAATAATCTTTGTATCGAAATAAACGGCAAAGAGATATCCGTGAGCGGATTCAAACACCGCCTTAACAACAATAACGGTTCTTCGCAGATTACCGTTATCGTAGCAAGGTTAAACGACGTCCTGTATATTTACGACGAAGACGGAAACCTTGCCGTAACGCTCGATAAAACCGGCGTTCACCCGCAGGGAAGCAGGCAAATAAAAAACAATTCCGGGCTTGCTTACGTTCAGAGTCAGATTAAAGAGTTCTTCAAAAACGGAACGGAAAACATGTGCGGACCTCTCGTTATAGACGGTAAAAACGCTCGTATAGACTTTAATATTTCGGCTTCGTTTACAGGAGTGGAAGACTTCGTAACGGGCGGAAGAATAACGATTGAAAGCGGACTTAATTACGAATCCGAAAAACCTATCGCTTCTTACGTTAAGGGCGAAACGGTAAGACTTTTCGTAAAGGGAAGCGCCGATAAAATCGTAACCGCATTAAAACTTTCTTATAACGGCAACACCACGGTAATAAACGGCAATTACGATATTTTAAGAGGGTAAGTAATTACCGTACTTATTTCCTGAACGGCGATATGCTTCCCACGTATAATAACGGCACGACTTCGGGAAAACTCGATTTTATCTTCCGCAAAAAAGCCGACGGCGAAATAGAAGTGTATTGCGGTAAAATTTTAATCGTTACCGTTAAAAAAGCCGGGTTTTACGTACCAACCGGTATTACCGTAGAACCCGCCGGTCAAAACTTTACCGTCGGCGCGGACGGCAGAATATCCGATCCCGCGGGCTTCTTCGGCGGCCCCGAAACCAATTTCGTCGAGTCTTTTAGAGAATACGTTCCTTTCGGCGGCGTAATCAATCATCCCGTTGCTTCGGGCGGAACCGTAAAATTTTCTTCTAACTCCGAAATAGTAAAGCCCGTAGTTAAAGCCGATGAAAAAGCCGAGGCGTTGAAAACCGTTTTAAGCGGTAAATATTTATCTCTTTTGGGCGACTCTATTACCACTTTCGACGGCATCAGCAACGTAACCGACAACAATTCCACTATTGCAACCGGCGTCGATAAATCTTGCTATCCCTATTACGACGTGGATAAACTCGAAGAAATCTACTGGTACAAACTTTTAAAAAACACCGGAATGAAACTTCTCGTCAACAACTCGATAGGCGGTTCGAGGGCTTACGGCGCCGCAACCGACTTATACGCCGCCTGCAACATAAGGTGTGTAAATCTTCACGCGGATACAGGTGAATTAGCGGGGACCGATCCCGACGTTATTATCGTTTACATAGGCATCAACGACGTGGGCGCCACCGACGAAAATCTCGAAAACTTCAAAAAAGGTTACGGGCAGATGATAAATAAACTTAAAACAAGATATAATAATGCCGATATCTTCGTTATAGATCTTCCGTACCCTGATAACGAGAACGTTTACCCGAAGGATAAGTTCGACAGTTTCAACCAAGCGATAGAAAACATCGTTTCCGAAGCGAATCTTAACCTTATACGGTTCAGCGGATCCGTTGCCGACGACGCCAAAAACTTAACTTGCGATCGTCTGCACCCGAACGTTTACGGTATGCAGGCGTATTACGAAGTTATAAGGGATGCTTTATACGAATATTATTGCGCTTAAAATTTCATGAAAACGAAAGGGGGAAAGACGTTTCCCCCTTTCTGAAAGATAAATATGAACGATAAAAAACTTCAGGATTTAAAAAATGCTTTAAAAGGCAAATATTTGTCGCTTATAGGCGATTCCATAACGACTTACGACGGTTTCAGCAACGTAAACGTTAACAACTCCACGGTTTATACGGGCGAAAACGGAAATCCGACTTATCCTTATTGCGACGTACAAAGGGTTGAGCAGACTTATTGGCGCTTATTGCTTGACGATACGGGAATGAAACTTTTCGTTAACAATTCGATAGGCGGTTCGAGGGCTTTCGGCGAGGAAACGGACGGTTACGCGACTTGTAACTTCAGATGCGTCAATCTTCACGCCGACGCGGGCGAATTAAAAGGAACCGAACCCGACGTTATAATAATTTATATCGGAATAAACGACGTGGGTTATACGGCGGAAAACGTAGGTTTTCCGGGCGTTTTGACCGAAACCGAGGAAGATTTCGGATACGGCTACGGTAAAACGCTTGCCAAAATAAAGGAGCGGTATAAAAACTCCGACGTATTCGTTATGGACCTTCCCGCGCCGGATAACCCCGCGTATTTACCGGATAGGCTTGCCTCCTTTAACGCGACTATACGGAAATTTGCGAAAAAAGAAAACTTCAATCTTATTTCTTTAAGCGGATCCGTTGCCGACGACGGAAAAAATCTTACGTGCGATACTCTTCATCCGAACGCTAAAGGCATGGATAAATATCGTACGGTTATAGAAGACGCTTTTTATAAGCAATATTGCAAATAAAACATTATCGAGTGAAAATATGAACAAGTATAAATCCATAGAAAATATTTACGAAGGTTTTAACCGCATAGAAGGTAAATTTTTAGGCGACAACGAGTATTTTAGTTACGTTGCGCCCGACAGTATGCATTCGGGCATTACGGTGTCAGGCTACGGCGCGAGGCTCGAACTTACTTGCACCGACGTTTCAGAAAAGCCGTTAAGAGTTTCTTTTAAACTCGACAAAAAGCAACTAAAACGAAGGTTTTACGTTCGTTTGACCGCTTGTATGCCCGTTTGGAGAAAATATCTTAACAATCTTAAAATTCAGGTTAACGGAAAAGTTATCTACGAAAGCGACAAAACGCTTTTTGAAAACGTTTGCGTTGGCTGGCCCGTAACCTACTACCCGTTTAATTCCTCGCTTTTATCCGAAGGCGAAAATATAGTAACCCTATCTACGACGAATTACACGGGCGGCGAATTATATATCGCAAAAGTTTCGCTTCTTAATCTTCCCGAAATCAAAAACGGAATGCAACTTTCCTCACTTAGGTACGCAAGGGTAGGAGAACCGTTTACCGTTGCGGTTAAATGCGAAAACGCTCTTAAAGTCGTCGAAAGCAAAGGTCTTGTCGTTAACGAAATAAAAAGACCTTCTCTCGATAATTCCGTCGTACTTATAAAGTGCGTCGCAAAAGAAAAGAAAATAAAACTCGTCGTAGAATTATCCGGCAAAAAACTAAAACTTTTATGCCCCGTAATCGTCGATGCAAGCCCCGATCGCTTTTTGGTCGGTATGGACAACGACGACAACAGACAAGACTATACCGAAGAAGCCGACAGAGTTCCCGAAATTTTCGCTTTGACGGGTATGGGCAACTTCTTTCAGTTCAGACCGTCGCTATATAGATCGGCGGCGGAAATTCCCGATAAAGAAACCTGGATAAAGCGTACGGAATGGCTTTACGATTTCAATATAAGGCTGTCCGTGTCCGACGGTAAAAACATTATCGGATTTTTAAAAGACGTCAACCCCGAAATGTTCGAGGGAAAACACTGCCACGAAACTTACCTTTATTTTTCAAAACTTATACGGGCAAACCCCGACGCATGCAAATCGTTTTTTATCGACGCAGATAAAATCGACAAAGCCGAAACATACGGCGAATGTAAAGCCTTATATTTAGAAGCGCTCGACAAAATGCGTCGCGCGCAACACGCGGAAGAATTTAACGCTTCGGTAGGCTCTCCGTCCCTTTTAACCGTTTACGAAGCCCCTAAGTTTCAACGGGTAACCATGGAGCCGGTTTCGGGCGTAAATCTTTTATTAGGGGCAACCAGAGCATCTTCTTACGGTAAATGGGGCGTTCATATTCCGATTTCCTGGTACTACGGCTATTATAACGACGTTTACAAAGCCCGTAAATACAGAAACACAATGTTTTACGCCTATTTAAACGGTGCCGACTACGTTTACGCCGAAAACGGATTGTTTAAATCTCAAAGCATGTCGAGAGAGGATTGGGATACCGATTTTTCCGTTCTTAACAGGCAATATTGCCGTGAAATGTTCGATTATTCCATAACTCATCCGAGAAAAGGAAGACTTAACGTTCCTTTCGCCTGCGTTTACGGAAACAACGAATTTATAATGTGGCAGCGCGACAGCCGTATGGCGGAACTCAAAGACGGCAAAGAGTGGGATTTAATGGTTTGGGGTAAATGGCTCGACGAAAAAGTACAGGGATGCTGGAGAGCGATAGACGCCTGGCTTCCGCCCGCCGAAAGACAAAGTACGATTGACGACGAGTTTAATCTCGCCCTTCATTCGGGTACGACTTTCGGCACCATAGACGTTCTTCCTTACGAAAAAGATTTTTCTGTTTACAAATTCATAACGTTTTTAGGCTGGAACACTTATGAGGACGGCTTATCCGAAAGATTGTACGATTACGTTTCAGGCGGCGGTACCGCGCTGATATCGTATTGTCATTTCAATAAAGCCGATAACGCAAACTTCGATTTCGTTTACGCCGACGACGAAAATACCGAAAAACTTTTAGGATTAAAGCAAAAAGGCTTAATCGTATCCAAGGCGGATATAATAATCGACGGTAAGCATTTTAAAAACGAAAACGGTATCGAAATTTTATCCGCCGACGTAATCGATTGCGACAATAATTTAGAACCGATTATTTTCGACCAAGAAGGTAACGCGATATTTTACCGTAGAAAAATCGGCGACGGCGCGCTGTATTTTTGCGCATTCGCAAAATATTACGGTAACGATAAAAATTTGGTTGAGGTTATGAAACAAGCCCTTGAAAGCATTTCTTATACCGTGTGCGATTCCTATATTTCAAACAAAAACGTCGCTTATACCGAAAGGATTTCGGAAGACGGAGCAAGGCTGTTTCAGTTTATGAGTATGACGTCGGAGGATAAAGAAGAAAAATTTACCTTAACCGTAAAAGACGGAGAAAAAATCATTGAAAAAACCTTCGGCGTAAAATACGGAGAGGTCAAAGAATACGTTTATAAAAAACGATTTTGAAAAATCCCCGTCCATTTTAGTTTACAAAAGTATAAATCCGGTGTATAATAAAAAAATAAAACGTAAAATTTAAAGAGCGGAATTATGGAAAAGTACACCGAAAAGCAGATTGAGCGATTGAAAAACGTCGGCAGAACCAAAACCTTCGGCGTCGATAACGAAGAATTCGTGCGGTTTTTGGAATGTAAAGACAACTACCCCATAGAAGTCATCATGGTCGGCAAAACCTATCCTAATAAAAATTATTACGTTTACCGTGAAAAATCGAATATTTCGGTTATGGAGTACGTAAACGGCGGAGAGGGTTACGTTATAATAAACGACAAAAAAATCAAGGTTAAGGAAGGCGATTTTATCTATCTTCGCTCGGGCGAACAACACAATTATTACGCTGACAAAAAGAACCCTTACACGAAAACGTGGATGAACTTCAATTCCTCCATTATCGACGCTTTAGCCGAAAAAATAGGCGTTTCGGAAACTACGGTAATCCGCTGTACCGACGTGGGCGCGTATTTCGAGGCACTCATAGAAACCGCTTCGAGCGGGGCGACGAGTTTATCGAGAGGCAACGTTATTTTTCACCTCGTC
>ERZ870021.92-NODE-92-length-11176-cov-3.432201_pt1 | contig 11176 bp, 9 predicted proteins | sample MGYA00520890_ERZ870021 | MGnify/ENA primary metagenome ERZ870021 (study PRJEB32232, sample SAMN07284987) | human gut metagenome | biome: human-associated habitat; material: feces | host: Homo sapiens | place: Tanzania | collected 2014-08-14 ...
TTTTATACGGTTATGCAAAGAGACTTTACGCACCTCTAAGAAAGCAGCAGCAATTCCACACCTCAACAAAGAATTGTTTTATGGGCTTATTATTGGTATTCCACCACTGCAAGAGCAGAGAATAATAGTTCAGAAGATAGAAAAATTAATGCAGTTGCTCAAATAGAGCTTCTATTCTTTTTACAATGCGTTTCTGTTCTTTCAAAGGAGGTAATGGAATCAAGTGCTCTACCAATTTAACTCGTGATATGTTAGGTTGAGCACCACCTTCACCTTTCTTGATAAATGAATCTCGACTTGCCATTAAAAAATAAAACAAGAACCAATTATAAACAACATTGGGAGTACAGCCACAACACGCTTGATTGGTAGTTAATTCTTTGCCTACAATAGCTAACTTTCCTATTGTGGCTCCATACATGGCAATAAGAACGTCACCTATTTTGTTCATACGTAGAGAGCATTCTTGAAAAGCTCTCTGCGTTATTTTTTCTTCAGTATCACATATGACACCATTGTTCAACTCCCCTGTTTTAAGCCATAAAATATTGCCACCATAATAATTTTGGTTACTACGCTGAGGTGTAGAACCTGCGCCCCAATCTCCAATTTGTCCCATTCTTGCCCAAGTCCAACTATTAGGAATTTCAAAGGGAATTTGCTCTGTTATATCCACGCACTTTTTACCAATCTTCTCATAGTACTTGTTATCGTCACCACGGAAGATAACAGAATCGTTGAGGGCTGACTTCTTTAGCTTGCCCTCTTTAACGAGTTTCTGTTTCTCTTCTTTTATCTGTTTGAGCAGATCTTTGGCTGTTCCTTCTTCTGCAATTTGCGGCACGAGTTTACCTCGAATAGCTTCTTGCAAGATTGACTGTTTTATAAGTTTGGGAATACTTTCATTTAGTTCGTCAAGTTCATCTTGCGCTTTCTCATAAAACGCTATTATAGGTGAGATGTTTCCTAATTGCTCTATGATTCGAATTTGCTCTTTATATGGAGGAATAGGAACAAGAGTCATTTTTATTATGTCTGTATTGAGGTTTGGTTGAGCTGTACCTTGGTTGATGTTTCTGTACAAATCTGTCATATAGCAGAAAAACCAATATATATAAAGTTTCAATCTTTCATCCAAAGACAAAAAAGCTGCAACACCGTCATTAAATGTCGTGTCAAATGTACATATTTTGGGCACGCCCAATGTAGCACCACTATTAGTTAATAAAAGGGTTCCTGCTTCAACCAAACGAGTTTTACTTAGTCCTGCTTCTTTTATTGTTGAAGAAAAACTCTTCACATAAATAGATGATTCTCTAGTCAAATCTGCAACCTTTAGAAAAGGAATTGAGCCATCATAAAATATAGGACTGCCAGCAGGACGAGGTGAGCCACCTCTTACAACATCAGCTAATGATGCTATTCTACACCATTCCCACCCATTAGGAACATCAAATGGTATCTCCTCATCAATGCATTTCACCTCCCCCGTAGCAAGTATCTTCTCATAATAGGAATTCATAGAACAAAACCATGCCTATTTATTAGGACAACTTAATGTTTCACTAATAAACGAATAGAAATGGAATTAGACAAATTTGAAGAGTTCCTAAGCCAAGGCAATATGGCTAAGAACACGATTTCGGCATATCTGTATGCCGTGAAAGAGTTTGGCTCTCGACACAAAGAGTTGAACAAGAGAAACTTGTTGGTTTACAAGACCTACTTGATTGAGACTTACAAACCAAAGACGGTGAACCTCCGTATTCAAGCGATGAACAAGTATCTTGTATTTGTAGGCAAGACGAAACTCCGCTTGAAGTCGGTCAAGGTGCAGCAGCGTTCTTATCTGGAGAATGTCATCAGCAATGCCGACTACACCTTCTTGAAGAACAAGTTGAAGAAGGAAGACAACTTGGAGTGGTACTTTGTGGTGCGTTTCTTGGCTGCGACTGGTGCCAGAGTGAGCGAACTTGTGCAAATCAAGGTTGAGCATGTGCAAGTAGGCTATTACGACATCTACACAAAGGGTGGCAAGATACGGCGTATCTATATCCCCAAGACATTGCGCACGGAAACAGGAAAGTGGTTGCAGACACTCAACCGTACAAGTGGCTATCTCTTTCTCAATCGCTTTGGCGAGCGCATCACGACAAGAGGCATATCACAGCAGTTGAAGAACTATGCGGTGAAGTATGGCTTGAATGAAAAAGTGGTGTATCCTCACTCGTTCCGCCATCGCTATGCCAAGAATTTCTTGGAGAAGTTCAACGACATTGCTCTGCTTGCAGACCTTATGGGACATGAAAGCATAGAGACAACACGTATCTATCTGCGAAGAAGTAGCTTGGAGCAACAAGAAATCGTAGATAAGGTTATCACTTGGTAAAATGCCAATAAAGGTTCATGTAAAACGTTTTATCATATGACATGCATATATATACGACAGTAAATCAATGAATCTATACGACAGTAAGTCATCATATATGCAATTCTCTGCTTACCGATAGGTTGATTCAGATACTCGACTTTGGAGAGTATCTACCGATAGGCAAGTGCTTTCGAGAGTAACTCGAAAGGTTTTGAGTAACTCAAAACATAACTTGCTATCGTCAGATACCTCGATTTTTCAAATCATCTCAGAGTCTGAAACCACGTTGTCTTTTAGGAGAGCGGAAACGTAGTTGAGGCTCGTCAACAATTTCGAGTTTGAAGACATCTATCAACTTCCGAATGGCAGGATTCTGTTTGATGAGGGCTTGAAGTTTTGCTTCTGCAGGCTTGATTTTGAGCAAATAATCAGCAATGTCCAAGCCTTTAGCTTTATCTTCTTCGCAGGCTTGATGCTCTAAAAAGTCGAAAAGCGTTGCACGGATGCCGAGAACTTGCATCATTGGCAGCTTGTCTTGCCAAACTGTTGTCGCTCCCAAATCAGGGAATAAGACCACATCTCTATTTTTCAGAACAGATAACGACTTCGTGTTAAAGCAACCATTCTTACCACCACTTGCTATCCATATAAATTGAGGAAGATAGTAGGAGGCTATCAAGGCTGTCTTCTCACTTTCAACCAATGCTATAGGCTTGGTCTTGGCTACATTGATAAGATGCTCACCAAAGAAGCATTGACAGAGATTGAAATCCTTGTGGGGGATAAGCGAGTGTACCCATGAAATATGGTTGTATGGTTCTTTTACTCGCTTACCAGTCTCGGGATAATAGAGCATTACCTTACCAGTTCTCACCTTACCTTGATTGTCAACTTGCCAAAATACCGTGGCACCAGTCCAGTGTTTGGAAGTTCCGACATGATATTTCTCCATCAAAGAAAGAGTAGCTGTTTCACCGAATTGAGAAGATAGAAACAAGAAAAGGTTGTTTGCCTCATAACATTTCAGAGAACTTCGCATGATGTTCTCGTCTATATAAGAAGTGGGTAATGGCTTCGGCATTTCTCTCTTCTTATATGAAATAGTCTCATCCTTTGTGAATGTCTCATTCTTCTCGGGATTCTTCTCAAAAAAATCCTTGGGAGTGAAGTGATAACCACAACTTTGCTCATGGTTGCAGCGACCCACGTAGGTAGGAAACTCAATCTTCCCTTCTGTGTCAATGTATCGGGCGAAGCTACGTTTCTTATGACATTCTGGACATGTATGTCGGGTAGCGATGCCTTTGTATGGCTCTAATATGAATCTATGTGTACTCATTTCATTTCTTTTTTATGTGGCGGTTCTGTCGGTTTTGTCGCTTTTGGTATTAAAACCGTCAAAAGCGACAAAACCGACAATACCGTCACGAATTAATCTTTGAATATTCTCCATGCTTCTCTTTGCGAAATAGGACTCCGATGTTATCATTCAGAAATCTTTCCAATGTCCTTGACTTCATGTCGTTCTCTTTGGCGACATCATGAGCTTGGGCCGTGGTGAATGTTGCAGGAAGATGGTTGACGATTGCTTGTTGTTGAGCTGTAAGCATATTCTCGTTGAGGATATTTTGCACTGATATGGCAGAGTTTTTGAAATACTCTGTCAATCGGATGGCTCGCTCTACACTCAGCAGGTCGATGGCTTCCTTATCACATTCTCCACACGTCCATCGTGCCAATTGAATAATCAGACAGAAACGGATGATGTATATCTCCAACTTGCAATAGATGCTGACAATGGTATCATTTGTTTCATTGTCGCATTGCTCGGAGAAATGATGCTGCCATTCATAGAGCCTTGCCTTAGCTTCTTCAGTGAATGATAAAACATGGGGCTCGATTTCCTGTTGCTCATTTATTTGACACTCCATATCAATAAGGTGTTGAATGATGGTTTGCCAATCTCGCTCTATATTATCGGGCAACTCTCGGTCACTCCATCTCGCTTTCTGCTGAAGGTTAGGCATGACGAACAAAATGCGATCGATGAAGCCGTTGCTGGAGCGTTCGCCTTTCGCCAACTCACTAAGTATCTTCTTTTGGATGGTTCCGATTACTGAGATATAGGGGCGTTTAATGAAAATGGAACTCTTGGAACTTCTTCTGTCTGATATGGTTGTCTTGGCGCTAAAGACAGATAGCCAGAACTGTTCCTCAGAACCATTGTTATAGCGGTTGAAGTTCTTGAACCATGCAGATAGCTCGTCTGTCCATAGGCACAAACCCCTCTTGTTCTGCGCATGAATATAGCTCAAGCCTTCTGGTGTGACATCAGAGACCAAGAAACGTTTGCGTACAGGTTCTTGCGGAAATCCATCCTCTCCATTTTCAATGCGTTCCTTGCGAGACATGCACATCTTTTCCTCAAACTTACTGTATTGCTCCTCGAACAACTTGTTTTGCTCATAGTCGTAATCGAGGAATGGCTTCATAGCGAAGCTAAGTGGGTGGCTCTTGTTGGCTCCTGGTCTTCCGATAAGAGCCATGTATAAGATAGGACTTTCAAGCCAACCTTGTTTCATCTGTGCCAAGTGCGTGTTGCCGATACCAACAGCCAATGCAGTGAGTATGGCTGCTGATATATAGTCGGTAGGAAAACTGTGGCATTCGTGTACCTCCTTGATGATTCTCTGAATCTTGGCAGGAAAGATGCTTACGGGAAACTGGCTTCCTGATAGGCGAGTACTCATATCAATAGCCTTATCCATGATAATCATTGGATTGATGAAAGTTTCCTTATTGTTATTTAAATCTGTCATTTGGCATAGAGTTAAAAATTATACATTGACTTGGGTTTGCGCTTCATTCCTCCTTGCATGGCTTTTAGCATTTCAGAATGGTTCTGCTCCTTGGTAGCTTTTCGACCATTCTCAATCCATGCAAGCAGCTCATCCTTATAGAAGTATAGCTTCTTACCTTTTTTATAGGATGGCAGAATGCCTTGGTTAACCAATCGATAAATGGTTGGCTTCGACTTCATTATAATAATAGCTGCCTCATCAATCTCAACCAATATATGGTTATTTGCTGATGATGTAGGTTGAAGTGCTGATACCATTTGCTTCAACTCGATAACTTGTTCTGTTAAATAAGATACCGCTTGTGGTAACTTATCAAAGGTGATACTTTCATTTATCATATCTGTTCATTTTTATTATTCGGGTACAAAGTAAATGAGTTATGTAATGGAGATAAATATCACTGAGATATAACCTCTGAATAACCGCTCAATGCTTATCAGCAACAATAATGTGTCTTGATTCCGCCTTGAACATCTAAGCTTGGTAGTAATTCTATGATGCAGGTACCTTCCATTCTTAACTTCCTTATAATAGTGGATATTTCCACATCAACCAGCGCATCAGCAAAAACTTGTTTTATAAAGGTTGCTGTATCAATGCCTTTCTTTTTGAAGAGATTTCCTATATTCCAAGCATAATGCATTAAGTCAATAGTACGAATAGCCTTGTCAACAATCAATGAATGATGTCTCATGTGTGTAGAGGCACAACACTGGAAAATAGCGATGTTGTCACAAAGTTGGTTCAAATGCTCCTCCCTCATGTAGGCAGCAAAAGTTCTTCTGGTATAATCGATAGCTGAGTTTAACAAGACCTTTTCCTTCTTGGTTTTGTCTTCCAATGCTTCCTGTCTCAACTGTTCATAGCTTGTAATACAAGAAGAGGCTTCATCTGCATAGACGAAAGTTACATCTTCCAGGTTTAGCTCTTCCCCCTCGTCATATGTATTTGTTTCATTGACGGCAATAGAAGACAGACGCTTTCTTTCTGTATTGTTTACTGTATTACAAAAGATATGCTTAAACCATGGGGCAAGCAATCGTACGATACTATCTAATGCATGGAGATAAACAACCATCAGTATGGTGGTTGAGATAACGAACGTCAAGTTGCAGCTAAAGGTGTCTACACCATATTGCATAGCTTCGTTGCGAACAAGTGCACCAATGATAGACATTGCACACAAAACCAATAAATGCTGTGTCATAAATTCTTTTTTAAACTGTTTCATATTGCGTATTATTAATCATTTGTGGCGCAAAAATATGAAAAACAGCAGAAACTGACACGTGAGTCACGCGTGACTCACGTAAAACTTTTAGGAGCCTTTAACTAAAAAGCCCGATATTGAACATTTTTTCAATATCGGGCACCATGAAATGAATGCAATGGATTTATTTAAGAGAAATCTTATTTGCTGTCTCTCTTTTCTTTGCGTTCACGAGGTCGGCATATATCTGTGTTGTGCTTACATTCTTATGGGTAAGCATCTTCGAAACCGTGTAAATGTCTGTGCCTAAGGCGATTTGGATTGTTGCGTACGAGTGCCGGAAGCAATGGAATGAAAATGGCTTGGTGATTCCAGCCTTCTTCAACCATGCTTTAAGGGGATGGTTAATCATGCTGCGCTTCAATCCCTTGAACACGATACCCGTGCTTGGTTCACCACATAGTTCGTATGCCTCGTTGCTGATAGGCAAGGTTGCCTCGGTCTGAGTCTTCTGGGTACGAATACGCAAGCAATAGCCTTGGTCGGGAGCTATCTCGAAGTCTTCCCAACACAATTTTAAGATGTCGCTGATTCGCAATCCTGTGAGGCAAGCAAAGAGGGAGGCAGACTTCAGTACAGGTATATCGCAAGGAGTAGCTGCCAACTGCTTTACTTCATCGAGGGTAAGAAACTCCTTCTTTACATCTTGTGGCTCAATCTTGTCCAGATAGTCATTGATGTTCTCACGCAGCCACTTGTCACGATAGGCGATTTTTAAGAGACCACGGAAAGTAGAGTAGTAACCTGCTGCAGAGTTGAGAGATACCTTTTGTTTTGTTCGTTTCAACTGATTTGCATTCAGAAGATACTCTCTGAACTTTTTGCAAAGTTCCACTGTTACATCCCCAAATGTACAATGACCTTGAACAAATTTGAAGAAATGCTTGTAGACACATGTCCACTTGTCATCTTTCTTATGTGTCATCTTCTCAAAGTATGCCAAAAAATCAGCTTTCTGTCGTGTTTTGTCCAAAAAACCAAATTCTTCATTGATGAGTGATTGGGTTCTGATACAACGGATGGCCTCTGCTTTGTTGAGCATATCTGTATTAAACTCACGTTCCATCTCATTCTTTGGATGAGCATAGATATAGATACCTAAATATTCCCTGCGATTCATTTGCATAGTCTCAGGGTTGCGTACTGGTGGATAGAAATCCAAATAAAGAGAAATACGGTCGTTTTTAATCGCTCTTTGGCGAAGAGAAACTCTTGTACATGTATTTACCATGATGTTTACTTTTTATAATGTGATACTTATGTTTCATATATGATCCCGTATTAAGAGATCTTTGAAATCGATTGCAAAATAATAGAGTTATGTAATGGGGTACAACTTAACCTTTTGATAACCGCTAAATAACCTTAGGCTTGCCGATAGCTTTCTCTAAATCTCGCTTGGAAATCTTGATATACTTGCCAATCTTCACCTTTTCAATAGCGTATTTCTTGATACGCTTATAAATCTGGTCCTGACTTAAACCATACAACTTCATGGCCTCCGGTATTGTATAATAAAGCTGGTCTTCTACGGATTCACCTTTTGCCATTTGTACATGACGTTTGGAATACAGAACACTGTTACCTTCCATTTTTCTTGGAATAGCATTGTGACTAACGAAACTATATACGGCTGTTTTCGTTATACAATATTTCTGTTGAATGTCCATAACAGTCATCCATTCACTGATGGTTGGATCTGGAGACAGGTGTGCAAAATAATCATCCACCTCTTTCTTGTTCCAATATACTCTTCCTTGTATGGATATTCTTGAAATCTTGACTTTCTTGACTATCTCATAGATGGCTGTCTCGTAAGTGTTGTGGACTTCTGCAATTTCCTTGGCAGAGTAATATTCTGGAATAGGTAGCTCTCGGTTTGCATGAACTGCTTCTTTTGAAGCACTTTTTTTTGTGGTGTATGGCAAACTATCAACAAGATAATCTATATCTCGCTTTCTGATTAAAGATAAACGAGAAGTAATCTTGGATGCTCGCAACTTACCACTATACACCATATTATATATGGTCTGTCTGCTTAGCCCTAAAAGTATAGCGACCTCTTGAATTGTGAGGTATTCTTTCACGAGGATTTCAGACATGGATTTCTCGGAAGCTTTTCGGTGGCTCATTGTCTCAGCCATCTTTACTTTCTCCTCACGTTTTGCTGCCTTATAGGCATAACTGTTGCATTGCTTGGAGCAATAACGAGTTGTGGATTTTGATGCATAGAAGCTCTTCCCACAATACTCGCAAATTTTTAGAATTCTTTCTTTGCTTGCTGTCATTTGTACGCTTTTTATACTTTTTACTTAATTTATTGTAGAAAAAGTCGTCTGTCATTACTCCGTTTATTTTCAATAGTCTTATATCATCGTCCATCATTGTCCAAAACTCTCGGCAATCTTGCACTCATTTGCCAAAAATGGAGTCTCATATTATTACTTTTGAAAAGTGGAGGTACAAGAGCGGTACAAAAAGGTGCTAAAAAAGCCTTACCATTGATTATAACCAATAGTAAGGCTAAAAAGAAAGGTGCTCATTTTGAGCACCTTAACTATCATTTGTTGTCGATATTAATCGTTGTTTATCACGACTTATTTCCCGATGCAGAAATGCTTGAAGATATTGTTCAGCGTTTCCTGGCTGCTGATCTGTCCGCCGGTGATTTCGCCCAGCTCTTCCAACACCATTTTCAAATCCTCGGCTATGATGTCGCCGCTCATTCCCATTTCCATCGACTCCAAAACTCGGGAGAGGGATGCTTGGGCACGGAGAAGAGCATCGTAGTGACGGGCACTCGTAATGATGACATCGTTCTCCGTAATCTCCGGAATATCAGCGGCTTTTACTAATGCCTGCTCCAGGGATGAAATGTTCTCACCCGTGCGGGCACTGATGAAGAGTGGGGATTCTGGTTCAGTGGAATCTGCTTCGCAGGAATGAGTGAACTTATCAAGCTTTTCACCCTCCATCTTATCCATCTTATTGAATACCACCAGCAGCTTCTTGCCCTGGTTCTTCTGCTTCATCTCCTTGATTTCTGAGACCGATGGCTGCTCATCCAATAGCCAGATAACAATCTTCGCCTCTTCCATCTTCTGGAAGGTGCGCTCTATTCCGATGTTCTCTACCACATCATCCGTCTTGCGGATTCCTGCCGTATCTATGAAGCGGAAGGTGATTCCGTCGATGAGGGTGGTGTCTTCGATTACGTCTCGGGTGGTTCCGTGAATGTCGCTCACGATGGCTTTTTCCTCGTGGAGCAGACGGTTGAGAAGGGTACTCTTGCCCACATTCGTCTTGCCTACGATGGCTACGGCTACTCCCTGCTTCAGGGCGTTGCCGGTCTCGAAGGAGTGGGCGAGGGTGGTAATCTTGTGATTGATTTCTTCGGCTAGTGCCTGGAGATCGCTGCGGTCGGCAAACTCCAGTTCCTCGTGGTCGCTGAAGTCCAGCTCCAGCTCCAGGAGCGAAGTCATCTTTAATAATTTTTCGCGCAGCAGGGAGAGCTCGTTGCTGAAGTGACCCTTCAGTTGGCTGAGCGCCATCTTGTGGGTTGCCTTGTTGGTAGAGGCGATGAGGTCGGCTACTGCCTCTGCCTGCGAGAGGTCCATCTTGCCGTTGAGATAGGCACGACGGGTGTATTCGCCGGGTTCTGCCTGGCGACATCCTACCTCCGTAAAGCGATGGAGAACCTGCTGAAGAATGTACCGGCTGCCGTGACAGGAAATTTCGGTGGAATTCTCGCCTGTATAACTGTGGGGTGCACGGAACACGCTTACCAGTACATCATCGATGGTGTTGCCATCCTTATCCTTGATTTCGCCATAATGCAGAGTGTAGGGCTTGGCTTCTTCCAGGGATTTGCCGTTGGCAGACTGGAAGATTTTGTTGGTGAGGGAAATGGCGTTAGAGCCGCTGAGTCGGATGATTCCGATTGCACCGCCGGCTGGGGTTGCCAGGGTGCAGATACATTCTTCTTGATTCTTCATTTATTTATTTTTAAATTCTATCCAATACTACTTTTATCAGGTTGTCGATGGTGCTCTTATAGCCGGTATTGGCACTGAGGGCACGGCGATTGGCGATGACCATGCAGCAGGTAAGTGCCTTATGACCTAGGAGGAGAGAAAGGCCGGCGAGGGCTGAGCTCTCCATCTCAAAGTTATTGACACGCAAGCCCTTATACTCGAATGCTTCAATCTTCTGATTAAGTTCCGGATCGGCAAGAGGGGCACGGAGCTCTCTGCCCTGTGGACCGTAGAATCCGCCGCAGGCTATGGTGATTCCGCGAACCATGTCTTCTCCGGCAATCTGCTCCAGCAGTTCCGGGTCGTTGTTCACGCAGTATGGATTGCCAATCTGGTCGTTCCACTTCACCTGACGCTTGAATTCTGCCTCTGTCTCGAGGTCGCAGATCTCGTTGCGGCGGGCATAGAAGTTGATGAGTCCATCGAAACCGATGCTCTTCTGTGAGGCAACGAAGGTTCCGGCAGGACAGTTGAGCTGCAGTCCGCCGCAGGTTCCTATGCGCACGAGGGTGAGGGTAGTGTGCTCCGTTTTCTCGGTGCGGGTAGTGAAGTCGATGTTCTTCAGTGCATCGAGTTCGTTGACCACGATGTCAATATTATCGCATCCTATACCGGTGCTCTGCACGGTGATTCTCTTTCC
>ERZ870021.93-NODE-93-length-11147-cov-18.348238_pt1 | contig 11147 bp, 11 predicted proteins | sample MGYA00520890_ERZ870021 | MGnify/ENA primary metagenome ERZ870021 (study PRJEB32232, sample SAMN07284987) | human gut metagenome | biome: human-associated habitat; material: feces | host: Homo sapiens | place: Tanzania | collected 2014-08-14 ...
TGCCACCGAAAATTAGGTACTAGTTTGAGCACACTCAAACAACTGCGTTGTTAGTGTGCTCTTCGAGGATGGGGGGCAAGCCCCCTCAACCCCTGGGCTAGCGCATCAAAACGTATTCGACATGGCACAGACATCAATCAACATTCAGCCCTGCAAGCTGTCAGCTTCAGAGCGTCACAACAAACGAGAGAAAGCACTCTCGTACGTTCGCCCAGAGTTGTCACACTTGAACGAGTGGTACAACATTCTGGACGTTCACTTGAAGGCTTACGACGCTCGACTACGTAAGCTCATCAAAGAGAAAACAGGTCGAGCTTGTCAAGCAAAAAGCCATCCTCTTCATGAAGCCGTGGTCGTGATCCGAAAAGATACGACCATGGACGACATAAAGAAATTGGCTGATGCGATGCACCAGAGGTGGGGCTTTCACTTCGTTCAACTCGCCATCCACAAGGATGAAGGCAATTGGAAGGATGGTGTTTGGAAATCAAACTTCCATGCACACATGGTATTCGACAAAATCGACCATGAAAGCGGAAAGACTATCAAAACAACTGGCAAGGACACAGCCGAAATGCAGGATATGTGTGCCCGAATTTTGGGCATGGAGCGAGGAAAGAAGAGCGATAAAAAACACCTGGATGCACTTGACTACAAAGTCAAAGTACAAGAAGAGAGAGCTGCTCAACAGACCAAAGCCATAGCACTGCAAAGCATTCTTGGCGGCTTGATGCTGCACGCTGTCACTCGTGAAGTACAGCTGCATGAAGGCAAACTCAAATACGCAAAAGAGCAGACTGTACAAGAGTACAAACTTATGGCTCATTATCGGGATTTGAGAATCAAGGTTTCAAAAGAACGTGAAGAAATATCCCAAGAAACGCAAGAAATGCGCTCTACGCTGCAATTCGAGCGTGGAAGGGTAGATTATAGACAAAAGCAGTTAGAAGCCCTTAAAACGCAAATTTCGGAGCTTTCTGAGCAAAAAAACGAGGTTCTGGAACTGATTGGGCAAAAAGAACAGCTCAAAAAAGACGTTTTGAGCCTTGAATGCAGGCAGGAGGAAGCGGAGATACAACTTGGCGAGCTCGATGGTAAAGTATTCATGAAAGAGAAGTCTGTCTCTATACTTCAGGGCGAAGTCCAGGAGCTCGAGCAGCAACGAGACCAGGCAAAGAAAGAAACTGCTGCAGCCCGAACTTCACTGCAAGAATTGACACGTAACAAAGAGCACGTCAAAACGTGGAAATGGGCTTATAATGAGATGCTTCACATCATTCAGCCAGTTCTTGACGCCATTAAACGCCTAGCTCATTTTAATGGTCGTGGCGGTATGTTTACGACACTCGAGACCGTCCAAATCAATATGGCATTGGGCAAAGACGACAAGAGAGAAGAACGTGCAGCACGTTACACCAGATGGGCGAAAGAGGACGAGGAAATGCCTGAGTTGTATGGCGACTATCGATATCGGTGTGCAGGAGAGGAAATGCAGAAGATAGCAAAGAGTCCTGGTGCATATTTGAATAGCATCAAAAATCAAAGTCAAGGTCTGTCCAGATAAGCTTGAGATAAACTTGCTTCTGGCTAGGTATTAGGGGCTTCACATACGTCAGCCCCTATAACCCCGACGTAGGCGGACCGCCGCCAGCGGGTGTTTTTCATAGTATTTGTTGGCTTTCCAGATATTTTTATTATCTTTGCACCCAAAATCAAACTTCAAAGATATGGGACAGAAAGAAGACATAGCAAAAACAGAGAACAAAATAATCGTCATTCGAGATACGCAAGTTATCCTCGATAGGGATGTTGCCGAGCTGTATGGGGTTGAGACCAGACGCATCAATGAAGCTTTGAAGAACAACCCAGACAAGTTCCCAGACGGATATGTTATTGAACTGACTAACAGCGAGAAAGAGTATGTGGTCGAAAATTTCGACCACCTCAAAAACATGAAATATTCTCACGCAAAGGCTAAAGCATTCACAGAAAAAGGCTTGTATATGCTTGCCACCATTCTCAAATCGCCTTTGGCTACAGAAGTAACCATTGCCATCATAGAAACCTTCTCCAAAGTTCGTGAGGTATCAAGAGCAATAGCCAAGGTGAACGATGAAGCGGAAAAAGGCATCATGCCAAAGGAAGGAGAACAAGGAAGAATCCAGAACCTTATGGGAGAAGTTCTTTCTGATACACTTCCATTGAAGATGCAGAAATGGGCTTTTAGCCTTAACTTAGGCTTCGTGAAGGTCTCTTTCGAGAGAACAAGAGGAAAAGATTAAGCTCATTGTTGTTATGTGCTATTAAGTTAGTGTTGTGCTGAAAGATTGCACGGACGTGACAGATGGGCATGAGCCGGGGAAGAGTGTGAAATCTTTTCTTCGGCTCTTCTCATTTCAAGAAGTGCTCTGACGTTTCCGGATTTCTGTTCAAGTCGTTCTTTGCTTCCAAATTCGCAAGTTTTGACAGCTAAAAGTAAAAAGTTTTGACAGCAAGAAAAAGCCTGCTATTCTTTCTCTTCACCCCCCACCCCCTAAAGGGGGCTTTATGTCTTCATTCTTGCTTCCAATTTGCGCCAAATTTCAAGCAGGAATGAGGATGCGAGGGCTTGCCCCTCGCCCCTAAAAATCGAAAAAATGACATGTTCTGTACTTAACATCATCTGTACTATGTCTATAGGAATGCCGTTTAGCCCTTTTAAACAAAGGCATCCCAAGAGGTTCTTAACGACAAATATAATACCGATAAACGACAAATATAATACCTAAAGAGACGAGTTAAACGACAAATTTAATACTTTTAACGCTAAACTTTTTGTTTTGTCGTTAAATAGTTGTACCTTTGCAACAGAAATCAATCAAAGAACGTATGAAACAGAAACTACAACAGATAGCAAGTGACCTCGAACGCATAAATCGAGACTTGCGCAGAGAAGAGCAGGTGATGTCCGAAGAACTTCGTGACAGACGTGCAAAAGGATTAGAGGATGAAGCTGCCATCGAACACTATAATGCGTGGATGGCTGCATCTGGTATGGAACACTTAATGACGAAATAACATGGCAAGACCAATTCAACCAGAACAAAGCGAACTCGTCAAAAAGACAGTGTTCTCCTATATTGTGTCCTCGGCTAAGTTCAAATATAACTTAACCGAGAACCGCATCAAGTTTGCCCTTCTCGACAATCTCAAAGCGTTGTCTGGAATCCCAAATAACCTTGATATTCGTAATCATAAGTTTCGCATGCACAAACCTCAAGACTCACGTGTCTGGGAGGTTGAAATGCCTATAAGTGATATTCTCAAGTATATGGGAAGCGAAGGTACACCAAAGAAAAACCAGGCAGCAATAAGAAAAGCCGCAAAGAGTATGCAAACAAAAATCATCGAAGTAGAGAACACCGCAACAGGTGATTATTGGGGGGCTGCCCTCATCATGAATGTCTATATAGGACGAGGTTCGGGCATCATGAAATTTATAGTTGCGGATTGGGTAATGACTGCACTCCTGGACTACACACACGGCTTTCGTGAGTTCGAACTTGAAACCATGATGAAGTTAAACAGCCCTTATGCTATGCGCTTCTACGAGCTTGTTGCCAATCAAGATACGGGAACCCCAATCAACATGAAAGTTGAAACTTTACGTGAATGGATGGGTATTAAAGAGGGGGAATATTTGCGTTCTTGGGATTTCAAAAGACGAATTATCGACCCTTCAAAGAAAGAACTTGATGCAAATTGTCCGTGGAGCTTTGATTTCGTCGAAGTCAAAGAGAATCCAGACAACAAGAGAAGCAAGGTCGTGAAGTACCTTATCACTCCTCGACATATCATAGAGAACGAGAACCAGACACTTTATAAGCAGTCTCTGCAATCAAAGATTACAGCTCGCTTGCAGCTCTCTCCGCAAGCATACGACTATCTTCGTCACAACCTCGGCTTTGAGGTAGATGAGATTAACAAGAACAAAAAAACCTTCATCGAAGCCGAAAAGAAGATTCCTGACTTCGTTGGGTTCTTGTCATCCCTTGCAGGTCCATCAAGACTTGCCGATAAGCCAAAGGCCTACATTGTTGGAGCGTGCAGAAAGAAAGCTGCAGAGCAAAAATAACGGCATTTTTTCGTTGAAAAAAAATCTCTCTAAAAATTTGGTTATTTGCCGAATTATCAGTAACTTTGCCCCCGAAAATTAGGTACTAGTTTGAGCACATTCAAGCAACTGCGTTGCTTATGTGCTCTTCGAGGATGGGGGGCAAGCCCCCTCAACCCCCGTGGCTAGCGCATTAAAACGTATCGACATGGCACAGACATCTTTCAACATTCAGCCGTGCAAAGTCACGGCTTCAGAGCGTCACAACAAACGAGAGAAAGCTCTCTCTTATGTTCGTTCCGACCTTTCGCATCTCAACGAATGGTGCGACTTTCTCAACGTACATCTGGTTGCATACGATGCCCAGATGCGACAACTCGTAAAGGCAAAGACTGGCAGAAAAATGCAGGAAAAGAGCCGTGCACTTTACGAGGGGCTTGCAGTGATCCGTCCAGACACTACAATCGAGGACATCAAAAAACTTGCTGATGCGATGCACCAGAGATGGGGCTTTCACTTCGTTCAACTCGCCATCCACAAGGACGAAGGATCATGGCAAAAGGACGGAACTTGGAAACCCAACTTGCACGCACACATGGTGTTCGACAAAATCGACCACGAGACAGGAAAGACAATCAAGACAACAGCAAAGGACACTGCAGAAATGCAGGATATGTGCGCTCGCATTTTGGGCATGGAGAGAGGTCGAAGAGGGTCAAAGAAGGAGCATCTGGACGCACTCGAATACAAAGTCAAGGTACAAGAGAAGAGGGCTGCGTTGGCCGAGCAAGCTCAGAAGACGGCAGAGGAGAAGCAAGAAGCAGCTTCAGAGAGAGCAAAAGAAATCGCTATCAAGAACGCAGATGCAGTCTTTAAACTGCAAAATAAGAATGCAGAACTCACAAGAACCGCAAAAGAGGTTGAAAATTTGCGCTCTCAGATGCAATTTAGCAAAGGCGTGGTAGATTCTAGAATAAAACGCATTGAAGCGCTCAGAAGCGAAATTTCGGGGCTTTCTGAGCAAAAAAACGAGGTTCTGGAACTGATTGGGCAAAAAGAACAGCTCAAAAAAGACGTTTTGAGCCTTGAGTGCAGTCAGCAGGAGACACAGATGGAACTTGACGTGCTCAATGGTGAAGTGTTCATGAAAGAGAAGTCCAGAGATATCCTTCAGGGCGAAGTCCAGGAACTCACTCAGGAGCGAGACAAGGCAAAGCAAGAAACGGCTGCAGCCAGGGCTTCTTTACAGGAGTTAACTCGCAACAAAGAGCACGTTAAAACGTGGAAATGGGCTTATCAAGAACTGCTTCACATCATTCAGCCAGTTCTTGATGCCATCACTCGATTAGCGCACTACAATGGTCGTGGCGGTATGTTTACGGCATTTGAGACCTTCCAAATCAATATGGCATTGGGCAAAGACGACAAGAGGGAAGAACGTGCTGCACGTTACACCAGATGGGCGAAAGAGGACGAGGAAAAGCCGCAGCTGTATGGCGACTATCGCTATCAGTGCGCAGGGGAAGAAATGCAGAAGATAGCAAAGAACGCTTCTGCATACCTCAATAGCATCAAGGAAGGTCAGTCCAGAGGCATGGGATATTAGTCTTTCTGGGGATTAGGGGGCTTCACATACGTCAGCCCCCCAGACCCCCCGACGTAGGCGGACCGCCGCCAGCGGGTGTTTTTCATAGTATTTATTGGCATTCCAGATATTTTTATTATCTTTGCACCCAAAATCAAACTTCAAAGATATGGGACAGAAAGAAGACATCGTAAAAACAGAGAACAAAATTATCGTCATTCGAGATAAGCAAGTTATCCTCGATAGGGATGTTGCCGAGTTGTATGGAGTAGAGACCAAACGTATCAACGAAGCTTTGAAGAACAACCCAGACAAATTCCCTGACGGATATGTTATTACGTTGAATATCAAAGAGAAAGACGAACTGGTCGAAAATTTCGACCGGTTCAAAACGCTTAAACATTCAACCGTAGAGCCACACGCTTTCACGGAAAAAGGCTTGTATATGCTTGCCACCATTCTCAAATCCCCTCTGGCAACAGAAGTAACCATTGCCATCATTGAAACCTTCTCCAAGGTTCGTGAGGTATCGAGAGCAATAGCCAAGGTGAACGATGATGCGGAAAAAGGCATCATGCCAAAGGAAGAAGAACAGGGCAAAATTCAAAACCTGATGGGCGAGGTTCTTGCTGACAACTTGCCTTTGAAAATGCGCAAGATGGCATTCAGCCTTAACCTTGGCTTCCTCAAAGTATCAGTCGAGACAACAAGAGGGAAAGATTAAACCGCTGTTGTTATGTGCTATTAAGTTAGTTTTTACGTCCTCAGCGGAAGCCTATCGTTGTTATGTGCTATTAAGTTAGTTTTTGTCTCATTACTGAGGCTGGACGTGACAGATAGGCTGGAGCCGGAGATTAGAGAAATCTTTTCTTCGGCTCTTCTCATTTCAGAAAAGTGCTCTGACGTTTCCGGATTTCTGTTCAAGTCGTTCTGAACTTCCAAATCCGGAAGTTTTAAGCCGGTTAAAGAATTAAACTTTACAAAATGCTTGCATTTGAATATCTAAATTTTACGTTGGGGGGTAGCCTAATACGCGGTTTGGTCAGAAAACTCGCAATTAGGCATCCCCAAAATCAGTGTAAAATTTTAACACTGGGGGGAAGCCTAATTCCAAGTTTGTGCCAAACTCGCCCCATCAACTCGGAAACCGAGGACTAACGTGCGGCAAGCCGTTGATGGGTTAGTCGAAAGGGATTCTCCCTCTCGACTCCCTCTTGAACCGCCTTATTTTTTCTTTGACATGGCATCCGAAATTTTGCCTTTGATGTAGGCAACGATAAATGCTTGTGGGGTCTTCTTAGCTTCTCTGGCCTTTGCCTTGAGAATAGCAATCTCTCCCAGAGGATCATCGAGGACATCTTGCGCTTGTAGCCAAACGTCCTTGGTGTTGTTCAGATCTGAAGCACTGAAGCCACACTGCTGACGAAGATAGTTGTAAATCTCTGGTCGAATCGAGAAGGATGCGCAGACAGTTGCTTGCAGTTTTTTTGCTTCAAGCTTCTCGTCTCTGAACTTCGGCTGATACTTCGGGGTGAAGGTGAAACCTGTCACTTTGCTGCGCTTGTTGTCTGGGTTGGCTTTGATTTTTGAATACGTGAAAGTGTATGGACAAGAGTTGTCAAGAGCCTTTTGCGCAGGCTTGATAACCCTTGCTTCAATGTTGTCGATTCGGTCTTTTCCGTCTTTATCCTTGTACTGCTCTGGTGCGATGCCAAGCCATTGTTTGAACTCATCGATGGTCTTGAATGTGATAGGCTTAGAATTGCCACTGACCAACATGTAGAATTTCAGAGAGTATGTTGTTGGCAAGGCTAAAGCCTTGTTTAACTCAAACTCTCTATATCCTTGTGAGAAGTTCAACCATACATCCCAAAGCTTATTATTTACGCTGAACTTCATGATACCTGAGCCATATTCATACTCAGGGTTGCAGATAAACGAGCACTTCCACCAACGCTTCTTGTCTTTGTACTCGAAGTATCTGCCCATGAGGTCTTCTAATGTTTTCTTTATCGTATCAAAGTCTAAGTTACTATCAAAGATGGCCGCAGAAGCAGGCATCTGGATATAGACATCATGCTTGTGATGGTCTATAATTCCCATGTTCTCTTTGATTTTCATGCCTTTAACCTCGTCTTGGCAATACTCCAAAATGCGGAGAATGATGCGCTGCTCATGTATGCTCATCTCCTGCTGACGTGACCAGGTGTACATCCAGGACACCATCATGTCTTTGTTTTCTGATGTGATAAGTTGTCCCATGTTATTTAGTCATTAAGTGTTCCATACCAGATGCAGCCATCCACTCGTTGTAGTGCTTGATGGCAGCTTCTCCTTCGAGGTGCTTTGCTTGTCTGTCACGAAGTTCTTCAGACATCACCTGCTCTTCTCTGTGCAAGTCTCGATTTATGCGTTCGAGGTGTTCTGCAATCTGTTGTAGTTTCTTTTTCATGTTCTTTGAATTTTGATTTCCGGTGCAAAGATATATAAAAACCTACATATAACAAAAATATGTAGGTTAAAAATCTAAAAATGTAGGTTAAAGCCGTTTTTTTTCAGTCTAAATCTGTAGGTTAAGCGGTCTAAATCTGTAGGTTAGAAATTTCGTAACTTCTTGATTTTCAATAAGTCAAGGGGGGGGGGATAGAGCATTAACAGACGATGCTTAAAGAACAGGCATACGGGCAGCGGCTTTTTGAACGGCTTTTTGGGCGCAAATTTGGGTGTTTTTTTGTTTTTTAGGGGGTCGGGGTCTGAACGCCCCTCCGTCCTCATTCTTGCTTGTTCGTGGGTACGGCTTGCTTGCTCGTTGATGAGTGTGCGCTGACTTTGTGGCAACGTACAAAGAAACAGCAGTTTTGTGCGCTGTCAAAACTTTTTACTTTGGCGCAAAATAAAGCGATTTAAGACACTTTCTTGCGTTCGGACGTGAAATTCCACGTGAAAAAGGCAAAAACGGCTTAGATGGGCGGAAAATGCCCTTTTGGGCTATTCGTGGGGCTGCTTTCGAGCGACGAAAGCGTACAAAGTCGCTCGGTCTGCCGCACCGAGAAGCGGGTGTTTTTCATAGTATTTGTTGGCATTCCAGATATTTTTATTATCTTTGCACCCAAAATCAAACTTCAAAGATATGGGACAGAAAGAAGATATCGAAAAAGTAACAAGCAAGATAATCCTCATTCGAGATACACAAGTTATCATCGATAGGGATGTTGCCGAACTGTATGGAGTGACCACAAGGGAAATCAACCAAGCATTGAAAAACAACCCTCGAAAGTTTCCTTCAGATTTCGTTATTGAGCTGACTAACAGCGAGAAACAAGAGGTTATCAAAAATTTTGATAACCTCAAAGGGCTGAAATTTTCAAGGGTTGCACCTCATGCCTTCACCGAACAAGGCTTATATATGCTTGCTACAATCCTCAAAGGCGACTTAGCTACAGACACTTCACTTGCTATCGTCAGAACTTTCACCAAGCTGCGCCAACTCTCCAGAGCTATGCAACAAGTAAATGAAGAAGTCGCCAAAGGAGGAGAGATTCCAGACGAAAACAAGCAAGGAGTATTCAAGAACCTCATGAACGAAGTTTTTGCAGACCCTCTTCCTGTCAAAGTCCAGAAAATGACCTTTGGAATAAACATCGGCATTTTCAAATGGGAGTTAGAGACAACAAGAGAGCGAAAAGATTAAACCGCTGTTGTTATGTGCTATTAAGTTAGTTTTTGTCTCATCATAGAGACTGGACGTTCTCAGCGGAAGCCTATCGTTGTTGTGTGCGATTAAGTTCGTGTTTGCCTCATTACTGAGACTGGACGTGACAGATAGGCTGGAGCCGGAGAAGAGAGAAATCTTTTCTTCGGCTCTTCTTATTTCAGAAAAGTGCTCTGACGTTTCCGGATTTCTGTTCAAGTCGTTCTGAACTTCCAAATCCGGAAGTTTTGAGCCGGTTAAAGAATAAAACTTTACAAATGCGCTTGCGCATGAGAGGGACATTTTTCACGTCTTTTGTAGCCTAATACTAAGTTTGGTCAGAAAACTCGCAATTAGGCATCCCCAAAACCAGTGCAAAATTTTCACACTGGGGGGAAGCCTAATTCCAAGTTTGTGCCAAACTCGCCCCATCAACTCGGAAACCGAGGACTTCGTGCGGCAAGCCGTTGATGGGTTAGTCGAAAGGGATTCTCCCTCTCGACTCCCTCTTGAATCGCATCAGGATTTACTTGATGTTATAGTCTGTCTTTAAGATCCATCGAGCCATCTTGGCAAGTGAAGCACCAGAGAAATCCTTCTGAAGCTCCAGGAGTTTGTGATAAATCGGGGTGACCTTCTCTATCTCGAGTTCGAGCTGCTTGCTTACTCTCTCGATATATTTAGGGTCTTTCTTAATGGTGGCACGAAGGAAAGTGAGGATGCCACGGTACTCCTTCAGAACCTCGTCTGCAGCTTCCTTCTGCTTCCTCTGATTCTCTCTGGTATGTACGAAGAACTCAAAGTGTGCCTTCTCTCCTCGACCATCTTGAACGTAATCAAACCAGAGGTCACACTGATTCTCTTCATAGGCTTCTTTCAATTCTTTTTGTGCCACTTCGATAACTCTTTTCTTGAATAAAGGGAGAAGTGGATATTTGTCTTCGAGCATAAACATTGTACGAAGTTGGTCTATTGTCTTGCCAAACTTTCCCATGTTTCTGTATTGGCAGCATAACTCATAAAAACGTTGAGAGTAGATGCTTTTGAGGGCTATTGCCACGAGAAGAGAATACTCAGTGTAGTGTCTTGATAGTTCGACCAGATATGGCATGAGGTCACGGCTAACCTCTACCTCGTAAACTTGCTCTTTTGCAATATACTTGGCTTGATTGATGAAGCCACAATACAGCCAGTTGCCCTCTTCATCCTCAAATTCTATAGTCTTGTTTCTGAGGTTTCTGAGAGCTTGTTTTGCTTCTTTCGTGTGCTTCTCGTCCCTTATGAGGGTTATATCCTTAGGGTAAATTTTTACCCTCATATTCTCGAACTCTGTGCGAGGTGGTTCTCTCTCGATGTAGTTCTTGCGAACGTTCTTAATTACAACCAGGAAAGCATTTTTTTCGGTCGGAGTAAACTTATACCTTGATTCCGTCAACGGGTTTCCCTGACGGAGAAGCACATCTTTCTTTTCTTCTGTCATGGCTTTACAAGTTGAAGTTATTAATCTCGTTGAAAATCTCTACTTCATCGAGAGTAGTCTTTGAAAGATGCTCTCGCATAGCTGCACGAAGCTGAGCGAACTCTTCCCAGCTTAACACTACTTCGCTGTTTAATCTGTCTGATTTCATATCTTTGAACGTTTTATTGTTATTTTCGGGTGCAAAGATAATAAATTATATCATAACTTTTTGCACGTTATAGTTAAAGTATTATAAAGTGAGTAAAAAAATCCCCAAAAAGTTATAGTTTACCACCAAAAAAGTTATAGTTTATCCCCA
>ERZ870021.94-NODE-94-length-11147-cov-4.539115_pt1 | contig 11147 bp, 11 predicted proteins | sample MGYA00520890_ERZ870021 | MGnify/ENA primary metagenome ERZ870021 (study PRJEB32232, sample SAMN07284987) | human gut metagenome | biome: human-associated habitat; material: feces | host: Homo sapiens | place: Tanzania | collected 2014-08-14 ...
AACTACCGGGGATAGAATTGATTTCGTTTAAATAAACCGTTTCGCCCTTAATCAAAAAATCCGCGCGTATTACGGAGGAAAAATTACAGCCTACGTACATGCTTTTCGTAACGGCTTTTACTTCGTCCGTTATTTTTTTACTTACTTTTGCGGGAAACTCTCTTTTAGGAGTGTTTCCCTTTCCGCCGGAATATTTGTCGTAAAACGTCAATATTTCGTGCGCGCTTACGGGTTTTTCGAGTTCGCTTATCATAACGTTCCCGTCTTTTTCGTAAGCGGCGCAATTTAACTCCGTATAACCGTCGATATATTTTTCGACTATTGCTTTTTCGTCGTAACTAAGCGCCGTAACGATCGACTTAAATAGTTCGTTGCCGTCTTTCGCAACAGAAATACCTATCGACGAACCCGTTCCGCACGGCTTTACGATTAACGGGTATTTCAAACTCTTTTCTAAAGAAAAGATAATTTCTTCGCTTTTTTCGTAAAATTCGTCGCGCTTGACAATAGCGTAATCGACCACTTTTACGCCGAGATTTTTCGCCGCCGTTTTAGTAAGCGCTTTATCCATGGCTATCCTTGCCGAAAAGGCGTCGGTACCGACGCAAGGCACACCGCAAAGTTCAAAAAATGCCCCTATAGTACCGTTTTCGCCCATTCCGCCGTGCATACAGTTGACGGCGCCCGACACAGAAAATAGAGGTTTATTGTTTTTATACCTTCTTAAAACGTTTTCGCCGGGGACGATATTTACCTTCAGAAGTTTCCTTTCGTCGTACGATTTGAAAAAACCGAGATTATATAATTTATCGCCCGTAAACCATTCCCCTTTTTTGCTTACGTATATGGGAACGGGGCTGAATTTTGTTTTATCGAGGCAGTTTAAACATAAAATTCCCGTAATCACCGAAACGTCGTGTTCGGGCGATATTCCGCCGAAAATAACAATTATTTTTTTCAAAATAAAACACCTGTAAACTATTTTCTCTTAAGCGTTTCGTCGGAATGACCGCTTCGTCTTAAGTATAGTTTACAGGCGTTAAACCGCAAATTCTATCTGATTTATAAAAATTTATCCGGCAAATCGTTTTCAAACAATACTACGTCGCCTTCCGAAGAAATTTCGGATAAATGTTTTATCGCTTCGTCGAGGCTCGATACGATTTTTATGTTTTCGTAAGGAAAATCCTCGTCTAAAAGTCCGTCCCGAATCTTATATGCGTTGGGTTTTCCGACGATTATGGCGTAATCGGCAACTTTGGCAAGCCTTCTGCCGAAGCGGAAATTTTCCAGATCTTCCATTCTGCCGAGTTCTACAAGCCCCGGCGTTATGACTATTTTTCTGCCGTGAAATCCTGCAAACACGTCGAGCGCCGCTATGGTTCCTTCAACGTTGGAATTATAACTGTCGTCGATTATAATCATGCCTTTTTCGTTTTTCATGACTTCGAGCCTATGTCTTATAGGCTTTATAAGCGCAATGCCTTGCGCTATTTCTTCAAGGCTTAACCCGAGTTCGTAAGAAGCCGATGCCGCAAGCATAATGTTCGATACGTTGTGTTTGCCTATAAGCACGGTGGATACTTTCAACTTTTTATCGCCGTCGCATAACCGAAAAACGCTTCCCGTAACGTCGGTTTCTACGTCTTCGCAGTAAAGTCGGGTGGTTCTTTCCTTATCGACGCCGGCGCAAATCACTTTTACTTTGCCGTCGCGTTTCGCTCTTTCGCTGAGCCTGTAAGTATTTTCGCTGTCGATGTCGAAAATCACCGTTCCGCCCTCTTTTACTCCTTTAACGAGTTCGTATTTTGTATTCAAAATCGCATCCTGAGTTCCGAAAGTTTCGAGGTGCTGATTGCCTATCCCCGTTAAAATACCGTAATCGGGGCGTACTATGTCAGTGAGTTCTTTAATTTCGCCCGACCTTCTTGCTCCCATTTCGGCAATAAACACGTCCTGCGTGCCGTCGTAACGGCGCACGCTTTTACATATACCCATCGGCGTGTTATAAGATGCCGGCGTTGACAAAACGTTATATTTTACCGATAAAATCGTTCTTAAAATTTCTTTGACGGAAGTTTTTCCGTAACTCCCGGTAAGCCCTATTTTTATAAGGTTATCGGCTTCTTCCAAAGTCTTTGCCGCCCGACGGACGTATTTACGATTGTTTGCGTTTTCAAACGGTTTGTTGATAAAATCGGCAAATTCCACTATTACGGGTATCATCAGAGGCGTGATACACAAAATCCCGAAGCGGACGTCCAAAAAATACGTGTTTTCCATAAAAACGTAACCGAGCATCTGCATTACGGTCAAAACGAGGACTGAAAAACAAAAATACAAAACGGCAAAAGACGCCATAAGTCTTACGGCGCGCGACGTCAATACAAGGCGCGATTTCTGCTTTCTTTTAAAATCAAAATGAACGTAAATTATCGCAAAAAAAGCGTAAAAAACGAATCCGACGTAAGAATTCCATTGATTTTGAGTATATGAAAACCCGACGCTGAAAAGTAAGTACGCCATAAAAGAAAGCATTGCCATCATGCAAAGCCTCGTAATATAAATATTGTCGCGCCGGAACGTCCATTTGTCGTAAGACGCTCTCACGTAGCCCGTACTTTGCATTATTTGCATGAACTTTCTCGAAATAACGCATGCGAAAACGGTATTGACAAGCGAGGCAACGAAAGCAAACAAAACGTATTCGGTTCCGAATATCGTATCAAACGACGTTACACCGTTATAATTTATCATCGCAATAAAAATTCCTTTACTATAATATTGAAAGACCTATAATCGTCTATGAAAGCAAAATGACCGCCGCTAATAAAAACGAGTTCGCTGTCTTTTATTCCTTTATGAAAACGCTTCGCCATATACTTGGGCGTAACCGTATCGCGGGTTCCCTCTACAATAAGCGTTTTACTTGTTACGTCTTTAAGTTTGTAATCAAGATGTTCGTTAACTATTTTTATAAAACTTTGTTTATTGTAAAGGGGCATGTTTTCTATCCCGTTTTTATTTACTTTTAAACTGAATTTTTTAGCCAAACTTTCGCCAAATATGCGTTTAATCGACTTATAGCCCCACTTTTTTAAATAAAAAGACGCACTGAATCTTGGCTTTAAACCCGCTGCGCCCGTAAAAACAATTTTATTGAAGTTATACGGAGACATTTTTAAAACTATCCTTGCGCCGAAGGAATGGGCTATAACGGAAAAATCGCTCTCGCCTGTTTTTAAAATAAACTCTTTAACAATCGCGCAATAATCGTCGAGCGAATACGCCGACGGGAGCGGTTTTTTAAAGCCCGGCAAGTCCGGAGCGTAAACTCTGAAACAATCGGAAAACCTGTCTAACTGATAGTAAAAACTTTCTTTTGACGAACCGTAGCCGTGCAAAAACAACAGCGGCGCGCCCCGTCCGTTTACATACGTGGAAAGCCCTTTAATATCGATAACTATTTTTTAAGCCTCTACCGAATACGATAATAAAAAAGCGTCTTCGCCGTCGGGATAATATCCCTTTCTTTCTCCGTCAAACTTAAAGCCCGATTTTAAGTATAATCCTATCGCCGCCGAATTTGATTTTCTGACTTCTAAAAATATCTTATCCGCAGAATATTTTATCGCCGTCTCTTTCGCCTTTTCGATAAGCGCCGCGCCGAAGCCTTTGTTTCTTTCGGTTTTTTTTACGGCGATATTTATAATTTCAAACACGTATTTTGTGGCGATAACCGACATATAGCCCGATATTTCGTCGTTTTCGGTTATCACGTAATTTTTATATACGGGTGAAAGAAACAAGTCGTAAAACATTTTTTCCGTCCAAGGGTCGCAAAAACTTTCGCGTTCTATTTTTGCAACCATACTAACGTCGTCAACGGTCATTTCCCGTATCATTTACGCCCTTCCTCCGCCTGAGAAAGCCTTAAATAGAAAGGATGCAAACTATCGACGTCGTACGATACGCGCGCAAGATTTTTTTCGATTGCGCAAATCAAACCCTCTGATACGTCAACGATTTTAGCGTCGATACCTTCAAGCGGGGTTGCAGAAACCGTTTTATATTCCTTTTGAAGATCGATAAGTTTTTCTTTTGAAATATACTCGGGTTGAAAAGTAACTACGTCGCCGGTATATCCTTGCACGTAATAATGATCGTGCTTTGCGTCTATAACGGCAAGGCGCTTTCCTATTTCAGTATATGCCAAAGTTTCCAAAGTTGTAACGGGCAAAACGGGTTTTGAATAAGCGTCCGCAAACCCCTTTACGGTCGATACGCCTATCCTTATTCCCGTAAACGAACCCGGCCCCGTGGCGCAAGCGAAAAAATCGACGTCCTTTAAATTCAATCCCGTTTCATCCGACATTTCTTCTATGGCGGGCATCAACGTAACCGAATGTTTTACACCGGGTATTTTTTCGTTACGGCGAAGGATTTTATCGTCGTTTTTCATGACGATAACGAGATAATCTCCGCTCGTGTCTATCGCAAGATACTTCATATTATAATTATCCTCTTTTTTTCGCCGAGCGATTTTATCGTTACCCTTTTACAATTCGCTGGTAAAACCGATTTTATGTTTTCCGCCCATTCTATAAGGCAAATACCGCCCGCTTCAAAGTAGTCGGTAAGGCCGAGATTTATCGCCTGATTGCCGTCACGCAACCTGTAACAATCGTAATGATATAAAATTCCGTCGTAATCGTTCATATACGCGTAAGTCGGGCTTACGACGTTTGCCGTTATTCCCAAACCCGCCGCGACGCCTTTGGAAAACACCGTTTTACCGGCTCCCATATCGCCGTCTAATATAACCACGTCGTTTTTTTTCAGCGTCTTAGCGTAATTTTCGGCAATTTTAACGGTTTCTTCGGGAGAATTCGATATATATTCCATAATTTTTCAAAAAATCGTTTCAGTCGCCTATTCTGTTTATCAAACCGCTTAGCGACTTATAAAGTAAAAACGTAATGACCGACGCTATAAGCCCCCTTAAAAGGTTAAACGGAAGCACCGCGCCCAAAGCGTAATAAACATAAAAGTTATCGGACGTAACGCCGAAAGACGGAGGACAAAGGCTCGCTATTTGTTCGAGAGTGAATCCCATTACTTTAAGATAAAGAGGTATCATTATAAGTAAGTTACAAACGAGCGCCGTCAACGTTGAGGCTATCGAACCCAAAGTAAGAGATAACAGCGCGCCCTTTTTCGTTTTATGACCTTTATAAAACAACGACGCCGTCAAAACGAACGCCATGCCGTTAAGCATATCGGAAAGTTCCCCTACGTACATTGTATCGGAAAACGGAAGTTTTATCAAAATCTTGATTAAAACGATAAGCGCGCCGGCAATCGGCCCCAACGAAAAACCACCTATAAGAGCGGGAACGTCCGATATATTCAGTTTTAAAAAGGACGGAAATAAAAAGGCAAGCGGAACGTTCAATATGTACAGAACGTAAGACATTGCGGAAAAAATCGCAATCTTTGCTATTTTTTTAGCAGTAAAATAATTGTTCAAATTTGCCTCCGTTCGTTTTTTTATAGGTGTATTGTATTATATCTTCGGCGCATTGTCAAGTATATGTAAACGCGCGCGTAAAAACGAAACCGTTATATTCCGAACCTATCCGATATATAAATTAGCGGATATGTAAATTAACCTTACGCTTTACCGAGTTTATCAAGATTGTGTATCCGATATATAAAATAACCGATATATAAATTAACCGCCTACCGCATAAATTAATTGCCATCTACCGCCTCTTTTAAAACTTTGCCTACCTTATCGCGGATAATCAGATCGGCTTTATAATCGTAAGGCGTTTCGTCGCGGTTGATCAATACAAGACTTTTTCCCGTAAAATAATCTATAAGCCCCGCCGCGGGATAGACGGTTAAAGAAGTCCCCGCGACTATCAGAGTATCGCATCTTTTTATAGCGTTGACGGCGCCCTCTACCGCGTTTACGGGAAGGGCTTCGCCGTACAGAACAACTTCCGGTTTTATTATTCCTCCGCAGTCGCATTTAGGGACGCCTTCGCTTAGTACTATTTTTTCAAGCCCGTAAAATTTACCGCAGACGACGCAACGGTTTTTTAGTACCGTGCCGTGAAGTTCATATACCTTTTCAGAACCCGCCGCCTGATGAAGCCCGTCTATGTTCTGCGTAACTATCGCTTTAAGTTTTCCTTCTTTTTCAAGTTTTGCAAGGCAAAAGTGAGCGTCGTTCGGGCGGACGGATAAAGGCAACATCTTTGCTTTGTAAAATTTGTAAAATTCCTCCGTTTTTTCAAAGAAAAAATCGTGAGACAAAATCGTTTCGGGCGGATAGTCGAACTTTTGATTATACAGCCCGTCTTTCGATCGAAAATCAGGTACTCCGCTTTCCGTAGATACCCCCGCTCCGCCGAAAAACACGATGTTTTCAGACCTTCGTATTATTTCTTTCAGTCTTTCTTTTTCTTGTGTCATATTATCTCCTTATATAGCGATAAATCGCATAAAAGCCCGCGTATAGGTCGATTATCGGCTGTTTTTATTATAAATCGTCCTCGACGACGGAGCCTAAGGGCTGTTTCTTTTTCGGTTTTAAGTCAAACTTGAGAACGTAATCCGACGGACTTAAGTTAAACGTTTTTTTAAACAGCCTCGAAAAATACAAAGGATCGTTGAATCCGCATAAAAGGGCTACCTTTTTTACGCTGTAATTAAGCCTGTCCGCGCCCGACAAAATTGTTTTCGCTTTATTAAGCCGTTGCTTTATAAGATAGGCGTGAGGCGTCAGGCCAGACCGCGCTTTAAACAGCCTTGATAAATAATCGGGGTTTAATCCGAATTTATTAAGGTAAGAAGGCAAGTCGAAATCGGGATCTGAGTAACTTACCGTTATCTTGTTTTTTATTCTTTCTACGGTTGCGTTTTTCCCCGAGGCAAAAAAACCTCCTATAATAGCGCAAATCGCGTTTACGAAGGCTTCTGAAACGTTTTTGCCGTTTGATTTTTCCGAATCGTAATAATACTTGGCGTATTTTAAGGCGCAACCTATCGCCTTGTTTTCGTCCGTAAAAATTCTGTCTTCACCGCAAAATTCAAGCCCGTCCGTTATAATAAGGTAAGCCTCGTCATCTTCTTTACAACTTACCGTAAATTCGCTTTCTCTCGGCAAAACGAGGTATTCGTTTTTACGTAAGACGTACGTTTTATCCGGCTTTTTAACAGTTATCTCACCGGAAAAGTCATAAATAATCGACTTATAGGCAGACTTTTGTCTATCGGCTCCGTTTTTGATTTCACTGATTTCAATTAAATTATTCATAATCGCCCGCTCGATATAAGTTTAAATATAACTTCTTTAACGCCGTTATTGTCGCAATCCGAAGTTATTAAAGCGCATATTTTTTTAACCGCTTCGTCAGCGTTACCCATTGCAACCGAAAGCCCCGCCTCGGTAAGCATAGGGATATCGTTGTCGCCGTCGCCTATCGCAATTATTTTTCCAACGGGAACACCGTAATACTCCGCAATTTTCCGCAAAGCGGTTTTCTTTGAACACTTTGCATCGACAAATTCCAGAAAATCGACGCGCGACATGTAAACCGCCGCCCTTTTTTTGAGAGAATTTTTCATTTCCTCAAGATATAAAGGCGTCGTTTCGGCGTCGTTGTACCAGAGTATTTTTATAACGTCGTCGTCGCATACGGTTTTCAGGTCGGAAACGTATTTAGGCTCTACGCCGGAAATCGATTTATAAAAATCGACCTTTGCGCACTCTTTTTCGGCGTATAGCCCGTCTTTTTTCCACATTACGACGGTCGTGTTCCTTTTTTGCCCTTCTGAAACTATATATTCGGCGGCTGTTTTTTCGATGCAGGAGGAAAAAACGGTTTTTCCCTCCGTCATCACGAGCGCGCCGTTGAACAATATAAACGAACCGTTTTCGTTTTCTAATTTGCGGGCTATCGTTTTTACGCCCTCGTAAGGTCTGCCCGTTGCGATAACGAAAATCGCGCCTCGTTTTACAGCCGACCGAACTGCCGAAACGTTTTCTTCAGATAATTCTCTTTTGGAATTTAAAAGCGTACCGTCAAGGTCGCACGCGATAAGTTTATACTTTTGCATATACGAGTTTCCTTTCTTTCGTATTTATATTATACCTTAAAACGAAACAAACATAAAGTAAAATTGCGATAAAACTTTTCCGCGCGGAAAAATTCTATCGCAACCGAAGGTTTATGATATATTTTTTAAATATCGATACTTTTTGCGGGTTTTTTAAAGCAAGAAACAAATCATGGTCGATTTATTTTCGTTTACCGCTTTTTGAACTACGCGTTTAAGTTTTCCGCGCATGTTTTCGGGAAGCCTCATACATTTTTTATTAAGTTCTTCCGAAGCGATTTCATAAACGCTTCTGCCGAACACGGTAGCGTTATAACCTTCCTTTTCCATAAGGGCGACGAAGTTTTCGCACTGTTCTTTACTACCGAAACAAGGTTCGACCTCTTGCGAAACGTCAGCCCTTATGATATGCAGACTTTTGGAATCCACTTTGAATTTTACCGAATATTGTCCCGATTTTTTAACTACTTCGGGTTCGCCTATAACGCTTCCGTTAAGACTTGCGTTTACAATGCCGTAGCCGTCGGTTTCCGCTTCCATAAGAGCGGTTTTTATTTTATCGTAGTTTTCTTTCGCTTCGGAAAGATTTTTCACGTAACTTATAAGCGACGTTTCGTTTCCGATTTCTTCGCCGGCTGTTTCGGATAAGGCTTTAAAAAACACGCCGTTTTTGGCTTTACAGTTAAGCGTCGCTCTGCCGTTTGCCATATCGAGAGCAGTATCTTCGACGGGTTCAAAAACGTCGGAGTCGTCGAAAGTTTTTTCAACAACTTTAAAGTCCTTCATTTTGAATACCGATTTCGACGCCTCTTTTATTTTTGAAACGGTTTTAGTTATAAGTTCGGATTCTCCGCCTAAAATCTGCATCCATTCGGGAATGTAAAGGTCTATAACGCGTAAAGGAAATTCTTCTAAAACCTTGCCTAAAATTTCCTCTAAGCCCTCTTTTTTGATATTGAGAACGTCCGCGGGAATAACCGAAACGCCGTAACTTTCGGTTAGTTCCGTGCAAGTCTTTTTCGTTGCTTTGTCGTCGGGCGTTTTGGTGTTAAATATAACGATAAACGGCTTATTGATGGACTTTAGTTCTTTTACGATTTCTTCTTCGCGCGTACGGTAAGCCTCTCTCGGGATATCCGTAAAACTTCCGTCGGTAGTAACTACTATACCTATGGTAGAGTGATCGCATATCACTTTTTTAGTGCCTAAATCCGCCGCCTCGGAAAAAGGCATCGCGTTTTTCTGCCAAGGCGTTAATATCAGCCTTTCTTTTCCGTTTTCTTCGGCGCCGAGCGCTCCTTTTATGACGTAACCGACACAATCGATAAGCCTTACCTTTGCTGTTTTATTGCCGACTTTTATTTTTACGGCTTCCGACGGAACGAATTTCGGTTCGGTAGTCATTACCGTTTTACCGGAAGCCGACTGAGGCATTTCATCGACGGCAACCGTCTTTTTGTCGGATGCCATGTTAGGAAGAACTATTTCTTCCATAAATTTGGTTATAAATGTTGATTTACCGGTTCTTACGGGTCCGACGACGCCTATATAAACGTCTCCGCCCGTTCTTTCGGCAATATCGCCGTAAATGTCGTATTCCATAGTCCTCCGATTTTTTTAAAATTCCTACGCTACTTTATGCCGAAAAGAAAATAAATATGATAAAATAAATTCCGTTTTGTTGACACGCTTCTTTCCGGGTGGTATTATATTAGCGTAACTAAGGGGTGCTTTTTGGCTGAGATTATACCCGTTGAACCTGACAAGGTAATGCTTGACTGGGAAATAACGCATTTTTTAAGCCCCCTTTTCAGGAGGTTTTTTTCTATGTTCAACTTGCTTTCGGCAACTTGGTACCCGTTTGACTTTTCCACTCCCTTTAACGCAGTCAGAGCGGTTTTTATATGGCTTACTCTGGCTTTGGTAATTACCTTGGCGGCGCTTATTGCCGTAAATAAAGGAGAGAAACGTAAAAAATACGTCAGACTGTCGGCTGTCGCGGGCGTTTGTTATCTTACGCTCGTTGCCGTAACTTTATTGACGCTTACTTTCGTACTTAACGAAACCGGCGCGTTTATAACCTTGTTGTTCGTTCCGCTTATAGCACTTATACTGTCTCTTGCCTTTTTAGCGCTTACTTTTTTATTAAACGGAAAAAAAGCAATCAAACTCACAGGGTTTTCCCTCGTTTTATTATCTTTTACAGCGACGCTTATATGTATGGGCGTCCGGTTTGAAAACGGCAACGGCGCGGAAATGAACGGAATTACGAATAAAGACGTAAATTCTTTTGCGCTTTATCTTTCGGCAATACTTTTTACCGCTTTGGTGATTTTTACAGGTTTTATCTTCGATAAATCGAAAAGCGAATTCGACACCCGCTCGATAACTTACGCGGGCGTTTGCGTGGCGATGAGTTTCGCTCTTTCTTATTTAAGAATAGTCAAAATGCCTCAGGGCGGTTCTATAACCATTGCGTCGCTTCTTCCCTTAATGCTTTACTCGTTTATGTTCGGAACGAAAAAAGGTCTTTTAACAGGAGCCGTTTACGGGCTTTTGCAAGCGGTGCAGGATCCTTTCATAATTCACCCCGCTCAATTTATACTCGATTACCCTCTTGCTTTCTCCTCTATAGGACTTGCCGGAATATTTGCTCGAAACGAAAATTTGAAGAATTTGCCCGTTTTAAAATTCGTACTCGGCGGAATCATCGCGGGTATCGCAAGATTTATAATGCATCTTATGTCCGGTATTTTTGCCTTTTCGGCTTTTGCGGGAGAGCAAAATCCCGTTATTTACAGCCTTGTTTATCAGGCGGGTTACGTTTTACCCGATATCGCAATAGCAATTATTACAGGAGCCGCGATATTTTCTTCAAAATCGTTTTGTAAATTCGTTTCCGAAGTCTCGCTTGCCGAAAGCAAGTAAATATTATTAGACGTAGGGATTCCAATCATTATCACTAATTATTTTTGCGGGAATAAATCGGTTTTTGCTGTGTTAAACTCCCATCACCG
>ERZ870021.95-NODE-95-length-11103-cov-2.890441_pt1 | contig 11103 bp, 10 predicted proteins | sample MGYA00520890_ERZ870021 | MGnify/ENA primary metagenome ERZ870021 (study PRJEB32232, sample SAMN07284987) | human gut metagenome | biome: human-associated habitat; material: feces | host: Homo sapiens | place: Tanzania | collected 2014-08-14 ...
GTTGAGCGCGCAACCGTAGCGACGTACTATGTTCCCAAGTGGGACGGTTCCGCCCACCGCAATGGCGCTTGCCGCCGGAGAGGTTGCGGAGCAGAATTTTGCGCTCGGTCTTGTAGTCCTCACCGATAAAGCCCAGCCGCAGAAGGAAGCAGCGGAATGCGTACTTGTCGTTGTCGACCGGCTTTTCCTTGGCGGTGATCCGCTTCTGGTTCAGGGCCATTTCACACAAGGCTGCGATGAAATGCGAGTAGGCTTTGATCTCTTCGGGAGAAGGCAGATCTTTGAACCACGGAAAGGCGATGCGGTCTTCCTTGAACTCAATGCGGATGTCCTCGACGCTGAGTGCCTTTTTGATCAGCTCACCTTTGGCATCCAGCAGCTTAGTGAGGTTTCCGACCGAGACCTTTTCGAGCGGGATCTCAATCGTCAGGCCTGTCTCTTCGGTTTTGGCTTCGTCCTTGACCGGGTTGAATCCGGCTGCGGCAAGGGCGATGATGGCCGCTTCGATGGTATCCTGATCCGTGCGCTCGTTCCAGACCATTGTGCCGTCTTTCTCAACGGTGATGTTGCTGATGACGTAGGCGCAGGTGGGCATGAATTTGTAGACAGCTTTCATGCCGACCACCTTGGAGATGATGCCGACCATCTCTTTGCGATCCTGACCGGTGACGTTGTAGTGTAGTTCTTTCATGGGGTTACCTCCTTGTTTTTTTGGTACTGTATATATCACTCTGAAGCCACAGAATAGCAAGTCATATCAGCGAAATATATGTACCAAATATCGCAGGAAAAATGCGGCCCTCATTCGTCTACATTAGCTACTTCGTCGAAGCGGAAAGTCACGCCGTCACGCTGCACTGTCACGCCTTCCGAGGCGCCGACCTGTTCGATGTATCGCTTTACGATGACGTCGCAGAACTTCTCGTCCAGTTCCACGGTATAGCAGATGCGATCCGACTGCTCACAGGCAATCAAGGTGCTGCCGGAGCCGCCGAAGGGGTCCAGCACTACAGCGTTGCTCATGGAGGAGTTCATGATCGGGTACGCCAGAAGCGTAATCGGCTTCATGGTCGGGTGGTCGCCGTTCTTCTTGGGTTTGTCGAACTCCCAGATGGTGGTTTCCTTGCGGCCCGTGTACCACTGGTGCTTGCCGTTTTTCTTCCAGCCGTAGAGCACCGGCTCATGCTGCCACTGGTACGGAGAGCGTCCGAGCACCAGCGACTGTTTTTTCCAGATGCAGCAGCCGGAGAGGTAGAAACCAGCATCGGCAAAAGCCCTGCGGAAGTTCAACCCCTCGGTGTCCGCATGGAACACATAGATGGAAGCATCGCCGGTCATGACGGTTTCCATATTGGTAAAGGCATCGAGCAGGAACTGATAGAAGGCGTCGTTTGCCATGTTGTCGTTCTTGATCTTCCCGGCAGAGCCTTCGTAGTTCACGTTGTACGGCGGGTCCGTGATCACGAGGTTGGCCTTGACGTCGCCCATCAGGGTGTCGTAGGTTTCCTTTTTTGTGGAATCGCCACAGACCAGACGGTGCCGACCAAGCGCCCAGACGTCACCGACCTTGGTGAAGGTGGACTTTTTCAGCTCCTCATCCACATCGAAATCATCGTCGTGGATGCCGTCCTTCAGGCTGGCCTTGAAAAGGTCGTTGATCTCGGCAGGATCAAAACCGGTAAGGGAAACATCGAAGTCCTCGCCCTGCAGGTCAGCGATGAGCAGCGCCAGCTTGTCCTTATCCCAATCGCCGCTGATCTTGTTCAGGGCGATGTTGAGAGCCTTTTCCTTGACGTCGTCCATCTCCACGACCACACAGTCAACCTCGGTGATGCCAAGGTCGATGAGAACCTTGAGCCGCTGATGCCCACCGACAACACGACCGGTTGTCTTATTCCAGATGACCGGCTCGACATATCCGAACTCCTCGATGGAGCGTTTCAGTTTTTCATATTCCTCGTCACCGGGCTTGAGGTCCTTGCGAGGATTGTATTCGGCAGGAAGCAGCCCCGCCGTTTTCTTTTTCTCAATCAGCATATCAGGCCCCACTCAGCGAATTTCTCGAAACCGCCGATGCGGTCGATGAAGGCTCTCGCTGTTTCTACGATTCTCTCGTATGGAATACCGTCCACGGCATCATTACCGATGGCGCAGACAAGCTCGACCGGCGCACCAGTTTCCTGTGCTTTGAGCCATGCGTAGATGTTGATGCTGACGTCGGCTTTGGAGAGGTCCTTGCCGTGCAGACCGCCGCCGGTTACGGAGTCGCCCATGTCAGAGCCGAGCTTCCTGTTGGTAGCACCAGAGTCAACATCCGTGCCGCCGGTCCAATCACCGAGCGGATTGATCTCGGCATCCGGGAAGACCTCCCGCAGATGGCCGGTCTGGGCGTTGCTCTGGCAGAGGATCAGGCGGTCGCCGTCCAGAATGTATTTGCCGTCGCTGCAGTAGGTTTCATAGAGCTTCTTGGCGATGGTGGTGAGCTCCTTCTGCTCATCGGTCACAGGAACGCCTTTGAAGATGCCATTATCGCCGCAGTGAATGCCGTCGATCTGGTTGTCAGCCAGATGTTCGTCCTGCGAAACCTCACGGTAGTCCACCAGCAGGTTCCCGGCGATACGGGAAACCGCCGCCGCCACCTCATCAGGAGAGAGGGTCACCGAGGTTTCGGTGATAATATGGCAGATGCCGTGGCCGATCAGGACCTCGACAGCGATCTTCGGGTTATTTTCTTTTTGATACGCAAGGTCGACAAGAGCACCGGCGATGCGGTCGGCCACCTTATCGGGATGCGCTGGGTTTACTTTTTCAAACATATCAGTTTCCTTTCCGAGCGGTGAGCAGCCGCTCCATCAAATCATCTTGTGGATTTCTGCCGCCGTACTCCACGGCACAGTTTTCTTTCACGATCTGGTAAATCTGATACCAGACCTGATTGACCTGCTTCATGTAGGTCTGGCTCATCGCCACATACGGTGAAGCGATGGCATTGCCGGTGGTGGGATGCTTGGCCAGAAAGCCGAACTCGGAGATCGCTTCCTCGCACTGAATCCATCGGGAGACTGACATGGCGTACTGCTCGATCAGCTGGTTGTTTACTAACATTTCACAGCCACGGGCCTTGAGCCAGTTCCAAGTGTCTCGGTAGACCTCCTCGGCACACAAGTCCTTGCCGTTCTTCTGAGCAGCCCTCAAGTATTCTTTGAGCGGAGGAATATCCACTCCTTCGATTTCTGACGGTTCCGGGAGAACCATCGCACCGTTTAGTCTGCCGTCAGCGATTTTATCGGTCAGAGCCTTGGATTTTCTTCCGGCACCGACACGCTGACCGCCTCTCATAGTTCCGTCTTTTGCCACACATTTCACCTCACTTTCCAGGCTGGGGGTTAATACCCCGTTTGATTTCTGATTTTTGCGCTCGTGACCCCACACCGCTGTCCGGGTAGAAAGGTCGTAGAGATTTGACCCGCCCCACGGTCACCGAGCTCGTGATGGATCTTCGTGTGACACGACTGGCACAGGCTCATCAGGTTGCTGGCATCGTGGGTGCCGCCTTGGGAAATAGGAAGAATGTGATGAACCTCCTCGACCGATGTTAACCGACCTTCCTTAAGGCACTGCTCACACAGAGGGTGGGCCGCTGCATACCTGTCACGGATACGCTTCCAAGCCCTGCCGTATTTGCGGTTGACGTCCGGGCTGCGCTCGTACTTGTTGTACCGATCCCGGTCCAGCTTCTCGTGCTCCTGGCAGAAGCGTCTATCAGTAAGCCTTGGACAGCCGGGGTAAGCGCAGGGTTTCTTCGGACTCCTCGGCACATGATCACCTCGCTTTCCGGGCATAACAAAAGCCCTGCAGGAGTAGGGCTCCCACAAGGCTTCCGTAGGTTTTACTTTGTCCATCATAATACTATCATAAGAGGCGACTCTCAATCTCTCTCATTTACTCTCATGATGGCGGCCACACAGGAAAGCGCCGTATCGTGCATCCGGTAAATGTGCTGGATGCTGTAATGCATCTCAACCGCGATCTTCTCCCACGAGAGGAAGCACAGATACCGCTTCTCCAGCAGGGTTTGCAGTTCAACATCCGAAACGGCCCGGATTGTGGCCATGATTTCCTTCTTCAGTTCCACCAGATCCTCGACGTCGTGTTTCAGGCTTTCCTCAACCTCGATAATCTTCAAAACGGCCCGTTCTATTTTGGAGCCGCCACGATTCGGGTTTCTGGGCATGTCGCTGTAAACGACGGTGCAGGATGTGGCCAGTTCATTCAAAGACTCGATCTGCTGGAGCTTGGATTTAATCCGCATGTCCAGCGTCCGGGCCTGTGACAAATATTCTTTAGCGGTCATTTTGCTTCTCCTTCCGTAGCTCTTTAATGAGGAATTCCGGATCGACTTTTGACAGGACACCGAACCAGCCGGAACGGAAGAAACACTCTATTTCCTGAAGATGCTGTTCGTTGTCGGTCAGCCGGTAAACCTTGACCGCTTGCAGAATAATGGCATTTGCCAGATTCTCGTATGGGTTCAAAGTCTCACCTCCGAATTTGTGATCACTCGGATTGGCGAAGATTGTTGTTAGATTTTCAGATTTGCCTTGACCGCAGCGATTAAAGCAGACTGCGTTTTGTCTTTGGCCTTTAATGCCCGTAGGATTTGCTCATCAATGGTGCCGTCCGTCACAATATGCTGCACGACCACGGTTTCTTCGGTCTGGCCTTGTCTCCAGAGCCTTGCTATGGTCTGGGAATAGAGCTCCAAGGACCATGTGAGGCCGAACCAGACGATGGTGTTGCCGCCGGTCTGGAGATTGAGGCCATGTCCGGCAGATGCCGGGTGAATCAGGGCTACCGGGATTTCGCCGTTGTTCCATCTGCGGATACTGTCGGCTTTGTCCAGCTTGGAGAACGGAACATGCCGCTCATGCAGCCGTTTCATGATCCGCTCCAGATCGTGCTGATACCAATAGGCCACCAGAAGAGGCTTGCCGTTTGCCGACTCGATAATGTCCTCCAGAGCGTCCAGCTTCTGCTCATGAATCGGGACCGTATTTCCGGCATCGTCGTAAATGGCACCATTGGCCATCTGGGAGAGCTTACCGGAGAGGGCTGCGGCATTTGCAGCGGATATTTCACCTTCGGGAAGGTCCAGAATGAACTGCTTTTTCATCTCATCGTAGGCGTCCTGCTCGTCGGGGCTGAGATAGACCTTGTATTCGCTGGATATGAGTTCTGGCATCTTCAGGTGGTCCGTAGATTTCATCGAAATGGTGATATCCGAGATTTTCCGGTATATGGCTTGCTCGGCTCCGGGCTTCGGACGGTAGCTGTAAACGATCTGTCCGTTCATGGCGTCCGGCACGAAATACTCTTGTCGATAATAGGTGATAAACCGACCGAGGCGTTTTCCCATGTCGATGACCTTGAACTCTGCCCACAGGTCCATCAAACCGTTGCTGGCCGGAGTACCGGTGAGCCCAACGACTCGCTTGATTCTGGGCCGCACCTGCATCAGAGCCTTGAAGCGTTTTGACTGGTGGTTCTTGAAGGAAGAAAGCTCGTCCACCACGACCATGTCGTAATCAAATGGGAGCTTACATTTCTCGATGAGCCACTGGACGTTCTCACGGTTGATGATGTAGATGTCGGCTTTCTTCGTCAGGGCAGCTTTTCGCTCAGCCTCGCTTCCGACCGCCACAGAATAGGTCAGGTGGTGGAGCTGATCCCACTTTTGCAGTTCTGTGCTCCAAGTATCACGAGCCACACGAAGAGGAGCGATGACCAGTACCTTGTGGACCTCGAAGCTGTCGAATAGCAGGTCCGCAATGGCGGTCAGGGTGATGCTCGTCTTGCCGAGGCCCATGTCCAACAGCACGGCAGCGAAGGGATGGTCCTCGATGTAGTTGATGGCGTACCTCTGGTACTCATGCGGTTCGTATTTCATCAAGTATCCCTACAATCTGCTCCGGGTCATCAAGGACATACACCTTGAAGCCCAGCCGCCGCAGTAATCCGTGTCTGGCTACCTGCAAAGGTCTCGGTTCCTTGCCCGGTGCCTTGACCTCCACGAAGCCGATCTTGCCTCCGGGCAGCAGCACCAGTCGATCCGGCATCCCGTCAAATCCGGGACTCACCAGTTTCGGTGCGATGCCGCCGCTGTTTTTCACGGCCTTGACTAAGTGTTGTTCTATGGTTTTCTCTCGCATAATGTTCCTCCATCAGGGATTAGAGTGGGTGGTGTGCAGGTCGTGTACCTTATTTCCGTAACTTTTCTTATATGTTGTTTTTTCAATGCCATAGGAATAGTTAAGGAAGAGACTATCACGACCTGCACTTTTGCCTTTACTCCAAGAAATCAGACTTAAGCTGCAAGCCGGAAATCATGACTCCTGCATTGCTTTTGCGCCGCACGAAACCAGCCGTTTCCAAGGCAGCGTAAAAATCGGTTGTGCTGCGAATATAGTCGCCCACCTGCATACAGTAGCTGCGGTATGCGGTGTAGAACTCGCCGGATTTGGCCTTGGCGTCAGGATCAATCTCGCAGCATTCTTCAAAGAACTGCGAGAGCCAGTCGTTATTCTCCCTGTACTTACGGGTGGCTTCCTCAACCACAGCAGGTTTGACAACGTGGTAGTCCCGCTCAATCACACGCTTGGCACCGGCCATGATCCATTTGAGAATGGCACCACCGGCCTTCGCATAGAGGTAGTCGGCATAATTCTTGATATCCGACGAACCTTCGATCTTGGCGTTGAACGGGATCACGATCAACCTGCGCCATGTTCCGGCATCAAGCGCACCGACCTTCGGCAGGTGATTCGTGTAAAGCACGAGGGTGTGGCTCGGCACAAAGCTGAACGGGTCCTTGTACTTTTTCTCCGCATAGATCTCGTCCGTGGAACTGAGCTGCTTGACGTTGGCTGTGGAAAGGCGCATTCCTTCCTCCAGCTCGGCTGCAATAATGAGCCTCTTGCCCTTGGCTTCGGCCAGCTCCGGCTTCACGTTTCGCTTGCATCCGACGGTCAGGGTATCAGCGGACATATTGCCGCTATAGGTACCCAGCACACGGGAGAGCGTATTCCAGAAGGTGGATTTACCGTTGCGGCCTTCGCCATAAGCGATGATCAAGGCCTCGACGCAGACCTTTCCGATAGCGGATAAACCGGCGACGTCCTGAACATAATTGATGAGCTCGCTGTCGCCGCAGAAGAAGGTATCCAGAGCGTCCTGCCAGATTTCAATGCCTTCGTCAGACGGGTCTACGCTCGTCTGCTTTGTGAGGTAGTCCGTGGGGGTGTGCTCGTGAGCCGAGGCGGGACCGATGCGAAGGTCGTAAGTTGCTGACGGGGTGTTGAGCAGAAATTCGTCTGCGTCAAGCTGCCGCTGGTCAATCTCAACCATCGGGTGTGCTTCCTTTAGGGCAGCGGTGATGTATTTGGAATCTCTGCGCTTGATGGCATAGTTGCGGTAGGCCGTGGCATTCTCGTACTTTTGGAAGGAACGAGCCTGCTCTGAGCTGAAAGCCATTACCGCTTTCTTTGGACCCATCGATGCCAGCAGCTCCCATGCGCCGTTCTTCATCATCTCATCGGTGGTCTTCTTGATTTCGGTTTCAGCCTCCTCAAGCTGGCGAGTGGTGAGCTCCTGCGCTACGGCCTGAGACTTGGGCTTGGATTCCTCCCAGAACCGACCGTTGTAAACAAGGTAGTCGGTCGAGGGCGAATAGCGGAGCTTGTTTTCGTATTCCCGTGCGAGCACTGTAGCCTGTCCGACATCGGAATAGTCGGTGGGCTTGAGCTGCAGGTCCTGATTGTATTGCTCCGGAGGGATATATCCTTCCTGCGTGGAAACCTTTTCATAGAACCGCTGTGCGCTGCGCCAGATGCTGTCGAGCTCCGACTGCTCCAACGGCGGCTGACAGCAAGCAGCCACTTCCGCAAAGTGCTTATGTGCCTCGTCGGTATTGCCGAAGCGTTTCAGAATCCGTCCGGCATAATGGGACATTGTGGCGTTGCGGCTGCCTTCGGGAATGACAATGTCGCCGTAGCTGCCGGAGTCCATGTTGGCGTCGAAATCGTCGTCAGAAAGGAAGGTGGTCAGCGTCATCGGGCCGTCGAAGATCTCGACCTCCGGCTCCTTTGTCCCGAAAAAGAACCGAGCGGCATCGAGGGCTTTGGTGTCGAAATACGGGAAGATGCTGTTGACCAGCTTTTTCATCTCGCTGTACTGGCAGGGATCAGTAATCCGGTCAATGGCGAAGAAGACGTGGAACTTCGGCCTCGGAGCCTTGTTGCCCTTTTTCTTCATATGATTGCGGCTGTAGTGGACCGCAAAGGCCACGCCGGGGAAAGCGTTAGCAACGTCGGAGGGATAGACCCATTCTTCCGGATCGTCGCTGTGGTCATTATCGCAATCGACCGGCAAACAGTCTGAACCGATGAAGTTATCGTTGCTGCGGTAATTGCCCTGATACTCGGCACAAACATAATCGTGTTTTACAGCTTCGATGAGGCTGTCCTTCCCGGTGACCTCGACCTTATGAGGGTAGGTACAGTTTTCAGGCACTTCCTGACAGTTGGAGCGGTACAAAGTGAATTTCATTGTGTTACCTCCTCGCAGGTCACGCTGAAGTAGCGGATTCGGTGTCCTTTCCAAGTTGCTCTCTTGATCTCGGCCTCCATGCCTTCGGAGATACGGTCACCGAAGACCCACATTTCGGCACATTTACTCATGATGGCATTCCCGAAGAACAGTCCCAGCTCACGCTCTGTGGGATTGTTGTCGTCAAGGAACTGTGGAAACAGCAGGTGCGGTGCGATGGGAATGTATCCGGCCTCCACCGCAAAACGGCTGTAGCGTCTGGCGGCAGCGGTGTTGTTTTCAGTGTCTCCGGCATACGGGCTGCAGATATACACGATGGGCCTGAATGTCCGGAGAGCTTTTTCTTCTTTTTCAATGGCACAGAAGGCTCCGAATGCTGTGGGATCGGCATAGCCTTCTGCGTTTTTGTATTCGGCCATGATAGGCACCTCCAATCTAAAGTTCTCACTACCCACTGGAGGGTATAGTGGTATTTGAACGAATCAGAATCAGTCTTTTTTATAAAACATGGTCTCGTAGCCATCGGCACGGAGCTTGAGCCCGTCTGCCCACGGCGGGGTCCGGCCCATCTGCTCACAGAGAACCTTCAGGTCGACGTCGGGACTGGCTTCGATGACCAGCTCGTCATGAATGTGCATGGTGATGAAGCAGTGCGACAGGGTCCGCATGGCATAGCAGAGAATGTCACGGGATATGGCTTGGACGATGTTTTCCACGAGCTTCGGGCCGTAGGTCTCCAGCCGCGCCCACTTCTTTGTACCGCCGATGCCCTCGTAGGTGATACACTCGCTGCCGAACTGATTTGTACCGAGCTTGGGCTTCACATAGGAAAGGCGTCTGCCGGACGGGAGCGTAATGAAGAGCATCCCGCTTTGGTAGCAGAGCTTGACTCCGCAGACCTCGCCGTCCATGTGATACTTCACGGCATTCATAGCTGCCCGGTCGATGTCCCACCAGAACCTCACAATGTTTTGGTTCGAGTTGCGCCAAGCAGTGACCAGCGGCTGAAGCTCGTCTTCCGAAAGGCCCATCTCCAAGGCTCCCATCGCTTTTAGGGCTCCGACGGAACCGCCATAGCCGAGGGCGAGTTCAGCGATTTTGCCTTTTTGCCGCAGGTGGCCGTTCACGCCGTGCTTCTCAACAGGGACCTTGAACATTTGCGATGCGGAGGCGCAATAGATATCGCCGCCTTTTTCAAAGACCTCCTGACGCCAGATTTCACCGGCAAACCACGCCAGCACTCTGGCCTCGATTGCCGAGAAGTCAGAAACGATGAACTTGTATCCCGGCTTCGGCACAAAGGCGGTGCGGATCAGCTGGGATAGCGTATCCGGCACATCTTCGTAGAGAAGCTCCACGCCGTCAAAGTCGCCGCAGCGGACAAGGCCACGGGCCTCTGCCAGATCCGAAAGATGGTTCTGGGGCAGGTTTTGCATCTGGATAATGCGTCCGGCCCAGCGACCAGTTCTGTTGGCACCGTAGAACTGAAACATTCCACGTGCACGACCGTCGGCGCAGACTGCCTTTTCCATAGCCTGATACTTCTTGACGGATGACTTGGCCAACTGCTGCCGGAGAAGGAGGACCTTCTGAAACTCTGCCGGAGCAGTCTTGAGCATTTCAGCGACTTCCTTCTTGCCGAGGGAATCGACCTCCAGACCGTTGTCCGAAAGCCACTGCTTCATCTGCTGCACGGAGTTGGGGTTATCCAAAGCTGTTAGCTTCTTCATGGCAGCGGTGAGTTCTGCACGGGAGCGGGTGTCCATAGCGATGGCCTGACGCACCAGCTCCATATCGAGGGCGACACCTCTGTCGTTGATTTCCTGATCAAGGTGGTATTGCTCCCAGACCGCTTCCGGTACCGGGAACTTGGCGAGCTTTTCCTGAATAGACATCTCGACCTCGACGTCACGGACGTTATACCGTTTGAAGGTGGCCCACTTGTCCGGAGCGTTTTCCGGCAGATTGCGGGTGCGACCGCCATTGACCTTCGTCGGCGCACAGGGCTGGCAGAAATACTTGATGAGCTCTTTGCCTTCGGTCAGCTTCTGCTTTCCAAGGCCCAGAACAGCACCGACGCCTTCCAGCGAAAGCGGCAAGCCCATATAGGCGGACCAGATCATGGTACATTTCCACGAGGTCGGATCGAGGTAGCTGCCCACGGTGTCTTCCGGGATGCTGTAGTGGGCATTATCAAAGCCGCCGTGATCCCGAAGCCAGCGGGAAAGGCATATCCTCTCGAACTGAGCATTGAAGGCCCACTTCGTCACATCATCATTTGTCAGCGCAGCGATGACCTCCGGAGGGATCGTCTCGCCACAGGCAAGGTCGACCACCTGTACGGGGCCGCCGTCCGTGGAATACCCAAAGAGAAGAATGTCGAAATCTGTCGCCTCGGTGTATTTGTAGACGCCGCACTTGGCAAGCTCCACGCTGCTATAGGTTTCAATATCAATACTAAGTGTTTTCATACACACCGGTCCTTTCCCAAGCCTGACA
>ERZ870021.100-NODE-100-length-10875-cov-5.280330_pt1 | contig 10875 bp, 5 predicted proteins | sample MGYA00520890_ERZ870021 | MGnify/ENA primary metagenome ERZ870021 (study PRJEB32232, sample SAMN07284987) | human gut metagenome | biome: human-associated habitat; material: feces | host: Homo sapiens | place: Tanzania | collected 2014-08-14 ...
GCTAAACAACTTAAAAGCGGTAACGTAAAGGTCATTGATGCGGCGTTTGACGCAGGATTTTCCAATGTGGATACCTTTACACGGGCATTTTACAGAGAATTCGGGCTGAACCCAAGCGACTATATGAAAAATCCGGTTCCCGTCACCTTCTTTATTCCTTACGGTGCAAAATATCGAGAACTAAAAAAGGAGGACATCGACGTGTCAAACATTCAACCTATTTTTATACAGGTTATCCGCAAACCGGAACGCCTGTGCATTATCAAACGCGGTAAGCAGGCGGCGGACTATTTTCCGTACTGCGAGGAAGTTAGTTGTGACGTTTGGGGTATTCTTATGAGCATGAAGTCGCTCTGCGGAGAACCGGTTTCCATGTGGTTACCCGAAAAATATAAAAAGCCGAATACATCCACCTATGTGCAGGGTGTTGAGGTTGAAACCGACTACATGGGAATCATTCCGGAGGGATTTGAAACCATTCATCTGCCCGAAGCAGAATATCTTATGTTTCAAGGACCGTCTTTCCGCGAAGAAGATTATTGCGAAGCTATCCGCACCGTACAAACGGCAATGGATAGCTACGATCCGTCCGTCATCGGTTACCTTTGGGACGATGAAAATCCGCGCATTCAATTAGAACCTCGTGGACAGCGCGGATACATTGAGCTACGAGCCGTGCGGAGGATTCAGAAATGAGTGAAGCGATTTTTGTCGAAGGATTAACAAAGCGAACAAAATAGTTGCTTAATACGCAAAAAAGTACTTATCGTCCGATACATTTTCGGAAATCGCCTGAAAAACGAGATTTTGCCCGAGCGACACAAAAATGATGGTCTATAAGTCTTTTCTTATAGACCATCATTTTTGCATTTTTAAGGGCATTTTGCATTTTTAGGGGCGTTTTGTGTTTTTAAGGGCAATTTTGTATTTTCAGGGGCTTTTTGTATCTTTTAAGGGCGGTTTCACCTGTTTTTAAACTTTTATTTTTGTCCTTGTCAGACGTTTTCATAATAAATTGATAAATCGAACAGTGGCAAACCCGTTGTTCGTTTTTTATTTGCACGGAGTGGAAAACTATTGTAAAAAGTGGGCGAAATATGGTATAATAAAAATAACAATAAGAACTCGTAGATAAAAAATAAACGATATCAAAAATTATATTACAAGAATTTCAAGGCTTTTTTCGTTGTCGGATTGACAACTTAAAATTGTCGATGTATTATATAGTCAAGGGATAAAGCCCAAACGCACTAAAGAGAAGAAAAAACGATGTACCCAAAAGAAAGAAAAATCGCCGCAACTGCAATAATTAAAAGTTTATTTATCTTATTGTGTTTTTTGTGCCTTTGTTACTGTTTTGTAACGGGGCATTTTGTCGTTAATGCCGATAACGGGCATATAGGCGCGCTTTTTGACAACGAAGAAGTTTTGTCAGCCGAACTGAACGGAGAATATTTAACGCTTGCTGAGGCTTTAAATACGGCGCGCGACGGTGATACGGTAAGGTTTTTCGGCAGCGTTATAGAAGAAGATTTAGTCGTTTTAAACGGTACGTGTTTATATATCGACACAAGTAAAAGCAACAATCCGATACATATAAAAAAGGGCGTCAAATTAACTGTTGACGGAAAACTCGTTATAGGTAGCGGTAACGGCATAAATTCTGCTTTTGACGAGGCTTTATCTGTTACTTCGGTTATCTGTGACGGAACGATTATAGTAAATGGAGAAGCGGAGGTGTATTCCGTTGTCGCGGGAGGCGGAGGATTTGACGTTTACGGCAAACTTTTCGAGCCGTTCGATTATCTCGATTATACCGATGAAAATTCTTTTATAGGCAACGAGCATGCTTTAACTTCCGTTAAAATTAAGCGGACGATTTTTGAAGAAGCAAGTTACGTCGGTAAATTTACAAGAACCGAAAAAAGCGTTTGTATCGCGGGAAGAGAAGGGATAATACGTGTAAAAAACGGCAGAGTCGAATTTGACTATGACCAAGATAAGAATATAGGTCAGTTTTCGGGCGATAGGTATCTGAAAAGTTTCGGAAAAACCCGGATAAAACTTTTCGGAAATATTTATATAAATTCCGAAACGCTCGAAGGATTGAAGAAAAGCAACGTTATCTCTTTGCCGTACAATTACGAGGTCGTTTTAAGTCAGAAAAGTAAAGCCGTTATCGAAAGGCAAACAGAAATTAAAGTTTTACCGGGCGCCGGAATAGTTATAGACGAAGGCGCGACGCTTGACGTTCTCGGCGATTTATCCGTTTACGACGCGCTTATTACGCCATCGGAAGGCGTAACTTATCCGTCGGCGCAGATTTTATACGATTACGGCTACAAAAAAACGGGAGCGTTGACGGTAAACGGAAACTTGAACGTAACGGGTTCTTTTGCGGGGCTTATTCAGACTGAAAATCTTAAAGGGCAAATAAATATCGATAAAAACGCTCGGCTTAAAAAGGTCGTCAAGGAAAATTACGGAACGAAGATAAGAGAGTATTCGGCGACTTTTACGCTGAACGCGAAAGTAAAAAGCGTATATGATTTTGAGCAACTAAAACAAGATAAAACATATAAAAGTTACGCTATAAGCCCGTTTAAGATGAATTTTGCCCTTTTTGATAAAATTTGCGACGGCAAAAATACGGTTTCAAATTACAAATTATATCTATATGAGGAGATAAACGGAGCGTTTTTGGAAACCGACGAAAACGGTCGGCGTTGCTATTTACCGTTTTATATCGGAGAAAAGGTTGAAAACGTCGAAGTAACTGTACAAGGAAAAAAGTGCTTTACCGACAAAAACGGGGAATTTGCCGCAAGCGTTTATATAGAAGGACCGATAGACGATATTTTGCCGATAGAATATTGCTCGCCGCTTACAGATAAGAGGTTTTTCGTTAAGCCGAAAGTCGATGAAAAGGTGATTTTAGGCGAAGTTGCAAAAAGCGTTAAACTGAAAGACGATAACGATTACGTGATTCGTTATGATAAAACCTTGCAAAAATTCTTTGCCGAAATTGAATTTTACGGCGGAAAAACAAAACTTATAGAGGTAACCACAAACGTTACCGCGTCCGAAAAATACGCTGAAGTCGTTACGTTTTCTTCCGACGAGTATATGATAAATGAAAATCTTTACGCTATCGTAAACTTTTACAAAAAAGACCTTGACGATTATAAAAACGAGTTTAACGGGCTTATAGGCGGAGATTTATCTCAAAAAAGGGTAGCAAGTCTTTATAAAGAGTATAAAACCGTCGTTAAAAACCGTTCCGAATACGAACTTAATTTTTTGTCGGAAGCGCTGAACGGTTACGACGATTATCTGTATTTTATAGACTTTACAGCGGACGGTATAACTTACGGCGACGAAAAAGCCTTTGCAACCGTTATATCGATCGACGGGCGCGAAGAAGAAAAATACGTATTATTAAGCAATTACGAATACGAAAACGGTGAAATTTCGGTAACGGCAAAATTGAACGCGAAATTTTACGGCGTAAATTATACTTTGGAAAAGCGACTTAAAAACGTTGCAAAAAGTAAAATAACTTATCTGATAAACGCAAAATCTTCGTGTTATCTCGACGAGTTATCGAAACTCGACGGAAAAATCAAAGAAGGCGAACTTAAATTTAAAGACGACGAAAGCATTATATCGCTTTCCACCGAAGCAACCAAAGGTTCGCCCAAGGGATGGTATCCCGTCACGGGAAAATGTTTAAGCCCGTTTTACGAGGTTAAATTTTTAAACGCGACTTACACGATTAACCCTAAAAAAACCGAAGTTTCGGTGACGGACGCGGAGGTATCTTTTGATAATCAAAAGTCCGTCGCGGTAAAATATACCGAAAGTCATAGCGGAACGATTAAAGGTTTTACCGTGTATAAAAATAATGAAAAAGTAGCGATAATCGACCTATACGCAAACTTATCGCAAGTTTTAGACGTCGGCGAATACGTAATCGAGCCTGAAATTAACGAAAACTTTTTACTTGAAAAAGATTGTCGGGCAAAATTAACGATTACGCCGAACGAGGATAAATACTCGGTATCTTTCGGTTTTACGTCCGGCGCGGTAGAAGAATACTACGGAAAGGTTTTTAATTATTTCGTCAGGGCGATAAACAAAAAGACGAACGAAATTTACGACGGTAATATAGAAACGAGCATAGCGAAAGATGGAAAACCTTGCGCGGAAATTAAAGACTGCGGTTTTTATACGATAAACGCGGTTATTGATGGGGAGGACTATTACGCTTTCATAACGATAAAACCGAGGCGGGTTATAGTAACCGTGGAAGATTTTTCTTACTATTACGGAGATATGCCTACCGACATCAGATATACGACCTCTTGCGTTGTTCCGAAAAACTCTCTTGAACTTTCCGTTTACGGCGAAACGATAACGGCGACGATAGACGATAAAAACTACGTGGTCGATAAAATATCGGGAAGCGTTAAAAAACTTCCTCGCCCGATAACGGTGCAAGCGCTTGAAACCGTAAAATATTACGGTGATAAAGACAGAACGATCGAATATAAAATCGTCGAAGGAAGCATGGCGGCGTACGATACGCTTTACAGCGTCGTCAAAATTGCGAGAAAAGAAGGCGAGGCGGCAGGCGATTACGAAGTAACCGCGGAATGTTTGTTTAAGGAGCGTTACGACGTCAAATTTATCCCCGCAAAGTATCGCATATTACCGCGCCCCGTCACCGTAACCTGTCACGATTTATTTTTTACTTACGGCGAGGATATAGAACTTTCGGCAAGCGTAACGGACGGACGGCTTGCATTTGACGATGAAATTTCGGACGTCGCAAAATTTATTCCTCCCGATAAAACCGTCGGGCGGCGGGAATACTTCGCAAAAGCGATAAACGATAATTACGACGTTACGATAAAACCTGCGACGCTGACGATTTTTCCGAAAAAAATCACGGTAATTTTACCCGACGGCGCGAAACGTTACGGAGAAGCCGACAAATACGGCGTTTATTGCGACGAAGCGATTGACGAATCGCTTGAAAAAATCGTCAAAATAAACAGACAGGCGGGCGAAAACGTCGGAAATTACGAAATGACGATTGAAACGATTGATTTTAACTATTCGGTTAAATCGGTTTACACGAACGGAACTTATTCTTCGTTTACGATTAAAAAATCTCCCGTGGAGGTTGAGGTAGGCGATATTTCGGCGGATTTTGCCAAAACTTACGACGAAATTCTGCTTCTTGCAAATTACAAAATAAAAAGCGGCGTTGCCTACTCCGATTTTAAGTTGAACTATTTTATATCAGATAAAGGAGCGCTCTTATCGGGTGATTTCTTCGGCAAACCTTCGGCAATCGGAAGTTATCTTTTGTCCGCGGAAACAAACAATCAGAATTACGACGCAACCGTAACACCCGCTCTTTTGACCGTTACAAAAAGGCGGTTAAGTTTAAAAGACGTCGAGGCAAAATATATTTATTCAGGCAAAGATATCGTGGTTTTCGACAAGAATAAAAACGTTGACGGCTTGCTCGATTTCGACGCCGAATTTTCGGTAAAAAATTATTTTGTCGAAGCGGGCGGAAAGGTTTTTTCAAAAAACGTTATAAACGCCGGAGAGTATCTTATATCCGTCGAATTACTCGATAACGTTTATTACGAAATGGAAAAGGCGGAGTTTACGATTACTGTTTTAAAAAAGGACGTTTCGGATAAACTGAAAGTAAATTTAAGCCATAAAGATTTTGCCGTTGTCGGCGATAACAGACCTATAGCCCTACTTTTCGATTACAGCGCGGAGGTTATAACAACCGTTTTGTTCAAAGGTAAAGAGGTATCGTCAATCGACGCGGCGGGCAAATACGTTTTGGTTGCTAAAATAAACGACGAAAACCTGACGGGCGAAATCAACTTTGATTTTTACGCGTATGAAAACGTAAAAAACAAAACGGAAGAAATTTCCGTTTTGCTGCAAGAAGCGAAAAATAACGAGAGCGTAAAGTTGAAAAACCTGTTAAAAATCAAGAGCGCGATTTTAAAATTTTCAAAAACAGATAAAGCGCAAATCGAACAAAACCCGGTCTATAAGTCGATTATCGACGATTTTGTTGCGGAATACGAATCTTTTTACAGTGAAGTAAACGCAAAATTTATCACGGCAAAATCCGTTTACGATAAAATATCTTTTAACTATTCGGTTGTTTCTGCCGTGGCTGTCGCTGCGATTTGTCTTTTTATAAAAAGGGTGATAAAATGAGCAAAAAACTTCTGATTATTTTAATCGCGGTAACTCTTGCGGCAGGAGGAGCGGTAACTTTGTCGGTTGCGTACTTTACGAGTTCGTATTACCAAGCAAAAGCGTCGCTAAGCTACGCCGAAAACGCGACGACGGTAAACGCTACGCTCAGTCAAAGAAGTCAGGGCGCCGAAGTAAACCGCATCGTTACCGAGTATAAAAAGACGGAAAGCGGGTATCTTGTAAACGAAAAAAAGATTTTGCTTTCGGTTGACGCTTTAAGCGAAGAAAAGTATTCGATAACCGAAAACGCTTATGAAGCGGATAATATTTTCCCGATAGTTTTTAAAATGAGGTTATGGTTTTTTGAAAACACGGAAAATCAGACGAACGACGGGGATTTTTTCAACGCTCATATTAAAGCCTCGAAAATCCGCGATTTCTTTTCTTTGAATTTAGACGCCGAAAACGTAAAACTAACGGTTGAATTTAAAGATAAAAAAGTCATTTCGTACGCGATAATTTATTACGTAAAAAATGACGAATTTACTCTTAAGGTAAAATTCGCATATTAGTTAAAACGCCCTTGCGACGGTCGCAAGGGCGTAAAATTATTATAAGAGATATTATTATTCTTCGGGGAATCCGTTTTCCTGTTCGGAAATTTCGGTTTCGGCTTTATCTTTCGCGTCCTCGTCGAGGATTACGACTTTGAGTTCGCTTACCTTCCGTTGACTGCACCTTGTTACGACTATATGTAAGTGTTCGAAATCGAAAGAGTCGTTACGTTTAGGCATATCGCCGAGTTTTTCGACAACCCAGCCGCCGACGGTCTGAGAATCGAAGTCATCGTCTTCGGCTTCTATGGAGAACAGTTCGAAAAAGTCCCCGAGGTCGGCGTTCGCATCGACTTTATAAGTATCGTCTGAAAGTTTTTCAAAGTACTCGACCACTTCGTCGTGTTCGTCCCAAATTTCTCCCACTAATTCTTCTAAAACGTCTTCTAAGGTAACGATGCCGAGCGTTCCGCCGTATTCGTCAACGACGACCGCCATATGCACTTTGGATTTCTGGAAAACTTTCAAAAGAGTGGAAATCTTCATATGCTCGGTTGCGACGGCAACCTTTTTTATTATAGAATTTACGTTTTTATCGCCGCGGTCCAAAGAGTTAAGAAAATCTTTTTCGTGAACCATACCGATTATATGATCGATGCTGTCGGTATAAATAGGTAAACGCGAATAACCGTTTTTAAGGAAGGTTTCCTTAATTTTTTCCATACTCATATCGACGGAAACGGCAATCACGTTGACGCGCGGGACTAAAATTTCACCGACTTCGCAATCGTGGAATTCTATCGCGTTAGAGATAAGTTCGGTTTCGCTCTTATTCAAAGCGCCGTCTTCGCTGGCTTCTTCGACGATGTTAAGAATTTCTTCTTCGGTAACGCCTTCCGCCTTTTTCAACTTAAAGATTTTTACCACGAGTTTTTTAAGCCCGGTAAAAATCATACAGATCGGCCACAGAACATAGATAAACAATTTGACGAAACCCGTAATGAATTCCGCAAAGGCTTCCGGTCTTTCCTTAGCCAAAGTTTTGGGCATTATTTCGCCGAAAATCAAAATGACCATAGTTAAAACGATTGTTGAAACGGTTGGCGCGAGAGCAGGGTTTTGGATGATATTCATAAACAATAGCGCGCCTATGGTCGAAGCCGTAATGTTAACTATATTGTTGCCGATTAAAAGTGTGAACAAAAGCCTGTCGTAGTCGTCGGAAAGTTTTAAAGTTTTTTCAGACCTCTTTTGTTGAGATTTTGTGCGCCTATCGTCCTGCATTCTGGCTTTAAGCCTTGAACGATTAAGCGAGGTGAACGCAGTTTCGCTTGCCGAAAACATTGCGGAAAGCAATACGAGAACCACAAGTACAAGTATTTGTACGGTAATTATACTTTCAGGTTCAGGGTCGGGATCAGGTTGCATAACTTGATTAAATTTACTCCTTTTATAAAATATATTTCTGTCATTTTAGCATAAATTTGATAAAAAGTAAAGAAAACCGAGGCATAATTACGCGTTTTTTTACACGATGCAAAAAAAAAGGGAAAATATCCGAATGTTTGTTAGCAAAAAATATGTACATATTACGGCGTATCGTAAAAAAACCGAAAATGACATAAAAATTCGGCTAAAAGTCTTGAAAAATTTATAAAAATTTGCTATCATAATATAGTACGCGTATGGTGAGAGTTTACGCTTTTACGGCGTCGATTTCCTTAAAGGAAGGTAAAATATGATCGAACAAGTTTTAGAGGAAATTAAACAAGCCGAACAAAAGGCTGAAAATATCAGGTTTGAGGCTGATAGTCTTGTCTCGTCAATCGGCAAGCAAGCCGAAGAAAAATCCTCGTCAATTTTGTCTTGCGCCGAAGAAACCGTAAAAAAGGAAAAAGCATTAAGCAAGGCGAGGACTGCGGAAAAGTCGGAAAAACTCTATAACGAAATAATCGCGGCAGCCAAAATCGACGTCGAGGCTTTGTATAATTCCAAAGCGGCGATTATAGAAAAGTTAGCGGAAGAAATAGTCGGGAAGGTTATAAATGGCGATTGCTAAAATGTCCGAAATGAGGCTTTTAGGCGTTAAAAGCGAGGAAGAAAAGATCCTCGGCGCGCTTCACAGGACGTGTTCCGTTCAAATTATATCAAGCGTTTCCGTCAATGAAGAAAAAAAACCGGACGGTGAGTTTGCCGAAAAATTCGACAAACTTCGTTTCGCGTGCGATTATTTATTTACGAACGTAAACCGCATCGCAAAAGAAGTTAAGGACGCGGAGCCTATAAAGGAAACCGTTTACGGCGTTACTTACGACGAGTTTATGAACGCGCTTAAAAAAGAAGAAATCGTCCTGCCCGTTATAAAAAGGCTTAAAACGATAAGCGAAAACATAATCGCGCAAAAAGCGGAATTATTCAGGCTTAATAACGAAATGTCCGCCTATAAGCCGTTTATCGGGGTTAAAACAAAACTTTCCGAGTTTAAAGGGACTAAGGAAACGAAAGTTTTTTTAGGAACGATAAAGCCTAATTTTTGTCGCGAGTTTTTAGAAACGAATACGGACGCCGAAGCGTTTATAGAATACGAGGACGCCGTAAACGCGGTTTTATCTGTCGTTTGTCTTAACAAAGACGAGGCTAAGGTTCTCGGCGCTCTGGGTTCTTTGGGATTTGTAAGGTTTACCCTTACGGGCGACTTTACCGCAAAAGAAAAATGCGACGAATTATCGCGTAAAATAAAGGACGTAAAAGATAATCTCAAAAAACTCGACGAGGCAATAGTCAAAGAAAGCGTTTACTATAAGGATATGAAAATTTTGTCCGACAGGTACGCTTTCGAACTCGAAAAAGAGAAAGACAAAGACGGTTTTGCGACTACGGACGGAACCTTTTTACTGAGAGCGTACGTTCCGACCGAGGCTACGGAGCGAGTTGAAGAAGCCGTAAAAGAAGTAACGGATAAAGTCTTTACCGAATTTAAAGAGATTCCGAAAGACGAGTTCGCGCCGACTTTGATGAAGAACAAAAAAATAACGAAGCAGTTTGAATTCGTTACGAACCTGTATTCGCCGCCAAAATACGGCACCATAGACCAAAACTTCGTGATGATGATTTTCTTCAGCGTTTTTATGGGATTTATCATGGCGGATATGGGCTACGGCGTGCTGATGACGGCAGGCGGATTGCTTTTCGCTAAAAAAATCGGCAGAGATACCGGTACCGCAAGGCTCAGCAACGTTATCGCCGTCGGCGGGATTTTCACCTTTATATTCGGCGTATTGTTCGACAGTTTTTTCGGATACGGCTTATTAAGACAGATAGGGCTTATAAGCGAGCCGTTAATGCCCGACGCGATAAACCATAAACTGAACGTTGCAGGCATTTCCGTTCCTACCTTATTACTGTTAAGTCTCGGAATGGGCGTCGTTCAGATAATAGCGAGTTTGCTTTTAAAAGCCGCTAAAAGTTTCCGTGACGGAGAGTTTTTCGACGGGCTTTTCGACGGAGTCGTCTGGGCGATATTCCTTGCGGGGCTTATGCTTCTGGTAATCGACCTTGCGGGGGTAACGCGCGGCCTTACAAAAATAGCGGCAATAATAACCGTTTTGGCAGTTGCCGTCGGCGCGATTTTTGCGGGAAGACATTCCAAAGGTTTCGGTAAAGTTACGTCGTCCTTCGTCGCCGTTTACGGGTTGATAAATTACATGTCGGATATATTAAGTTACGCAAGGCTTTACGGTTTAATGCTTTCGGGCGCGCAGATAGCGCAGATAGTTACAAACTTATCGCTTCCCATGTTTAACGGGGCAACGGCTATCGCAGGCGTACTGATACTCATAATAGGTCACGCGTTCAATCTGGCAATGGGGCTTTTAGGCGCGTTTATTCACGACGCAAGGCTTCAATACATCGAGTTTTACGGAAGGTTTTACGAAGGCGAGGGAGAACTTTTCCGCCCCTTCGGCACAAGGTTTGAAAACGTTTATTTTGCCGACAAAAACGTTTAAAACGGCAAATAACGGGCATATAGCCCTACATTTTTAAAAATTATATTTATAAAACATAGGCGTAAAGCCTG